>Ga0307515_10016140_pt1 | contig 13695 bp, 5 predicted proteins | sample 17_EM_MG_FD_194513 | JGI IMG/M metagenome (GOLD analysis project Ga0307515, IMG submission 194513) | Populus trichocarpa ectomycorrhiza microbial communities from riparian zone in the Pacific Northwest, United States - 17_EM | ecosystem: Host-associated > Plants > Roots > Unclassified | place... | reverse complement strand
TCCCAATTCTCACACTTGATTATTGTAATTTCTCTTGTTAAATGGTGTCTTCCTCTTACCACTTATCTAAGATTTGGAAAATTTGCTAGGTTTTGGTGTTCTCTCTCAAATTTTTGATGGAACAAATATGAAAATCTCTCCTCCTTCTTGTATATGCTGTTGGTTTTGCAAGGAGAAAAAATAGGGTATTTATAGCCCCATTTCTTCTTAATTGCACTTTGACCCCATTTCTAATCTTTTTCACAATTTGTGCCACACCTCTCATGCCTTTCATAATAAAAAAAAATTTGGTATTGTTATTTTTATATTTATTATTATAACTATAAATCTAATTATAAATCCTCATTTTTTTATTTGTTCTTGGGGTTTTATATTGGCACAAATGGATGCGATAAATATTTAAGATGAAAAGAAATATTGCAATATATTATAAAGGATTCTAAGAATATTCAAGATGAAAGACATAATTAAAATAGCCAAATTGGGCATAAGGTATATGAGAATGGAAGAAATATATTTGTAAGTTAGAAATGGACTAGAAGTATATTGAGTTTTAAAAGAATTTATATGGATAAACGATAATAATCATGAACTTCAAAATTGAGATTGATATTGATGAATCAATAATGATATAATGTATAATATAATTAACTAATGAAATCAATTGGTCGAGATAAGATAAAAGCTTAGGAAAGCCAACAAGATATAAAATTGTATTAGAGAGATGAAATGTGACATAAACTAAATACGCTCAAAGGAAGAAATGGGGTATAAATAAAATATGATGTGGAAAGGGAATATGTTATGGAAATGTTACAATGAATTGACCAAGCAACTTAAATTCACTTTGGTCCTTCATTTTCTTTCTTTGCGCTTTTTATCCTCTTGTCCATTTTTTACTTTTTTTCATTTTTTTATTTTTCTTATTTTGTTTTGTATTTTGAGTTTTTCTATATAAAAAAAAAAAAGCAATGACAACGTTAACTCGATGAGAAAATTAATGGATGTGTTAATAATGAATGCATTGAAAACAAGTGTTTTAATTTAAGATTCTTTCAAAAAGATATTGAAATGATGCGAAAGCATAAAAAATCTACTTTTTTTGTTTTTTTCTCCACTTTTTCATTTCCATTTATTTTGAAAAAAATATTTTAAAAAAAAAAGGTCAAATTGAGTTATGAGATAATCTATGGAACAATTAAAGCTAGAAAAGGTCATAGTTTCCCTTAATGAGAAATTTCTATCATATATATCGGTTTTAAAGATTTTTAGAATCTAGTTTCATATAATTTGATTATTTGATAATTTTATTAAACAAACTTGTTATTTATGAACTTGTTGTAATTAATTAATCAACTTAAATTCATGTTATAAAGGAGAAACATGAACTTAAACTAAAATATGAAACAAAGCCTAACCATAATGCCTAGAGTATATTATCATAAACCTGGAGTGATTTTATATGTATGATCTTCGTATTGATACTCTGACTTCTTTGAGAGTATCATCTTTTATATTATCTTCATGTAGGGATAACACCTCTTTAAATATTTCTAATTGATTTATTGTTAATGCATGACGATGTATTGATTTGCTAGATGATATGCACCTTTTCAAAAAACTTTAGCAAAAACATATGGACCCTTCCAATTAGAGACCACTTATTATATTTTGGATTCTTATAGGCAATTAGGAGTATGCCCTTCCATACTAGATTGCTTTCTAATTTTTTTTATCAAACATATTTATTGTATGTTTTTTCAACCTTTATTTTATGTGTTAATTAGAGATCTAGTACATGTAGTGTCACCTCATCAAAATCCTTTAACTCTCTCAGCATGGATGATTGATAATTTAAATTATCCATGTTACACTGTGCAACATTTTTGAGTGATTGTACTTTGATCTCCATAGGTAAATGACATTGTAGTCCTATGTTAAGGTAAATGGTCTAATATATTTATAATGCTTCTAATAAAACATCATGACAAGCTTTTGAATTGTTTCTAACCTATCTTTGAATGTTGAGGATCAAAGTTTTATTGGTTGATTCTGATTACCCACTAGCTTAGGTATAATATAGAATACAATAGAATATGTTGAATCCATACTCTTATATGAATTGCTTCATATTTTCGTAGTAAATACTAACCATTTATTAGTGGTAATGGTTTCTATAAATTTAAACAAGTAGATGATCTATTCCTTAATGAGTATAATAATTGTTTGTTGATTGATCAATAGATAAGGATTAACTTCAACCCACTTCACCAAGTGAGTGTATTTTTCCAATAATGTTCATTTCATGTACTCTAAATGGCTATGGCTTGATCACTACATTAAGCTTTTTTTATGGTACGTGCTAGATTTGGCCAAACTGATGCAATTCTTAACACTTCTTTTTCTTTACTAAAGCAATCATTGGTTATACTTGTCTAATGAAAACCTTAATTTATGATCAACCATCCAATCTTAATTTTGGATTGGTGAGCTTCATAAAGCCTTTCATAAACTTCAAACATAACCAACAAGGCTTATTCTAGTCCTAAATACTTAAGAAAGACTCCAATTACATGTCTCCTTTATAATATGTCTACTATGAGTACATAATTGGCTACTTTCATTTAAAAAAATCTTGAAACTTTTTGTGAATGATATTTTAAAATACTTTTAATTCTCTCTCTACAATCCTTCTAGAGATGAAAAACACTTATTTTGTTAAAACTCTATTTTGTAATCGGTAGAAACTTCAAAAATAGTCTTATTGTTAATGTTTTGTACATTTTTTTCATTGAATATGTATTGCTCTTTTCATCATGACATTCATGTTGATCATCTATAGTTGATCGATTGACAATTTTAACAAGGATAATGCCATGATTTTTAAAGGTCATCTTGTATCCTGATTAGTGTTGAGTCAAGTCAATGAGTTCTATATTGTTTCCTCTCACAAAAAAATGAAATAAGGTTTTAAAACCTCTGTATAAGATTTGTGGCCATAACATGGAATAGAGTTAGGGTAGGGTATTTACACTTATAATTTTTAACTAGTTGGTTGATAATAAGCAATGAATCTCTTGACATTATAACCAATTTTGCTCCTAACTCTAGTTGTATTGCTTGGCCTAATATTATACCTTATATTTAGCTCTTGATTGTTTGTACAAGGAAAACCATGCAAAAAAATAAGGTCACTTTATAACCTAATGGGATATTATGACCACTTATACACCAACATTCTCCTTGGTTTTTAATCCATCAAGCCATAACTTCCATGGAAAAAGCTTTATCATAATAATATTGATATCTTGTTCCAACTCTTCATCAATGTTCTTGCATTGGTGAACAACTAAGAAATTAGCGAAAACCTAGCCTTTAACTACTTTTTGTGACAATAATGTATATTAAATTTAGACAATGCTAATAATATATGTATGCCAATATGACCTCTTGAAAAAGATTTTGACAACATATATTTAATTAAATTTGTTTTACAAATTAAACAAACTTCAACTAAAAACATTATACAATCACAACTTAACAAAATCAAAATATAAAGATAGACATGATTTTTCTATCAAAGTATATCATTCTTTAACATCTATAAGTATAGATTGAAATAATACATAGCTTTTTTATGTCCATATTCATTTTCTTGTGCTAGTACGTTGCCAATTGATCATTTTGCTACTAAAATGTATATCCACAAAGCTTTCTAAGTCTTAGTGAGGTCAATGCTAGAGGATTATCCATACATGCTTTTATATTTTTAAAAGTTATATATTGCTTTTTAGTCCACTAAACTCATCAAAACTATTTCATTTCAATAACTCGGTAAAAGGTCTGATCTTCCATATAGTATTTGCAATGAACCCTCTTAGAAAATTAATCTTACCAATAAAGCCTTGCAATTCCTTTTTATTTTGATGACGTCGTGCTTCGATAATTATTTATGCTTTATTCGTGCCCACCTTTACTCCTTGTTAATGCACAAAGAATCCTAGAAATTTGCAAGCTCGTACACTGAAGACATATTTTAAGGGATTTATTTTAGGTTGTCTATCCTCGTTTGTCAATGAAATATTCTGATTTTAATTAGGTATAGGCTACAAGGAGAGAATTATTATACCCCTTAAAAACCCTAATTATGGTTGCATGGGCATAATTATTTTCTCCTATTTACTACCCTTTGTTACTGCTAGTAGTTGTGGCTAACAATTATTCACAAGTAGTTTGAAGCAGCAACCTTGCTATATAAATTTAATTTACAATTAACATCAATAACAACCAAAATATACAATCAACAACCCTAATTATTTAATAATAGCTCTAATTCCACTATTGGACTTAAAAGAAATAAACACAATGAAAACAATAACTTTTAAACTCTTTAAGAGTCTTATAGATCCAATTAGATAATATAAAATTGTTTAGGGTTTATGTGAAAATTATCTAAAGGTTGGTTCTTCCTTTTATGTTTTATAAACACTTTAAATTTGGATTATTATAAATCATAAATAATTCAATTATCAAACCTCTAATAATAATTCACATGTATTACAATCTCTGAAATCCTTCTAGCAAAGGATAATTGCAAACTTGAGGGTTGAGAATGCATATGATATACAAAAATCCCACGCGTAAGAATATATATTCAAATTTTAATTAATGATAGCATTTGACCATAATTGATCAATAATAGCAAGACTGCAAATGCCAATAATTATGTACTCTTTATGCATTACACGTGCACAATAATTTGGCAAGGCTCGATATATATATATATATATATATATATATATATATATATATATATATATATATAAACAAACTTTAAGCTATAATCCTTAAAAAAATTGGCCACGTCCAGCGATCGCAGAAATAGTTGAATTAACTGTTTGGAAATTAGAAGGAAACACCATAGTTACACTTCAATACCATTTATTGGTAGTTAATGAAATTGGTTGAATAAAACTATATCATGCGTACTTAATCTTATAGTTTTTTTCTTTTCTATTTTCTTATCAAGCTTAGTTTTATCTTATACAACTAAATAGAACAGAATTAAATAAAAATTGTCATGAACCAATTTCAACATATCCTAGCCATAACCAAGATCAAATGGGCTAGTTCTAATAGAAACAATTAAACTTCCTTCATGTGATAAAGCATTATAACTAAATCAATGCAATGATGCTACTTCCATAAGGTTTGCAATTTCATCCATGACCAAGTGATACGATACAAGCAAGGTTGAATGTTGGATCAGACTGAACTTTTTACAGGAGTTTCTAGACATGTTGTTATACATTAATTTAAAATTTCAGGTTAATCAAAATTTGAGAAGGGATTATTTCAGATGGTCGAAGTTAATAGACGAATCTTGTCAAATTTGTTTTTATGAACCTTTGTATATTGTTTGGACTATATATAGAGCTACATAAGAAATTCTATGTAGATTTTAATTGAGTTGGAAATAAGACATCTTTCCTTTCCGGTGATACGTGGTAGGTTTGCCTATCCATCAAGATAAGAGAGAATGACATGTTTGATGTCAAGACTGAAATTCGCCATGAATGTGCGAAAATTGAAGAAACATTGTTTCCTTGTGTATTATAGATTCTAGTCAATACAAGAATTCCTTAATGCTCTTTGAAACATGTGTGGCAGGTATTGACTTACCTATTCTACAAGGATTTCATGCCAAACAAAGAAACATTTATGGCAGCAACTATTGTCCATAGTTTGCAAGGATTTAATATCTATTATAGAATATATGTGGTGGCAAAGAGGCTTATGATTCTTTTGTTGTTTTTTATATATATTGTACAAGATTTCCTAACACATCAAGGATACTAAAAGGAGGCAATTTAAAGGAGAAAATTCCATTAATTAAAAACAAAGTTTCTTAGCTAATTTAGAGCATGAAGTTTCGACAAAGCCTTTAAGGAATGCAAAGGGGGAGTTTCAGCCATGCATGGGGATTTCATGCAAGAGGACTTTGTTTTATGATTTTTATTTTATTTTAGTGTTGAATAATATTAGCTTTGGAATTTATTATAATTTGGTTTGTTTTGGCCTATTAGACATTTATTATAGGGTTTGTTTCAATATTAGACTTGTGTTAGTTGATTACTAGTCAGGGCCTATTGACTTACAACCCATAAAAGGTCCATTAGGGTTATTTAGAGAAGACTATAATGCTTTTAGGGCCACAAGTTTTAGAGCTATGATGATTTGAATAAATAAGATTTTTCTTTGTTATGGGTGTTGCAAACAACCTTTTTTGCAAGGAGAAAGATCATACATCGACTTATTGAAGATTACTGAGTTCATGACATCATTCACATACTTCATGTTCTTAAGTACATGGTTATCTTTGGGTCCAAGTTCTTTTACCAATACCTTTAGTCCTTAGGTATAGGGTTACCTCTGGGTTGGGGTTTCAAACTTGATATTTAGGTTTCTTGAGTTGGTTTTTAATCTCATTATGGGTTGCATGATCATGAGATTCGCATTACCAAGAGATCTGTTATTTATTTATGTTATATAAAATAGCATATTGGTATTAAAAAGAGATACTTAGATTTTATTAACTTTAATTAATATTATCTTTTACTTTGTCCTAACAAGATTCAGAGCACATATATTATTGGATGGAATGCCTTTTGTTTTGTAAAGATTGTAATTTATTTCTACTTTATTTAATACAAATGAAATTTTTATTTTCCCTTTTGAAAGAAAAAACCCCATAATTGGAACCAAAATGGGTCCTTAACAAGAAAGAGAATTGCTTCTACCCAATTAAAGAAGGGTGCGTAACTTCTTACACTTAAACAAAATGAATTCTCAACCCTACTACCACAAATACTGACACAAAGAAGAAATATGCCTTACAAAATCAGTATGGCATATATTTCTTCTTTAAATAAGTTTAATGCATCTATATATCAACCATGATAGTTTTATACACTTATGTGCATAATAATAATAATAATAAATCATCATGATTGCACAGGTTTTCCTCACGAGAGTAAACTTTGTTGTACAAGAAGCTTATCTGCCTTGATTATTTCTCCAACAATTTTAAATTTGGTTGAGTTAACAATACTTGGGCTAGATTGTGATGCAGGATAAAAAAAATATTTAAAACCTAATAAGAAAGAAAAAGAAGAAGCCAAAGAAAGTTTGCAATTTTTATTCAATTCATCAAAAATTGTATAGCATTTAGAAAAATAAGATATAAATACTAAAACTCTAACTAGAATAAGCAATTGAGCTTATAGCCCAATAAATAGAATACCTAGCAATACATAAATCAAGCCCAACAAAATAAAGCCTAATTATGAAACCTTAACTAGAAGTTGAAATAATATAAACAAAAAACATAAGTCAAAGCCCAATCTCTCAATAGTTTAGGCTATCCTCTACCGTCTATGATCATACCAGTGCGTAAACAATGTCTTGATTCTGGTATCCCTACCAACTCTTTTGGAGTTAGAGAAACTTGACCCCGTCGAGTGTAGTTCAAGGCGGCTTTAATAATGCTACCAAAGATCATGATCAATTTGTTGTGATGTCTCTTTAATAATCTAAGTATAATTTGAATTTGGTCATTTAGCTAGTGGGATTCGCTGAAGTTCATCATCCTTGGTAAAAACAACTAGTGCATCCAAAGTAGCATTAGTATGTTCCTTTTGTGCCAAAGATAAGGATAATGGGGCAATGGTTTCAATATGATCATCACAGATAGATTGTTGTATTTTATATATAATGAGGTCCTTCATGTAAAAAGTAGAGCTAATATTGAAGTTTAATGACAGTTTAATGACATAACTATTTGATTCAATTATTTGCAACTCTTTGAATGATCTAGCACTAATCATTTGTAATTTATAACTAATTTCCAAAGGACATTCTTCAAGTCTAATTTGTATCATGAAATAATCTCTAACATTAAATGTATCATGATATTTAAGGAAATCAGCTCAAAGTTTATATTGTTTATTATTTGCTTGAATATGTTTTATAATCTCGAAATACAAATGATGAACTCTTCATGCAAAAGACTCAGCTGATTCATACATTTTAGAGTGAGGAGACCAAAGAGGAAGATCTACTAGCATCCTAGGTTTGCGACCATGGACCTTATATAACTAAGAGTGTGGAATGGAACACATATTTTTTAAATCCTGGATGGATATAACTATTTGATTCAATTATTTGCAACTCTTTGAATGATCTAGCACTAATCACTTGTAATTTATGACTAATTTCCAAAGGACATTCTTCAAGTCTAATTTGTATCATGAAATAATTGTTTATTATTTGCTTGAATATGTTTTATAATCTCGAAATACAAATGATGAACTCTTCATGCAAAAAAGTCAGCTGATTCATACATTTTAGAGTGAGGAGACCAAAGAGGAAGATCTACTAGCATCCTAGGTTTGCGACCATGGACCTTATATAACTAAGAGTGTGGAATGGAACACATATTTTTTAAATCCTGGATGGATATAGATTGGACATAACCTAATGAATTGGGGTCATCCTTATCCTTCATATCATGAATAAAAGGTAAGGATTCAAGGAGCTTAACAAACTACTCAAGATTTATGACATGCTGGATGTCAAGCATAGAGGACAAATCATTAGAGAGCTTAAGAGATTGTTCAAAATCTATGACATGCTGAATGTCAAGCATAAGGCATGAAAAGTCAAAAAGCTCAGAAGGCTACTCAAAAGGAACTTAGAATGAAAACTATATTGAAACTCTCTCGACATTGCACTTAGCTCTTTAGGCAGCTCTACTAGAGTCTATAGAAACTTCTACAACTAAAAAATACACAACTAACTCTTCATAATCCTCTTTTTCAAACTCTTTTAAACTTATATGTTAGCCATATTTACCACTTTAGGTAGTTCCATTAGAGAGTTTCCTGAAATTTATTTTACAACTAAACTAGACACAATAGGTTATTCCTTAACATCATCTACAAACTCATTTGGACTCATTGTTTTCCTTTTTTGTTTATATTCTCCTTTTTTTCTTGTTCTTATTACTAGGTGTTGGTGGTAATCTAATAAGTTTGGTTTTCTACCTTTAAAAGAGAAAGAACATGAATTTCATCGATAAAAAATGATGACATCTAAATCATATATCCATGGCCTCCTAAAAATAACATGTTCTATATCCATTGGAATCACATCACACCAAATTTCATCATGATAGTCTAGCAATTTCATATGGAACAAACATTTCTCATTGACTACTATGGAGTTATTATTAACCCATGACACATTATATGGCTTAAGATGGGGAACAATTTTTAGGCCTAAGTGATCTATAATATTTGAAGATATTGTATTGATACAATTTTCATTATCAATGATAATCATTCCATTGATACAACTTCCATTATCAATGACAATCTTGTAACCCTTATCCCCACACTTGATATAGGTGTGAAAGATAACAGTCATTCTCCAATCTTTAGTTCCCTCGGGTTGTGTCAAGGCATATCTAACTACACCCAACCTAGTTGTCTCAAACTGATATACGGTGTTTTGTTCATGATTGATTTTAAAGATATCACTCATGGTTGACTCCATGATAGTTGTAAACTTAAAGTTAGATACTAAATGACTATTCACACATGCATGCAACACTAACTTAAAAATGAAATTGAGATCAAATATTATTCCTTTAAATGAAATCACAATACAAAAATTAATAATGTAAAGATTGATCAAGAATAGAAAACACTAGGAAATGTTTAAACATGCAATACTAGACTTTTAAGTGTGAATGATTAATCAAACACAATGTCACAATCAAGAACTCATAATTAATGAAAAAGACTAGATGCTAGATTATCAATAATGAAAGAGACTGATAAGCAAAAATAATATATAGAAATTCAAGGGGAGATTTATTTATTTTTTTAATTGTCTAGGCACAAAAGCAATATTAATTACAACCTTAAATGACAAATGCAAACCAGAAAAAGTAAAATTCAACAACTCAAAAGGTAGAGTCATTTACCGATCAAGATTCAAATCGATGGACGTATTTGAATCATGCAAGCTATCTTTGATGAAGATAGTATCGCTGACATGGTATTGCACTAGTTGATCTTTCTTTTGCTACTGTCACTTTTTCTCTCTCTTTTTTCACTGTTCTTTTTTTTACTTTCTATTTTTTTTCACTCTTGTTTTCTTTATTTTATCAATACAGAAGACAATTAGAAATAAAATCACAATTGGCAAAAAAAACTTTCCCTGTTCAATTCCATTCTTTTTCACGTCTCTTCCTTAAAATATTTCGTTATAACTCCCTGGAAAATGAATTGGTAGAGGTTTCAAAGTGACAGGAAATAATACGTATACGGATTTAGCAGAATCTTCGAGGAGGTTAAGGGAGAAAGAATGGTGAGCGAGCCAAGCAACAAACTTGACGCTATGAGACAAAACCAATTGGTGAGTTCTTTGGTAGGCTTTCAAAAATTTTGATCTTCCTAGCAATTTGGTTTTTTAGGTTTAGGGATTTTTAGGTGGAGGCTGAAAATTTATTGGGTTCTTTTTTCTTTTTTTAACAGAAAGGCAGAAGAAACTTTCTTTTTTGTTAGATCACATGTTGATGATAAGAAGTCTCATAAATCTAGGGTTTTTTTCTTGAATTTTTTAGAATGTGAACAAGCTCATGGATTGTTTAATTGTAAGAACAATAAAAAAAAACAATATTCCAATACCAAAGTTGATGTGAGAAAAAAGAAGATTTAAAGTTTAATGAGAAGAAAAAAAAAGGCTAATAGAAGAAGCCAAATAAAGTTTGCGATTTTTATTCAATTCATCAAAAACTATCTAACATTTAGAAAAATATGATATAAATACTAAAACCTTAACTAGATCAATCAACTGGGTTTATAGCCCAATAAATAGAATACCTAACAATACTTAAATCAAGCCCAACAAATAAAGTTTAATTAAGAAACCTTAACTAGAAGTTCAAATAAATTAAACCAAAAACATAAGTTAGAGCCTAATATCTCAATGATTTGGGTTACCTTTCATCGTTTATGATCATATAGGCGCGTAAATAATATCTCAGGTCTAGTGTCCCCACCATCGTTTCTTTTTGAAAATTAAACCAATTTATGTTGCTTAATCTAGCTACTTTAACATTAATCTTTGTACGAGGAATTGCTGGCAAGATAGATGGCGACTACAAGAAAAGCCATGACAAACACAAAATGGTTGTGACATATAATCTAATCAAGAGTTGCAATTTACCAAAGTTTTCAACCGTTAATACTCCATGAAGTATTAACACAAATATATAACCTTCATTAATACTCCAAAACTTGTTGGGCAAGGAAGAGGTTGTTTGGAATTCTGTTTCAAATGGTATTTTTAAAAATATTGAATTTTTTTGTTTTGTCATTTTAACATGTTAATGTCAAAAAGGATTTTTAAAAAATAAAAAATATATTATTTTGATACATTTCTGAGCAAAAAATATTTTAAAAAGCAACCATTACTATATTTTCAAACACTTTAAAAAAAGGACAAATAGCAAGGAAAAAAAAATCTAGCATAGTTTACATGATAGTGAAAACTTCACGAAGCTTGCCAATGGACATATATATCCTACCACTCCTAAGGTCTCGTGTTCGTGACTCGCTATGTATATACCAAAAAAAACAAAAAAAATTAAAGTTTTGGTTTTAGTAGAAATAATTTTAATTTGAAAGGTTGGAAGGAGCAAATTCCACATAGCCAATTAATTGCGCACAGAGTAACTAAAAGCCAAAGTGCAATCTCATGATGAATCACAAAAGAATTAACCGATAACTGTATTAATCGATAGTAATGATCAAGTATACAAATTTGGAAAGTGAGAGAGAGAGATCTGTTATATAGAGTAAAGTTTTTTTTTTAACATGTCAATCTATTGAAAAATGATGGGAAAAACATGAATCATCATCGTCAAGATCCATTTAACATAATAATAGAAAAGAATCGAAATTAAAGCCACAATTAATTCACGTACATACATGGTATTCAGAATCCTCACATATATGCATGCTAGCTCTGTGATCCATGAATAAATATATATAAAGCTTGATTGAAGGTCGATGATGGATGACACTTCTTGCTTGCTCCTATATACTTTCTTATTGCCAGTCTCTCCCAGAGTTACAAGATACTATACCAGAAAGGAAGTACTAACACCTGAGAGAAACTGAAATTAAGTACAGAACTACAGCTGCAATTGCCTGGCTCCATCTTGTCTGCCTTTTTTTCTATTCTATGAAGGAATGTTGTTGTTGCACAGAGAGAGGAAGAGAGGGTTTACATTGGAGTAGTGTTCATCAACCCTTTCATAAAGGGAATGCATATGCTCTAAAATGACCCTTGATCTACAAAGTATTGTCTGTGAGATGCCTCCGCTTGAAAAGAGTATTTTGGTCATAGAAGGAAGATGACCAAAATGGGTGGTTGAGAAAGATGGGAAGTGCTTGTCCTCTCGAGCCATTTCTTTCGGACTGTGCTCTTAATCACAACCCCACCAGTAATTCCCTCTCCCACATCTCTCTAAAAATGAAGGGAGGGGCCAGGAGAAGAGTGAGATAAAGGCATGATAAAGAGGGGACCCATGCAATGAATATGGGAAGAGTCACAAGGTATTTGTTTGTTTTGTTTTGTTTTGGTTTCGGTGTTTTGACACTGTTTTGCTTTGCTTTGCTGGTATTTAAAAGAGGGCCTATGAAAAGCTCTTTTCAACTTCCCCTTAGGTTTGTCTTCTGCTAATAAGACACAAACTCTCCCTTTCGTGGTCGGATTCGACCGCTTAATTATTCAATAGGGTCGATGCATACGCTCCCGCAAAACAATCGAATATATATGCTATTTTGGATCGTCTCCGTCACGCAACAGATATGGAAAAGATACCACGCTATCTGTCACAGGGTTAAAATCTCATCCAAGTTTCAGCTCCATGTAGCAACCCAACCTTAACTTAGTCGTTCATCCACTCGATTTTATCCGACAACTAAATATTCCTCCCTCATTGGAAGGTATTCCCCATTCTTGTCTTTATTGTAAAATAAACGTAACGCAAAAGATACAAGATGTATAAAGTCAAGCTCAAGTAATTATAGGACAAGCCCTTAATTTTTATTAATATTAATAACAAGAAACAGGCAAAAACCATCATTAACTATCTCAAACTATTGTAGCTCCCTTGGCTTGCCTCCCACAAACCAATGTTACAACTATCAACACCCATGCTATCAGTCCTATTGTGTCTTGGCATGCCTTGGATTGTTCATTGTCCAAGTCAAAATTTATGTTAAACATCAAATTATTTCGTGTAGAATCGTTAGAGATGCACTCCTGTTGAATCTACCACTAACCATGCACGTTTCCATTGCCTATGCATGCACGCTGCCATTCATGCCAGAGTTTTTTCATCAAACATTGGACAATCCATCATCCAGATTCATAATCAACCCCAACTGTCAATTCTATCGACGTTGTCAATTTCATTGACGCTGCTGATTTTAACATTGTCCCACAGGTTGTCACTGCCAAATATGTCGTTCTGATACTATTTTTGTTAGCGTGCCATTGATGAATTTTAATCCCATTACAAACCTCCCATACTAGAAGAACCTGACTTCCTCTTCA
>Ga0307515_10016139_pt1 | contig 13696 bp, 22 predicted proteins | sample 17_EM_MG_FD_194513 | JGI IMG/M metagenome (GOLD analysis project Ga0307515, IMG submission 194513) | Populus trichocarpa ectomycorrhiza microbial communities from riparian zone in the Pacific Northwest, United States - 17_EM | ecosystem: Host-associated > Plants > Roots > Unclassified | place... | reverse complement strand
GTGACGAGTCAATAGACGAGGCTCTCGTGGCGGGGGCAACCGTCAGTCTCCATGGGAAGGAATTGGTTGCGAACCCACCGGGAAATGTTTTTATCCTTAAGAAAGAGGTCAAGATTGAAGAATAAGCGCCAATACATCAGCTCAACCGATCGTGATTACCCGCGGATGAGCCTGATCCTCGGGGTAGCATGTACATCCTTCGATGTACCCCTGTACTGGCACAATAAACTAACATAAAAAAAGTGTGTTACGGACACCCGTCGGGTCTACGAACAGGATATTACGATACGCACGCTCCAGATGAACTTTCTGGGGCTCGCAATGCGGTAATCTCCCCAGCCACCTGCTAAAAGCTGCTCCAGCGAAGACCCGACGCCGGTGGCAACGTAGGGGATGCAGCCGCAACTAATGCATAGACCTTCTTTCGTTCCCACTCCGAAAATACAGGGTGTGGGAGACATGGTACTCGTCTTGGGTTTACTCCGGTTTCATGCTCCGGATAGGATTATGTGCTCTTTGATCCCGGCTAGCTGGGGCGGCGCCGGCTGCCCCTCCAAAATGATTCATGTAATCGTGATGAGTCAGGTGAAACAGCACTCGGCGGGATCTGAACAAATTAACCAGTGAGAATTACTTGAATGTGTAGTAGACTAAGCCGCCCGCGAGTGCTCCAGATACTGGCGTTAGTTGGATTCCAAAACTCGACAAGACGCCCGCTCAGTTTTTTCGAAGACAATCAAGGGCTACAGGCTCAAAATATTCCACAAAAGATCACCTCTCACCTGTAACATTCTATTGTACAGTAATGCCGGCTAACATTCTCAACGCGTTTATCGGAAGAAATCACGATGATCGACACGAGCCTCGGATGAGCGGGACCGGGCGGGAGTCTTTGCCAAACAAGAACAAACAACCATTTGCTCTGCACAAGAATTTGCCTTGTGGCATCAGTCCGTTTTCACCGACCATGCCGCGACGACCAAAGAAACATTCAGCTAGCAATGGGAAAAGCTCAGCTCCATCCTTTGACCGTTCAAAGGGTAAGATGAAACCCTGGAATACGGTAGATGATATTGCGTTGGACGAGGAAGACGAATGTGCGTTTGCCTCTCCGCGTTCTCCGTGCGCATACACTGACCGGAGCTTGCATTCATCCCACTTTACTCCACGGCCAACCAGTTCACGCTAGCCGGGATCGAATTCTCCTCGATGGCGACGAAATGCAACACGATGACGATGATTTTGGTGTTGAGGATGAAGTGTTCGCGTTGAATGGCGTGGATCCGTCTTCTGAGGATGAGGATGGAGATGAGGACCAAGAAGGGGAGGGAGATGCAATGGAAGTCGACGAGGGTCCCTCGACCCCCCATTCTGCCAAGGGCCTCAAGGTGAAACCAACAAAGGCTCGTAAACTCTCTGCGCTAGCCTCCGACTCGGACGAAAGCGAAGGCGAATTGGAAGAGGAGGAGACCTGGGGTACCAAAAAATCCGCCTATTATTCTGCCAACGACGCGCATTTTGATCCCGAGGATGAGGAAGCGAACGAGTTGGAAGAAAAGGAGGCGAGACGACTGCAGATGAAGGCTAGGGAAGGGATGTGCGATGAAGATTTCGGTCTTGATAATCTCCAAGCGCTGGTCGAAGATGGCGGATTGGAACCAGACGTTATCGAGTGCGTTTTCTTTTGTTCTCCCGTGCGCCTCGAGGCGCTGATAGTATTACTCCCATAGGGGCCTCGTGGATGATCCTGTGCCCACCCCATCGCTTCCCCAAGATAAACTATCCCTTCTGCGGCACCTTGAGAAAAATACCCCCGAAACATTGGCTCTGGCTCGTGACTGGGATGATATTTCGGTGACTGTCGTCAAGGCGGGTCAACGACTCAAGAAGTTCGTGAAGCTATTCGCCTCGGGGAATTCAATCTAACTCTTCGCTGTCAGGATGGAGTCCGAGAACCCAGATGCAACGAGCCTGGGCATGGTTCACCTCCACTATCGTATGCATTTTCGTATTTGATCTATCTCGGTTTATGGAATAACTGATATCACATTCGAACAGAAACCCTCCTCACTTATGCCACGACGCTTGCGTTCTACTTACATCTCCGGTCAACCCCGAAGTATGCTGCTCACCCTGATCTCGTCAAGTCTCACCCCGTCCTCGAACGCCTTCTCACGCTAAAACAGTCCCTATCCACCCTCGAAGATCTCGACTTCGATATGTCCGACTCTCAGTCTGGGGAAGACGGTAGACTGGGAGACGACTTTGATGAATCAGACGAAGACCTTGAGCTCGATGATGAAGAGGAAGAAGAGGTCTTCGACTTATTCAACCACTCGAAGGGAGGGAAGAAGAAGAAACCGAGGCTGGAGCTCAACGAACTTCAAGATTTATTAAAGGATGCGGAATCGGACATATCCGACCTTGCTCCAGTAGTGAACGGTGCAACTTCCCCAAAGAAACGGAGAAAGACCGCGAAGGAACCCTTCTTCAGCCAGGAGGATACCCCTGAACCCCCGAAGAAGAAACAGAAGACCGACAGAAAAGACAAAGAATCGACGAAGGCTACTAAACCCCGAGCCACCGTCTTTGACCTCGTTGAACCAGAGTTCGAGTACTCCGCGTTCAAACCAGTTCCTTCCTCTTCTGTCTCCGACGCCGTGGACTCGTTCGGTGAACAAACCATTCTCCAGTCGTCCGACGCTGTAGATAAGAAGGCCAGGAAGAAGTCGCTTCGCTTCCATACATCAAAGATCGAGGGCGCCGCGACACGACGGGACAAGGGCGCGAAGAACCTCTTGGGTGGTGATGACGATATCCCGTACAGGGAGAGGAGGAAGCAGAAGGAGATCAGGGAGGCGAAGGAGAGTGCGAAGGGGGGTAGGGGGTTGGGTGGAGACGATTTGAGTGATGGCGACCCCGAGGTGGACATGGACGTGGAGTTCACCGGATTCAATGGCGACGTTGGTGGAAGTGGGTTGGGTAAGAAGAGAAGTCGGGACGACTCGGACGAGGAGCATGGGGATGTCGACCCGGGAGAATACTATTCACTCGTGGAGAGGTCAGCGAAGGAGAAGAAGGAGAAAAAGAAGGCCGAGTACGACGCGGCCAAGGCTGCTGAACGGTATGTGTCACCAAACCCTTGGACCAGGAATACCCTGCTTATGAGTGTAACCCAAGTGATACTCTGACGGCTCCCGAAACTGCCGACGGTCCTCGAGCGCTGACCAGAGCGATCTTAAAGAACCGTGGGCTCACCCCTCACAGGTCAAAGTCGGTCCGCAACCCGAGGGTCAAGAAGCGACAGAAGTTCGAGAAGGCGAAGAAGAAAGTCAGCTCCCAGAGGGCCGTGTACAAGGGCGGGATCGGAGACGCGGCCCATTACGAGGGAGAGAAGAGCGGTATTTCCAAGGTCGTCAAGGCCGTTCGGCTGTAGGACGCACCTTGTCTGTGCTTGTATATTACTCCTTGATTTTACACGTACGCGCGGTTTGCCACCATCACCATCCGACACCCACGTGCATATCGGATATTTAACTTTTGTTGGATCTATCGAAACACCCCCCAATCAAGTTGATCAGAAACGTCAAATACATGCCCAGAAATTACAGAAAGCAGGATACAAAGCTCATTGTCACAAAGTGAGTGGATAGGGAAGGAGATAAGGAAAACCCCGATTGCGACAGAACACCATAAACCTCAGCCTCGGGGGTCTGTCTCTGGAAGGGCCTATCGACCAGGAGTGACCATGGTCCGCATATACCCGCCGTACGGTGTACTTTGAGCCAGGGCAGGCGTATGCATGCCTCCCATGCCCATGGGGCCGGGTGTTTGCGATTGGTCTCGTGGCAGACCACGGTCTTCCCGTTCTGCGATGGTGGCTGCTGAGCCTCGACCGGGATCGGGGATTCCATTCGTGGGTGTGAAGGTTTGGCCCAGACCGTAAAGTTTACCGTTGTACTCCGTGTCGTCGACGAGGTCGTTGAAGTATATCTCCCGCATCTTGAAGAAGGTAGACGCGGTCAAGAGAGAGTCTGACCCGGCTTGATGCGAAGACCCAATCCGTAGCACCTTTTTTGTGACAAACGCCTAAAGATCAGTATCAAAAGTAAATGAAATGACGTGTAGGACCGACCCCAAGGTCATCAGCAACATCCTGGAGCCCACCCTTCAGCTGCTTGCACGCACGCATCATGAACTTGACGTCATATACGGTCGGGAACCAGATGCGCAGTATGTCAAAGAAGGCGTCTTCATTTGTGGGCAGTGAAACGGCCGTGAGTAGTTTGATGAAATACCCAAAATCGTAACCACTGATAAGCAAGGGACCGTCGGCTCGTGTAAGCTCTGAGTCACTACACGACGAGCAATAGACTACACACCTATGAAAGGATATCCACTTGGTGTCGTCGGTCAAGACGAGACCGGATGTGATCATCAGCTCCGCAAAGTGGTTTGGATCAATGCCCATGTCTTCGTGTCGTTGGAAATCAATCCCGTGCGCGCGCAAAAGTTCGATGGACTCGGGCGTGTACATGTCTTCCCTGGATTCGGGTTAGCGAAATAGATACCTGCGACGGCGATAGACTGTGCCCGCACTGGATGTCAAAGTGAAAGTTGAACTGCCAGGTGCAGGTATCTTGGGGGAAAATCCCTTCCTCATCTGCAAGGGTTAATCCGACCTGGATCGTCTTGAGAAGGTCAACGTTGCTCCTCATCGTCTGGTAGTGATAATCCGACGAGGTCTTGAACGAGCCAATTGGTCGGGCAACGACGCCCGGAAATTCCGTATCCTATTGCACGCCAACACCAGAGTTTTAGCCACATATGCCATGCGGGTCAAAGTCCGCGTGGGGGTTGTGAAGTGTACCATTGCGACGTAAGGATATTTTTCGATGAGATCGCGGATGACTCGCATCTCCGCCTCGAGGTTTGGGGCCCACACTTCCTGTATCCGAGACATAGAAGTCGGTGGAAGCTGCAACGACGACGACGAATAGGTCGACGTTGCGAGTGAGTGCGGAGGGAGATGGTGGTCGCAATTGACCGAAGACGGGGATCACTCTCACTTCCGTGTTCTTGATCCCAGAACGCCATGACCGACGACGCTCCAGTCATCTTCAAGCGCAAACAATCCAAACTGTCACAGTCATCGAGAACACGGCCTGTGGAAGGCTCAGTTGCCGCTGGCCCGGGGGACGGTGCCGTCCAGGAAAGCGGGGACTCCCCCGCTGAAGTTGCCTCTCGGCTCAGAAAACAGCAGAAAGCCCGCCAAAAGCAGAAGCTTCAGCTCAGTTTTGGTGGAGATGACGAGGTCAGGGTGTCAGGCTCCCTGCAAGAACCGATGCTAACGTGTTTTTTGGGTATGGGGGTGGACTAGGAGGGAGATGGTGAGGTATTCAAGATCAAGAAATCTAATCTCAGCAGGAAAATTGCCCTCGCCAAAGTCGGTCCATCTTCTGCGTGTGTTGAATTCCGTTCCTATCCTGTGGGTTGGCCTCAAGACTGACGTGCTTATGTAGTGCCTCCTCTCACGACCCGATACCCCCAGTCGAAAACTCTTCAACACCGCGTTATGACGCGTCGTATTTATCTGAGTTGAAGGCTAGTACTCCAGGGTCGCGCCCCGCAACGGATAACCGCACGGAATCCTATTCCCTCGATGTCTCGATGGATGATGACTTGATGCTCGTGGATGATACAACGGGTGAAGGGCACGCAACTCTCCTCCTGGGCTCTGTCCGTTAACTTATCGTGTGACGTCTAGTTGCAGAAACCAAGGAGATCGAATTACCGACTTCATCGTCGATAGCCGCCGTCAAACAGAAGAGAAAACTCCTTCGAAAAACTGGCGGCGAAATTGGGGATGATTATGTCTCTTTGTCGCTGACGAAACGCGCCGACCAGGGCCCTCATCCGGAAAGTCGGTTGGTGAGAGAGGAAGACGAGCTCGGCGAAGCAGATGACGGTATGCCACTTTCCCTTGTTAATCTTCTCTTTACTGAGCAATGGGATATATTCAGAGTTTGCGGAGTACACCAGCGCGCAGGAACGAATTGCACTTGGCAAGAAGGGTCGGAAAGCAGAGGCAAAGAAAAGGAAGGAGGAGATGGAGAGCTTGATCGCTGACACGTAGGGGAACTCTCCCGTCGCATTTATCCAACTAATCCCTTCGTTCAGGTTGGAAGATGATGAGGAAGAGAAGGAATGGGAGCAAGAGCAGATACGACGAGCAGGTTATCGGAACGACGTTCCTGAGACTCAGATATCTGAGCCGCAGGTGTACAAGCCGTCGCCCAGTACGTGCTCTTAACGGAACGAGTCCTTGCCTTCTGACACTCGTATAGTCCCAGCTGCGATACCTATACCAACTCTCGAGCCAGCAATTGCACGGTTGAGCCAGACACTCTCGAACCTCACAACTTCCCATTCGAGCAACGTCTCTGCGATGACGTCGGCCGCCGACGAGCTTGCCCAAATCGAGGAAAGGGAGAAAGAACTTCGGGAAGCCATTGAAAGGACTGAGACCCAGCGAAGTTGGTTTACCGCCTTTCGGGAGTTCCTCGAGGGCGTTGCCCACTTTCTCGACGAGAAGGTAAGGTGTCCCCCTGCTGTTTTTGGAACGAAATACCCACACAAGATCTAGTATCCCGCGTTGGAGAAACTTGAGGAGGAACACCTCTCTCTGCTCAAAGAGAAATTCGATATAGTTGCAAGGCGCAGAAAAGCGGAAGATGAGGACGACCTGTCCCTGTTCTTGGGCCACATTCCCCAGCCGGCGTCTGAGGAACCGCCTGAGTTCTCACAACAGGAACGGTCAGCCGCACGTTTGATCCGGAGGACACACCTACGTCAGGTGGGCGCTGATTTAGCCGCCGAGGAAGGGTCCTCGACGGACTTGTCGCTGTCATCTGACCAAGAGGAAGACTTCGAACTGGCCATCACTAAGCTAAAAGAAAAAGGCGAAGGCGTGTTGAGTGACGTCCGAGCCGGAGAATTCAGAGATCCATCTCAGGGGTTGGGCAAATGGTTCGGGGAATGGAAAGACAAATACGAAGACATCTATGTTGGGGCTTGGGGAGGGCTCGGGCTCGTGGGGGCTTGGGAGTTTTGGGCTAGACTGGAGATTGTGGGATGGAACCCCTTCCAGGTGAGCGCCTGTCAGCATTGCCCGCGCTCCTGGAAGGAACGCGTGTTTTGTTTCGTCAAACCCCCACATCGTGCTGATTCTCTGATTTACCAATTTCCATGTAGGATCAGAGAAGTTTTGACAGCTTTGATTGGTACAATGGCTTGTATCAATACTCGATGACAAACGAAACTGGTGGTCCGACGGAGGACGGCACGGCACCGAGCGCCGGGGGGGACCTCGCTTCCTCCATGGTTTCGACTGCGATCGTGCCAAGGTTATGCAAGATCATCGAGGGTGGTGGATTCAACCCTTACTCGATGAAGGATGTTAGGACCGCGACAGACCTGGTCGAACAAGTCGAGATTGCCGTTAGAGATACTGCGAATCTGAAGTTTCAGGTGAGGACGCAATCCGTTTTTAATTGAACCCTGATTTCTCCCCGTGCACGCCTCTAGAGCCCCCGCCTTTCTCCGACGTAGCGGAGAAAAATTCGAGGGCTGGAGTTGTAGTGCCTGTGGTGCATGTCAAAATTTGCTTGTTGCTCGGTTTCCTCCGCTCTCATGCTCGCATTTTGCCTTGCAATGCAATTTTTAATATTCTAGTTTTCTCCTTGTCACTAATTGTTTCCGCATTCGCCGCCAGATGCTGCTCAAGTCCGTATCAGTAGCGTTCCAGGCTGCTGTTGATGCAGAGGAACGGCTGATTGGGCCTTACCTCGAAGTCAATCAACCACGGTTTGATCCAGAAGCGATACCTGCACGGAGGAGGTACCTCAATAGACGTGTAAAGTTGGTTCAAACACTTGTCAGATGGCGGAAGCATTCTGGCCAGAGCTCTGGAGTTGAGGGTTTGGTAAAGCGTGCGGTGGATGCTTTCATTGTGCCCGTCGCAGATGAGGGTTGGGAGGTTGGCGGTGAAGAGTGTTTGAGAAAGGTGCGCCTCCGTATTCTGCTGTGATCCCGGCCGTTTGCTTCAGAGTTGACCCGCCACCGTCGCAGGTCATGGAGATGTTGCCCCCGGAGTTGATTACACCAAGCCTACGCTCAAGGCTCGGCCGCTGATATAGTTCCCCCGAATGCCATCGGCCTTCCGTCCTCTCTTTGCTTGGATCCCTCTTCGTTTTGCCTTCCGTGTGTATGACTATGGACTCAGGTTACACAGTTCATTTCATTATACACCGAGGATGGGCCGATGAGATCTACCCGAGATCGCATCCGCTTCACATTGAAAGGGGCAGTGCGCACTACAACGTGCATCACATCATACACAGTCACCTTTTTGTTTCTATCCTCGGGAGAAAAGCAGTGAAGCATATCTACTGACCCGCCAGCCTATTGCCGAAAAAGGATCTTCGGGTCCAGGACGGTTCGGTCCTGCTGGAACGCTGGGATTGGGTTCGTTCTGCTGTCAGACAAGCGTATGGGCGTGAAACGTACAAAACCGTAAGTCACCGCCTTGGGGGGAAGTCCGTTGACTTTTGGTCATCAGATCTTCGCCCGTGTTGGTCCCTGAGGTTAACAGGTGTGCGTATCAGGGATGATGTATTGGATTTGAATTGCGTATGAGGTGTGAGTGAACGCGGAAAAGGCGTGTCCTCGGAGCCTCTTTCTCTTACGCGCCCGTGATGGGATTGGATTGTTGGGCCGAGAAGCCTAGTTCGCCTAATTACCCGCTCAATTGGCTCCTGAGCGGAGGGCATGAGGAAAAGTTGAGGACCCGGGGGAGAGATGGGAATATAGAGCCCACTGACCTGTCTTGACGCGATCACGCTAACAGCGACATGGACGCGTCCTGGGATGAAAGGGGTCTTCAGACAAAGGAAATCGCACTCTCTCTCTGTACTTACAGTATTATAATCGTAGTACAAAGGGGCGGGAGGAACATCCCTGCAAAAAAAAAAGAAAAAGTTGTCGGTTATCTCCAGCTGGGTTTGGCACCGCGCGCCATTATCCCTGACGTGAGGTTGACCCCGCCGCCGTCGTTCGCGAGCTCGTCTTGGAGGCAGGCGTCGTTATCTCACTCGGCGACGCTGGTCTGGGTTTACCTGATTGACGCATTATTATTCCCGGGGGCTTATGAAGCGTGGGGGACACGACCCTCATCGTTATCGCCTAGCTCGAACGCTTTTCCTCTTCATCATCCGATCCAAACCTCTCCCCTTCCTCTCAGTTTCCCCCCTCTCTTTCCCTTCCTTCTTCTCCAGAATGGCCTCGTCTATCAACTGGTCATCCAATCCTCCCTCCAACTCTCCACCCACCCTCCAATCCAACGCCCCTGTATACTCGTCACAGAACTTCCGCACCCCTGAATATCCTAGTCCCTACGCTACCGCTACTCTCTATCCGCCCCAGCAGCCCTTGTCCGCCGACGCGGATCCTGTCCAGCTGCCGAGCAGCATCGGCCCCTCTCGTACCAAGCCTTCTTCCACCGGTATTGTTACAAGGCGGAAGGCGGCTCAGATTGCCATGCAATCTGGTCACTCCAGGGAGAACTCTGGCCCCTTCCCCAGCGCTGTGCATACCAATGGTCATTCCCCACAGGTCAGTTTCATCCTAATGTCCGGTTTCCAGGCGCCATCGTCTCACCCTACCCTCCCTATTCGTCTCCCTCTAGCGAACCGGTCCGTTCGTCCATCCATCGGGCTCCCGCTCAAACTCCCAGAGTGATTACCATCATCTTGCCAACTCATATCAGACGCCCCAGTCTGACTTGCCGCCCTTGAACCTCCCTCCGGCGACGACGATGGGGTTGCCGCCCAACGGCGCTTCGCCTCAGTATCCTGCCACGCCTGCGTCCACGTCTCCTTATTCCCCTTACAACTTTTTTAATACGCATTCACGTTCCAATTCCAACTCAAATTCGAATCCTAGATCCACCTCTCCTGCCCTGAGCGTGGCATCTGCCCTCACGTCCGTCTCCTCTTCCACCGGGCCTCCCAACAGTCAGGCCCAAATGAATCCCGCACCAGTGGTCCGGAAACACAAAAAGCAACGTCTCTTCAACGTCGACCGTAAGGAGATCTGCTTGTATCACAAGGAAAACCCTACCGCGAGGCAAGAAGACATCGCGATCAAATACGGCGTAGAAAGGAGCACGATCAGCAAAATCTTGAAGCACAAGCAAAAGTGGATGAACGTTCCAACCGAGGAAGAGTTCAAGGTCGCTAAGCATAGGTACCCCTTCCCCGCATCGACCGCACTATTACTCAACACTGATCATCTCCTAATTCAGACCTTCCAAGTTCCCGGAGATCGAGAGCCAACTCGTTGATTGGCTGTCCGCGACTGCGGTCCCTCAGAACATCACGCTTTCCGACTCGTTGATCCGTAATAAGGCCAGGGATATCGCCAAAACCCTCCGGATCTCTGAGGACAAGTTCAAGGCTAGTTCCGGTTGGGTCGAAAACTTCAAACACCGTCATGGCATCCGTCGTGGCGTCTGGCATGGAGACGGCAAGGCCTCAAAACTTACTACCGCCGGTGACTCAAGCTCCTTATCCACCTCGAACCTTCCTGCCAACGATGCATCGAACGAGGACCGAGGCGCAGTGCTCCCTCCATTCAATACAAGCTTCCCTAATCGACGGGATTCCCATTTCATGAACGATCGTACCTCTAATACTCTCAGCCCTCTTCGTGAAGTGCAGATCGACCATAATCAGGAAGATTACAGGGGCCATATGCGGTCCCCTCTGAGTCTTCCGCCACCATGGAGCACGTCGGATCGTTCTCCAGTCCACGAGACGCCCTCATCCAGGAATGCCTCAGACCCATCCTACAGTCAGTCCGATACGACATCCACCTCGATCCCCGCCATGTCTTTGAGTTCGTTGAGGGCGGGGTGGGATAACCAGTCCCCGGTCCACCCGCTTCCCCCGCCTCTCCATCCCTCTGCTTATGACAGCTCCCACGGGCAATCCAACCAAGATTGCTTTGATCCAAACGTTCATCCGATACAGTCTCACATGGGCGGTGGCATGTACCCTCTTACCTCTTCTCCACCTCCCCGCCCTGAATCTGTTACAGGAAGGTCCACCATACAGCCAGCTTATCCGCCCTTAGCTATCTCTCCCTCGCCGTTGTACCGTCACAGTGAACCCGTTCCCCCGAGTGAGGCCGAAGATGCATGCGATAAGGTTTTACGCTTTGTTGATTCGCAACCTCAGGGCTTCATCACTAATGCTGAGAGGGACGCGTTGATGCAGATAAAGTATGCGCTCTTCCATGCCGTCACTGGAGTTCCGAGAGAACCGAAGCGGTAATGGGCTCGTGGTCTCCGGCAGACTGTGGGGAAGGTGTTACGGCCCTGGGGTTTGGCTATTTCATCCTTTTTTTCAATTCTTGTCAGGACAGCTTGAAGCGTTTTATGATTCGGACCTGCCGCTCTCACTCACAGTTCCCTCGTATCCTTTCATTCGGGTTTTGCCATCCCCGTCTTTATCCCTCCTATCATTGCCATCACCTTCACATTATCATCCATGTCTCTCTCATTCATGTCCTCACTTGGTGTCCACTTCTCTCCAGATTCATCATCTGTCTGTCGTCATGTCGTCCTTTTTGCTTTCTGGCTTGCAAATTTCTACGTCACACTCATATTCTCCTCTTCGAGCTGGTTCGATGTCTATTATATCATCCCTTCTCCAACCTTATTCATGTTAACGTCATCCCTATTCATTCACCACGTTGCGCATGTGTATGTCTATGTTTCATTCGCTCCCCCCATTGTTCCAGTTTGATCGTCATTCCCCCCTCATCTCTATACGCATCCCGTACGCGTTTTATTCATCCATCTTGTGTCCATTATCGTTGCGTTTCATACCACGCATGCGCATATTTCCACTTTTGTTACGGAACCCCGCACCGCTAATCTTCACTTCGCTGCATACTCTCCCGCTTCGCCCTTTGCGCCCGACCGGCGGGGCCCGCATCCTCCGACTTTCGTTCCCTCTCGCTCATCCTCCTCGAAACTTACTGCATCCCTATATACAACCAGCCACCCGCACAATGATCTCCCTTAATACCTTCTTGTCCGATTTGTTATCGCTTTTGCTATTCATAACCTGCCTCATCCTGCATCTTCCGCAACGCTTCCTTTTTGCAGTTGTTCCTCGTGTGTCTCTCACTCCTACTACATCACATTCTCCCTCTCCCTTTTCTTCTTCTCATCCCTCGGTCCTTGACTACAGTTAAAAAGGAAACGTTCCTTTGTTCATCACATCTCCACAGGGCGGTCCCTTCAGTTTCCCGCTTTTGGTTCCAACACCGCCACCCCCCTGACATCATCATACCTGGAGAATACAGGTATCCCGGACACCGCGCTTCTCATACCGCCCACCCCTTATCGATGCACACGAGGCATATATTCCATCCATCCATCCAACTGGTATAGATCTTCAATCGCATACCCTCCCGAACCCTAATCATCTCTGATCTCGTCTTCCGCCATCACTGCTACCTCCACCCCCGCACACCGCCTAATATCCTTCACATCGCTTATTTTCCTGATAGTTTATTCCCCAACCGAATCCGCGTTGATCGCGCTTATCTTTGTGACTTCACGAAGGAGGCGCTGTCTGTCCCCCTTATCGTACTGTTGTTGTTGTTTTTCGCCTTCGAGAACAATCGACTGGAATGTTTGGTTCCCGTTCTCGAGAGCCGCCCGTGTTGAATGTTCGTATACGTTACCGTTATCTCTCTGGGTTTCGATAGGTGAATGCGTACCCGTTTGCGATAGTTCTTTGACAACTGTGGGGGGCCTCAACCAGACAGAAATCCTGGAGTATTGGCCAAGGGGCCATGGACACGGGTATGACAGAGCGGGAATAACGTGTTTTCGGAGCCGGCGTGATTGGAGTGAAGTGGGGCGGTGGAGGGGAGGAGGGGGCATGGATGAGGATCCCTACTTTGTCCTTGAAGCGGACGTTCTGAGTGTTGCAAAGGATCGTGCGATCAGAACACATCCCTGCAGTTTCTGATGTGGAGGCCTCACTTGGAAGAAGACGAGGCTTTTTTGTTATCTTCTGAGCCAACGTTTTTCATGATCGTGAGCTTCCCGGATGAGGCAGCGTTGACAGTGTGTCGCTCGATCGAATGATTGATCTTTGCGCTGAGGTCCTGTACGAAGCACGTTCAGAACCAACCCCTATAGATCTCTTTTCCACCAAGAAAGTAGGAGAGGGAGAGGGATGAAGGAGGTAAAGAAAAGATCCGAATCCATACCCTTTTCAAAGAAGCGATTTTTATGGCACCCGCTTTTTTCGGCGCGATGTATCGTTTCCCTTTCTTAGTCGTCGAGGAGGACGAAGCTTGTCGAGTCGCTTTCTGCTTCGAGGTCTGCAGACCCTTTACTTTGCCTTGAGCCATATATCCCTCGTCTGTTTTTTTTTTTTTCAACGGAGCGTGGAGCGGCGGTTGTGCGATTTTAAGATGAGAGTTAAGAATGGAGGTTGGCTCGGGAGTTGCCGTGGTTTGGTTTGCTTCTTTCTGACTCGAATAGTGATTGGCCGGTGATTTGCATGATCTGGTCGATGCTGCATTACTGTATGACTGGAGGGTTGTTGATGAC
>Ga0307515_10016138_pt1 | contig 13697 bp, 14 predicted proteins | sample 17_EM_MG_FD_194513 | JGI IMG/M metagenome (GOLD analysis project Ga0307515, IMG submission 194513) | Populus trichocarpa ectomycorrhiza microbial communities from riparian zone in the Pacific Northwest, United States - 17_EM | ecosystem: Host-associated > Plants > Roots > Unclassified | place... | reverse complement strand
CGTCGTCGTCGGCATTGCCGTCTTCGCCCTCTGGGTGCAGCTGGACGCGCCGTGGATGCAGCTCGGCACGGCCACCGCCGCCTTCGTGCCGCTGGACGCCGCCGGCCAGCCCGTCTGGCCGCTGATCGTGCTGCGCCTGGCCGGCGCGGCCCTGGTTGTGCCGGTCATGGAGGAGCTGTTCTGGCGCAGCTTCCTGATGCGCTGGGTGCAGCACCCCGGGTTCGAGCGCGTCGACCCGCAGACCGTCGGCATCAAGGCCGTGCTGCTGTCCACCTTCGTCTTCACGCTGGCCCACACGCTGTGGCTGGCCGCCGTCGTCGCCGGCCTGGCCTATGCGCTGCTCTACCGCAGGAGCGGCAAGCTGTGGTCGGCCGTCATCGCCCATGCGGTGACGAACGGGCTGCTGGGCGTGTGGGTTATCTGGACGGGGCGTTGGGAGTTCTGGTAGGCCGCCGGCCGGCAGCAAGGTCACTCAGGGTCACAGCGGGCTGCTACCCGCAGCGCCGGCATCGTTCGAACAATCGAGGCACAGCACCGCATTCCGGTCGGAGCGGGCTGGATCAAGACACTCGAAGGAGACAACGATGACACGCAAGATCCTGATGCTCTGCGGCGACTACGTGGAGGACTATGAAACCATGGTTCCCTTCCAGGCGCTGCAGGCCGTGGGCCACACGGTGCACGCCGTGGCGCCGGACAAGAAGGCGGGCGACTGGATCCACACGGCGGTCCACGACTTCGAGGGCGCGCAGACCTACAGCGAGAAGCCGGGCCACCGCTTCACGCTGAACGCAAGCTTCGCCGACATCAAGCCACAGGCCTACGACGCGCTGGTGATCCCTGGCGGGCGGGCGCCGGAATACCTGCGCATGAACAGCCAGGTCGTCGACATCGTCAAGCACTTCCTGTCGGCCGACAAGCCCGTGGCGTCCATCTGCCATGGCGCCCAGTTGCTGGCGGCGACCGGCCTGCTGAAGGGTCGCAAGCTGTCCGCGTATCCGGCCTGTCAGGTCGAGGTCGAGCTGGCCGGCGCCGAGTACGTCGGCATCCCGGTCGACCAGGCTGTGACCGACCGCAACCTGGTCAGCGCACCGGCATGGCCTGCGCATCCGGCCTGGATCGCCCAGTTCCTCAAGGTGCTCGGCACGCGCATCGAGCACTGACCGCAGCCAGGGAGCGCTAGAGTCTGGCGTTGCCCCAAGGCACGAAGGAGACGACGCATGTGCGAGGTGTTCATCAGCGCCGACCCGCAGAGCTACGAAAGCCGCACGCGTTCGGTCCGGCTGCACGGCGTCGTCACCAGCATCCGCCTGGAGAACCTGTTCTGGCAGGTGCTGGAGGAAATCGCCGGGCGCGACGGCATGGGCGTGGTGCAGCTGATCGAGAAGCTGTACGACGAACTGGTGGTCGCCCGCGGTGAGGTCGGCAACTTCGCGTCGTTCCTGCGCGTCAGCGCGCTGCGCTACGAGGCCCTGCTCGCGCAGGGTCGCATCCCGGCCGACACCGGGATCGCCATCCGTTCGCTCGACTCACCGACCGTGCTGCGCGACCTGCGTGCGGGTTGGGGCGACCCGCTGCGCCGCATGACGAACTGAGAGAGGGTGAGCGCTTTTCATCCAAGCCCGCCTTGCCCGCTGAAAAAAACTGACCCTCTAACTCAACGGGGCCGTGCGTTGGGCGTTCGGGTCAGGCCCAGGCCTGGCCGCTCCAGGTCCCTGAACGCCTCAAACACCCACGACCGCAAGCCGATGATGACGCTGTAGGGCCGCTTCTCGGCCGACGGCAGCTTCTGGTCCAGCAGGTGCTGGCGGGCGAAGTCGTCGGCCGTGCGCTGCAGCCGCTCGGCCAGCTCGCGCGCATGGCCGGCGCCAAACTCGCCATGCACCAGCGTCAGCAGTTCGCCCTCGCCGTCGAAACCGCCGGCAAAGAAGTCGGCCATCACGCGCTCGCGGAAGAAGGTCATCACCGGCCCCTGCGGCCGCCAGCGCAGCGTCTTGGCGACCTTGAGCTTGTAGCGGTTGTGGGCCCGCAGCTCGATGACGCCCAGGCGGTCCAGCTTGACCAGCGCCGCGACGGCATCCGCCTCGCTGAGCCGGTAGCGCGCCAGCACATCCTCCAGCGCCCACAGGCTCAGGCAGCAGATGGCCACCAGCAGCAGCACCGGCGAGGCCACCACCGCCTGCTCCTGCTCCAGGCTCAGCTCGCGCTGCGCGGGCGACTGGTTGGCCAGCCGGCCGGCCAGCTCGGCGAACTCCAGTTTCAGCACGCGGCAGATCTCGTCCACGCGCGACAACGGCATCTCTCCACCCGGCGCCAGCATTCGCTTGACGCTGGACTCCGACAGCGCCAGCGCCTGGGCCAGCTCGGCATAGCTCAGGCCCTGGCTCTTCAACTCGGCCTTGATCAGGCTCACGAGGGATTGCGTGCTCGACATGGGCGCGAACGGTAGCGCATGACGGCACCGAGTACTGCGTCGAGACCTAAAAATCGCCAGCCGGTAGCGCCTGACGCTGCCATGCGCCGCCTGGCACGCCACTGCAAACAATTCCCTCCTGGCTCGCGGCCGCTGCGAGAAGATCGCGCCGATTCCAAAGGAGCTCCCGATGAAATGCGTGTTTGCGATCACGGCTTTGTCCTTGGCGCTGGGTCTGCCCGCGCAAGCCCAGTCCCGACTGTCCGAGGCCAGCGCGGCCTTGTCTGTCGCACCGATCGCGCTTTCCGTGGGCGCGGTCAGCGCCACCGGCGTTGCGCTGAGCGCCCTGCCGGTGGCCATCCTGTCGGCCGGTGTCACCTTGGTCGTCGTCAGCGTGGAAGTTGTCGGCGGGGCGACGGTCTGGGTGCTGGAGCGTGCGTCCGACGGCGCCCGCATCGTCATCAAGGCCTCGGGCAAATTGGCCGAAGGCGTGATCGTCTCTACCGGCGCGGCCGTCACGGTGTCGGTCATCGGCGCGGGCACTTTGCTGTCGGCCGCCGGTCAGGTCATCGCCTTCATCCCCAACGAGGTCGGCAAGGCCCTGCTCTACAACGAACAGGTGAGCCGTTGAGGCGGTTGCTCGCCGTCGCGGCTGCCGTCGCCGCAGCGCTGGCGGTCGCCACGGCGGCCCACGCCGGCCGGCCCTGCGAGGACCGGCAGCCCTCAACTCGCCAGGTGGAGATGGGCTTGCAGCTCGCCGAGGCCACGGCCCGCCAGCTCGACGCGACGGGCGCCCAGGTCGTCCTGCTCGCCCGCGCGGGGCAGGACCTGAGCAAGTACGGCCTGAAGTGGTCGCACCTGGGCTTTGTCTACAAGGACGAAAGCCAACAACCGGCTGTCTGGCGCGTCATGCACAAGCTCAACCAGTGCAGCACCGACCACGCGGCGCTGTACCGCCAAGGCCTGGGCGAGTTCTTCCTCGACAACCCGCACCGCTACGAGGCCGCCTTCGTCGTGCTCAAGCCCGAGCTGCAGCAGGCGCTGCTGCCGATACTGACCGACAACGCCCGGGTCGCGCGCTTCAATGAGCGTCGTTACAGCATGGTGGCCTACGCCTTCGGCACGACCTACCAGCAGAGCAACCAATGGGTGCTGGAAACGCTGGCCGGCGCCGCCGCGCCAGGCATCGTCAGCCGCCGTGCGGCACAGGACTGGCTGAAGAGCCAGGGCTATCAGCCCACGGACCTGCACCTGTCCACGCTGACCCGCCTGGGTGGCCGCATGACGCAGGCCAACATCGCTTTCGACGATCATCCGAGTGCGCGCCGCTTCAGCAGCCACATCGACACGGTCACCGTGGACTCGATGTTTGCGTGGCTGCAGCGAACCAACCTGTCCGACTCACCCCAACAAGTCCAGAAATGAGCCACGACGCACACCCGAACCAGTTCGCGCTGCTCAAGCAACGCCGCTTCGCACCGTTCTTCTGGACGCAGTTCCTCGGCGCCGCCAACGACAACGTCTTCAAGTTCGCGTTCACGCTGATGATCACCTACCAGCTGCAGCTGGACTGGTTGCCGCCCAGCCATGCGGGCCTGGTCATCGGTGCGCTGTTCATCCTGCCCTATGTGCTGTTCTCGGCCACCAGCGGCCAGCTCGCCGACAAGCACGACAAGGCGCGGCTGATGCAGCTGGTGAAAAGCCTGGAGATCGCCATCATGGCCATCGCCGCCTGGGGCTTCTATGCGGCCAGCGTGCCGGCGCTGCTGGCCTGCGTCTTCCTGATGGGCCTGCACTCCACGCTGTTCGGCCCGGTCAAGTACGCTTACATGCCGCAGCAGCTCAGCGAGCGCGAGCTGACCGGCGGCAACGGCATGGTGGAGATGGGCACCTTCGTCGCCATCCTGCTGGGCCAGCTGGCGGGCGGCATCCTCGTCGACACGCCCGTCGTCGGCCCGCAGCACGTGGCCTGGGCCTGCCTCGCGCTGGCCGTTCTGGGCCGCGTCACCGCACAGGCAATTCCGCCCAGCCCGTCGACCGACCCTAACTTGGTCATCAACTGGAACCCCTTCACCGAGACCTGGCGCAACCTCAAGCTCGCGCACGAGGGCCTGGCCGTGTTCCGCTCGCTATTGGGCATCTCGTGGATGTGGTTCTTCGGCGCCGTGTTCCTGAGCAACTTCCCGGCCTTTGCCAAGGAGGTGCTGCACGGCAGCCCGCAGGTCGCCTCGCTGCTGCTCGCAGTGTTCTCCATCGGGATCGGCATCGGCTCGCTGATGTGCGAGATGCTGTCCAAGCGCCACGTCGAGATCGGCCTCGTGCCGCTGGGCGCCATCGGCATGAGCGTCTTCGCCATCGACCTCTACTTCGCCGCCAGCGGCCTGCCGGCCAGCGAGCCCTACACGGTCAGCGGCTTCCTTGCGGTGACGGCCCACTGGCGTGTGCTGGCGGACCTGACACTGCTGGCGCTGTTCGCCGGCCTGTACAGCGTGCCCATGTACGCGCTGATCCAACTGCGCGCCCAGCCCAGCCACCGCGCGCGAATCATTGCCGCCAACAACATCCTGAACGCGGTCTTCATGATCGCCAGCAGCGTCATCGCCGGCGCCATGCTGAGCGCGGGCCTGACCATCCCGCAGGTCTTCCTGGCCGTCGGCATCGCCAACGCCGTCGTGGCCTTCTACATCTTCCTCATCGTGCCGGAGTACCTGCTGCGCTTCGCCGCCTTCGTGCTGACGCGCATCGTCTACCGCTTCCGCGTTGTCAACGACGAACGCATCCCGACCACCGGTGCGGCCGTGCTCGTCTGCAACCACGTCAGCTTTGTCGACGCCGTGCTGCTGATGGCCGCCAGCCCGCGCCCCATCCGCTTCCTGATGGACGCACAGATCTTCAAGACCCCCGTGCTGGGCTGGATGTTCAAGCTCGCCAAGGCCATCCCCATCGCGCCGGCCAAGACCGACCCGGCCACGTATGAAGCCGCCTTCACCGCCGCCCGTGCCGTGCTGGCCGACGGCGAGATGGTCTGCATATTCCCAGAGGGTGGCATCACCCGCGACGGTGAACTTCAGCCCTTCAAGGGCGGTGTCATGAAGCTCATCGACGGCCTGCCCGACGTGCCCGTGATCCCGATGGCGCTGGGCAATCTGTGGGGCAGCTATTTCTCACGGGTCGAGGGCGGCAAGGCGATGAGCAAGCCGATGCGACGAGGGTTCTGGAGCAGGATCAGCTTGACGGTGGACCAGCCCTCGCGGGCCGGCGCCGTCACGCCTGAAGGGCTGCAGCAGCGCGTCCAAGCCCTGCTCAGCGCATGAGCCGCCGGTTTCAACGCTCTTTCGGGCGAGCGCGCTTCTGGGGTTGCGGCCTGCTGCTGTGGGTCGTCGGCATTGCAATCATCGAAGGGCTCGCCGGCGCGGTCGGCCCTGAGGCGGCTGCGGCAGGTGCGGCGGCACTGCTCGTGGCCAGCACCTGGCTATGCCTCCTGCGGCTGCGTGACAGACAACGCTCGGCGGCGTGGATGCTGCTCCTGCTGCTGCCTTTGATCGGCCCGCTGTGGCTGGTAGTGGAGCTGGGCTTGCGCCGCGGAACTCTTCAAACAAACAGACCATGACCGATCTTGTTGTCAACGACGTCACCGGCCTGAACCCGGTGCGCGTATGGGCCATCGCAACGCCCACCTCCACACAGGACGTGGTGGAGGCCTTGCAACGCAGCTCAGGCCCGGTGTCCATCGGCGGCGGGCGCTACAGCATGGGCGGCCAGACGGCCAGCCCCGACAGCCTGCATCTCGACATGCGGCGCATGAACCAGGTACTGGCCTTTTCACCGCAAGAGAAGACGCTGCGCGTGCAGGCCGGCATCAGGTGGAGCGACATCCAGCGCTTCATCGACCCCCATGGTCTGTCGGTCAAGATCATGCAGACCTACGCCAACTTCACCGTGGGTGGCGCACTGGGCGTCAACGCGCACGGACGTTATGTCGGCATGGGCCCGCTGATCCTGTCGGTGCGCGCGATCCGCGTCGTCCTCGCCGACGGCCAGGTGCTGGACGCCAGTCGCGAGCACAACGCCGAGCTGTTCTACGGCTGCATCGGCGGCTACGGCGCACTGGGCGTCGTGGTGGAGGTTGAGCTCGACCTGGCCGAGAACACCCGCCTCGAGCGGGTGCACCGCAAGATGGACGCGAAGGCCTATCTGGAGCACTTCCGCGCCAAGGTGCGCAGCGCGCCCGACGCCATCTTCCACAACGCCGATCTCTATCCGCCGAACTACCGCCGCGTGCGCTCGGTGACCTGGACCCGCACGGAGGCGGCGCCAACCGAGAAGCGCCGGCTGCACGAGGCCGGCGCCAACTACGCACTCAACCGCTACTTCGTCTGGGCCGTCACCGAGACGCCTTTCGGCAAATGGCGCCGCGAGTACATCGTCGACCCGTTGACCTATCTGCGCAAGAAGGTGCATTGGCGCAACTTCGAGGCAAGCTACGACGTTGCCGAACTGGAGCCGGCCTCGCGGCACCATCGCACCTACGTGCTGCAGGAATACTTCGTGCCGGTGGCCCGCTTCGAGGCCTTTGTAGACAAGATGGCCGAGGTGTTGCAACGCCATCGCGTCAATGCGCTCAACATCTCGGTGAGGCACGCGTTGCCAGACGATGGCAGCCTGCTCGCCTGGGCTCGCGAAGAGTGCTTCGCGTTCGTGCTCTATTACAAGCAGCGGACGCGGGACAACGCCAAGGCGCGCGTGGCGGTGTGGACGCGGGAGCTGATCGACGCGGCCATCAGCGAAGGCGGCACCTACTACCTGCCGTATCAACCCCATGCCACCGTCGAGCAGTTCCACGCGGCCTATCCGGGGGCGCGGGATTTGTTCGAACTGAAGGCACGGCTGGACCCGGACTTCCGCTTCCGCAACGTGCTTTGGCAGAAGTACTACCCGGCGACGCCGGCGCATGCCGAGAGCGCGGCGGCGGTGCCGGTGCCGGTGCTGCCGTCTTCGTCGGGCGCACGGTCCGGCGAGTTCCGCCGCGTGTTTGGCGACACCGCCGGCAGCGATGGCTTTTATCGCTTCCTGCAGAACATCTACCGCCTCTACCCAGAGGATCGCTTCCACACACTGATCCAGTCGGCCATTGGGCAGTTCAACGACGAGGAGCCTATCTATCGCCACCTGCTGCGAGTGCTGCCGGGTCTCAAGCCGACGCTGGGCGACCTGCGCTACGCGCTGCCGGCCTTGCGGCGGCAGAAGGAGGAGATGGCGTGTCAGACGCTCACGCTGCTCGGCAGCCAGCGCGACGTTGACGGCTACCTGGAGATCGGCACCACCGGCCGCTACGTGAGCGAACTGCAGCGGCATCTGCGTTTCAAGGGGCCGCTCTGGTTGCTGCACGACCAGCCCGCCGGCTTCTCGCCGCCCGACCTGGTGGAGCGCGGTGCACTCAAGCGCATCGGCAGCTTCCTGCCGCTGCGGGACTACGCGCCGCTGGACGCAGCCCGGGTGCCGCAAGGCAGCCTGGACCTCGTCACCTGCTACATCGGCCTGCACCATGCCGACCCGGCCGTGCTGCCCGCGTTTCTCGCGTCAGTCGCCCGCTCGCTGCGAGCAGGGGGTCTCTTCATCCTGCGGGACCACGACGTCACCGATGCCGACAAGGACGCCTTCGTGTCCTTGGCCCACACGGTCTTCAACGCCGGCCTGGGCGTGTCGTGGGAAATCAACCAGGCCGAGCGACGTCATTTCGCGCCGGCCGATCATTGGGTGGATCTGCTGGCCGCACAGGGCCTGCAAGAAAGTGGTCCGCGCCTGCGGCAACTGCACGACGCCTCGGACAACCTGCTGATGGTCTTCCGCAAGGCCGGGAGCCCGTCGTGAGGCGCGGCCCGTTGGCGGCGATCCTGTGCGCGGTCTGCCTGATGGGCGCAGTGCGCGCCGATACCCCGGTCCTGACACCGCCTGAACACCGGCGCGGCGCCGAGCAAACCTACCTGACCTTTCCGGAGTGGTTCCTCGTGCACAGCCCCGCCGAACTGGCAGGCTATCTGCACGACGACGCGCCGGCCGCACCGCCCAGCGGCTTCCCCTTCATCCGCCACGTCGGGCAGTTCTGGAGCAGCTACGCTGCGGTCAGCCGCGCTGCCAGCGATGTCGGTGAAGTGAACCTCGGCTACCACGTCATGGTGCTGGTAATCGGCCTCAGCACCACCGTCGAGTACGCCCTCAAGACGGCCTACGAAGACAGCATCGGCCGGCTCACGGAGCTCGTCCGGCAAGGACCGGTGGCGGAAGACCGCGTCGCCGCGACGGTTGCGCAGGACTACGTCGACTTCATCCGCGTGCGGCCCTGGTACGAGTACGACTTCGTCGCCGCGCTGCGCCAGGTCTGGCAGGCGCGGCCGGCATCGCCGCAGGAGTCCACGCTGCGGCGCTGGGAACGACGCTGGCTGCTGACCGGTGAATACGGCGCCAAAGCTGCCTACGGCTGGCTCATCAGGATCGCCACAGGGGCGGCCTATGACCCGGCGCTGCCGACGACCGTCGTCGTGCTGAATGCCGACCCCGGCGATCACGTCGCCGGAGCGCCCGACTTGAAGCGCCTGTCGGCCGCCGGGCCGCAAGGCACCGTGCTGAGTTCGCTGCCTCGCTACGAAGCCTTCATGCCGCACGCGCAAGCGCTGGCCGCCGCGGGTCTGAACTTCGTCGAGATCGCCGGCAACCACGGTGACATCCTGGTCAGCCTGTGGGCGCCGGCCGCACTCGACAGCGCCGCCCTGCAATCAGGCCTGCAAGCCCATCTGCTCTTTGAACAGCCCATCCTCACGCGCCCCGGCTGGCGGCGCAGCGTGTTGGCGCTGCCCGTGGCGAGGCTCAACGATGGGCTGCGACGCTGGCAGGCGCAGCAGGTTCGGCTGGAGCATGTGTATGACTATTGATGCCATCGGGTTGTACGGTGGCAGCCACCAACCAACTGGGGATGCGCCTCAATGAGCCAAGACACCAACACCAGTTCCACCGTCGGCCGGGCGCTTCTTGTCGGTTTGCTGATCCTCGCCACGCTGGGCTTTGGCCTCGCGGGTCTCTGCGGCGGCGCCTTCACGATCATGATGCTGCCCGACCTGTTGCGTACCGGCCCGGAGAACTACGGTGGCGCCTTCCTCATCATTTCGGTGCCCTGCCTTGTGATCGGTGGCGCACTGGCCTGGTGGTGCGGGCGCAAGCTCTCGCGGCTGCTGAGCCGGGCCGGTTGATCGCCGAGACCGCCACCGCCGCCTGGACGCACAGCGCCTTCGCATGGGCCGGCATGGCCCTCGGCGCTGCGATATGGCGCGCCACGCTGCGGCGCCAGCGCAGCGGTGGCGCGCTGGCGCCGAGCAACTTCTGCGTGCTGGTTGGCCTGCTGATCGGCGCGGCCCTCGGCAACAAGCTCGTCTTCCTCATCGAGCGGCCGGACGTGGCGCTGGCCATCTGGCAGAACGGAATGCTGACCTTCCCCGGCCAGAGCGTCGTCGGCGGCCTGCTCGGGGGTCTCATCGGCGTGGAGATCGCGAAGAAGCTCACCGGCCAGGCCCGCAGCACCGGCGACGCGATGGTGCTGCCCATCGCCGTGGGCCTGGCCGTCGGTCGCATCGGCTGCTTCCTCGCCGGCCTGCATGACGACACCTACGGTTTGCCGACTTCGCTGCCATCGGGCATTGACTTCGGCGACGGCGTGGCGCGCCACCCGACCCAGCTCTACGAGATCGCCGTCGTGCTGCCGCTGGGCCTGGCGCTGCACCGCGCCCGCCTGCCGACACCGGGCCTGGCCTTCAAGCTGTTCCTGAGCGCCTACCTGCTGTGGCGCTTCGGCGTCGAGTTCCTCAAGCCCGTGCCCGTCGCCTATCCCTTGGGCCTGTCGGGCATCCAGTGGACCTGCCTCGTCGCGCTGGCCGTCTACACACCCCTCGTGCTGCGCGCCTGGCGCCGCACACCTCGATTGGCCACGACATGACACGCAAGGTTCGCCCCTACCTGTTCTACGACACGACGCAGTCGGTCTGCACGACCTGCCTGCGCCCGGTCGAAGCCAAGGTCGTCATCAGGGACGACATGGTCTACATGGACAAATGGTGCCCCGCCCACGGCACCGAGCGCGTGCTCGTCAGCGACGACGCGGCCTACTACCGGCAATGCCGCGAGGTCTTCGTCAAGCCGCCCGAGATGCCGCGGCGCTTCGCCACGTCGATGAAATACGGCTGCCCCTACGACTGCGGCCTGTGCCCCGACCATATGCAGCACAGCTGCCTGTCCCTCATCGAGATCAGCGACCATTGCAACCTGCGCTGCCCCACCTGCTACGCCGGCTCGGGGCCGGAGCGGCTGTCGCACCGCACGATGGCCGAGGTCATCGCGATGCTGGACGCCGTCGTCGCCAGCGAGGGTGAGGCCGACGTCGTGCAGATCTCCGGCGGCGAGCCGACGCTGCACCCGCAGTTCTTCGACATCCTCGACGCCGCCAAGGCGCGGCCCATCAAGCATCTGATGGTCAACACGAATGGCCTGCGCATCGCCCAGGATGCGGCCTTTGCCGAGCGGCTGGCGGGCTATGCGCCGGGGCTGGAGGTCTACCTGCAGTTCGACTCGCTGCGGCGCGAGGCGCTGATGGACCTGCGCGGCGCCGACCTGCGCGGGCCGCACGACGCAGCGCTGTCGCGGCTGGATGCCCTGGGCATCTCGACGACGCTGGTGATGACGGTCAAGCGCGGCATCAACGACGACGAGATCGGCGACGTCATCCGCCACGGCCAGAGCTACGGCTGCGTGCGCGGCGTGACGTTGCAGCCCATCCAGAACGCCGGCCGCGTGGAGGCCTACGACGCCGCGAAGCATCGCCTCACCGTCAGCGAACTGCGCCGGCGCATTGCCGAGCAGAGCGGCGTGTTCACGCTGGCCGATGTGCTGCCCGTGCCCTGCAACCCCGACACGCTGGCCATGGCCTACGCACTGCGTGGTCCCAGCGGTCTGGTGCCGCTGACCCGCTATCTCGACGCAGCCACGCTGCTCAGCGGCGACCGCAGCACCATCGTCTTCGAGGGCGACCCGGCGCTGAAGGCCTCGGTCTTCAAGCTGTTCTCCACCAACCACTCGCCCGAGAGCCAGTCCAACTGCCTGTCCGAGCTGCTCTGCTGCCTGCCCAAGATCGATGCGCCGCAGCTCAGCTACCGCGACGTCTTCCGCGTGCTCATCGTGCAGTTCATGGACGCGCAGTCGCTGGACATCCGCGCGTTGAAGAAGAGCTGCATCCACATTGCGCGACCGGACGGCCGCATGGTGCCCTTCGAGGCCTACAACCTGTTCTACCGGGATGAGCGTCAGGCCGAGCTGGAACAGATTCGCGCCGAGATCGACACGCAGCGCGAACAGCGCCTGAGCTTCAGGCCGAAGGCGGCGGCGCCTCTCGTCCGCGCCTGAACAGCCGCTTCACGCGCAACTTGATCGCCCGCGCCGACCGCCACACGGCGCTCGCGCGCACCCAGGCCAGCAGCTCGGCCTTCCACGCCGTCCAGCGCCCATGCAGGCGCGCGAACCAGGGCAGCTGCATCAGCGCCGGCTGGATGAGCTGGAACAACCAAGCCAGCAGCGCCGTGCCGACCAGCTTGGCAGCGACGATGACGGCAATGCCCAACGTCACGCGCCCTTCGGCCACGAGCCATACCGCCAGCAGCTTGATAGGCAGGATCAGCAGGCTGGGCAGCAGCAGCACGACCAGCGCCCAGCGCGGCGGCAGGCGTTTGAGCAGGACCTCGATCTGCCGGATGACCGGCAGCCGCGCGAACAGCGCAAAGACGCGCCGCAGCGGCTCCCAGCCCCATTCCTCGAAGAGGATGAGCAGCGCGAGGACGACCCGGACGAGCCAGCGCAGCGGGGCCAGCAAGCTTTTCAACATGCCTAGAGTTTGACCTTGCAGCGCAGCCCTGCCGGAAGTTCACCTTTGGCGTTGGCGATCTCGGCCACGATGCCGAACGTGCCGGCTGCGGCGTCCAGCACACGGTCCACCGTGCGGACCCGGGCCTGGATGGGCTTGTCGGCGAACGGCGCCTCGGGCGTGACGCTGACGATCTGGCCCACCTTGACCTGGGTGAAGGCCTTGACCGGCAGCAGCGCCTGCACCTTCAGCGGGTCGGTCTGCGCGATCTTGAGCACGGGCTTCTTGGTGTCGCTGCTGTCCATCAACGCGCCGGGATAGAGGTACTGGTCGACCACGACGCCGCTGAAAGGCGCAAGGATCTGGCGGCGGCGCAGCTGGTCCACAGCCTGGCGGTGGTCGAGGCGGGCAATCTGGTTGTTCTCCGTGGCCGTCTTCAATTCGGCTTCTGCCAACTTGAGTTCGGCTTGCGCGTCTTCAACGGCCTGAGCGGAAACAAATTCCTCGGCAAGCAAGTCCTGCAAGCGACGCGCCTTCTCGCGCAGCGCGCTGACCCTGGCGTTCGCCAGCTGCGCCTGGCCTTGCGCGTCGGCGCGCGCCTTGGCCGAATCCGCCGCGCTGGCCTCCACGCTGCTCTCGATGCTGACCAGCACCTGGCCCTGGCGGATGGCGTCGCCGCGGCGCGCATGCACGCGCTCCAGGATGCCGACGACGGGGCTGCGGATCTCCACCGTCTGGGCGGGTTCGATCATGCAGTCGTAGTCGGCGGCGAAAGCCGGCGAGGCGGCCAGCAAGGCCAGCAAGGCAAAGGGGGCGTGGGGTGTCATGTCGTGGTGCCTGCAATGCCAATGATGCGGTGTAACTCGCGATCCTGGCGGAGGGTCTGTTTGCGCATTTGCCAAGCGCGGCGCTCGGCGTCGCCCTGCGCGAGGCGGACGGCCAGGGCCAGCCCCTGGCCACCGGCGAGCGCTGCACGCAGCGGCGCGGGCAGGGTCTTGAAGAGCGGATCGTCCGCCGCCACCAGCGCGCGCACCGTGCCCGGCTGGCCCTGGCGGCCGCTGCGACCGAAGAGCTGGCGATCCACGCGCGGGGACTCGTGGTACTCGGTCAGGATCACGTGCAGGCCACCGGCGGCGAGGGCCGCCGGGTCCGGTTTGATGTCGGTGCCGCGGCCGGCCATGTTGGTGGCGACCGTGATGCGGCCGGAGATGCCCGCATGGGCCACGACGGCGGCTTCCTCGGCGTCCTGGCGCGCGTTCAGCACGACGACGTCGACGCCGCGCTCGGCAAACACGGCCGCGACGGCCTCGCTGGCCTCGACGCTGCGCGTGCCGACCAGCACGGCCTGGCCGCCCGCGGCCGCCGCGATGGCGTCGTCGGCCACGG
>Ga0307515_10016136_pt1 | contig 13697 bp, 14 predicted proteins | sample 17_EM_MG_FD_194513 | JGI IMG/M metagenome (GOLD analysis project Ga0307515, IMG submission 194513) | Populus trichocarpa ectomycorrhiza microbial communities from riparian zone in the Pacific Northwest, United States - 17_EM | ecosystem: Host-associated > Plants > Roots > Unclassified | place... | reverse complement strand
CGGCGGTCGCGGCCTCGGCACGGTCACCGGTCGCGAAGACCAGGACCCGGGCGGTCTTGCCGGTGCCGTGCGGGAGGTTCACGGTGCCACGGACCATCTGGTCGGCCTTGCGCGGGTCGACACCCAGACGGAAGGCGACCTCGACGGTGCCGTCGAACTTGGAGGTGGAGGTCTCCTTGGCGAGACGGACGGCCTCGAGCGGGGCGTAGAGCTTCTCCCGGTCGATCTTGGCGTCCGCAGCGCGGAGAGACTTGCTGCGCTTGCTCACTACTGCTCCTGTGTGTGTCTGAGGAGTCGTGGTACGGGCCGAGCAGGCCCCGCCACGGTACTTCTACGGGATGAAGGTCAGCCCTCGACCGTGATGCCCATGGAACGGGCGGTGCCGGCGATGATCTTCGACGCGGCGTCAAGGTCGTTGGCGTTCAGGTCGGGAAGCTTGGTCGTGGCGATCTCACGGACCTGCGCCTGGGTGATCTTGGCGACCTTGGTCTTGTGCGGCTCGCCCGAGCCCTTCTCGACACCCGCGGCCTTGAGGATCATCTTCGCGGCCGGCGGCGTCTTGGTGATGAAGGTGAAGGAGCGGTCTTCGTAGACCGTGATCTCCACCGGGATCACCCAGCCACGCTGCGACTCGGTCGCCGCGTTGTAGGCCTTGCAGAACTCCATGATGTTGACGCCGTGCTGACCGAGCGCGGGGCCGACCGGCGGGGCCGGGTTCGCCGCACCGGCGTTGATCTGGAGCTTGATGAGCCCCGTGACCTTCTTCTTCTTGGGAGGCATTGCTCTCCGGGTCCTTTCGATTCGGGTCCTGCCTGCGTCAAGGGACCACCCGAACGCAGGCATACCGCACAACGATAGCGGGTATAGATGCGCGGTCAAAAACGAAGCAGGTCAGGAGGCCCGCTTGGAGGCCTACCTGACCTGACCCACCTAGGGGCGCGGGGCTGTGCCGATATGCGACTTCCGTCGCGTGGGCGCGACCAGCCCCAACGCACCCGCAGCCGACGAATCGCCGACTAGTTCTTCTGAATCTGATCGAACGAAAGCTCAACGGGCGTCTCACGGCCGAAGATCTCGACGAGACCCTTGACCTTCTTCGAGTCGGCGTTGATCTCGTTGATGGTCGCCTGCAGCGTCGCGAACGGCCCGTCCGTGACGGTGACCGAGTCGCCCACCTCGAAGTCCAGCACCTGGACCTCGACCTTGCGCTGCGGCATCGGCTTGCCCTCGGCCTCGGCGGCCTCACGCGCGGCCTTCTCCTCGGCCTCCGGGGCGAGCATCTTGACGATCTCGTCCAGGGTCAGCGGGTACGGGTCGTAGGCGTTGCCCACGAAGCCGGTGACGCCGGGGGTGTTGCGGACGACGCCCCAGGACTCGTTCGTCAGGTCCATGCGGACCAGGACGTAGCCCGGGAGCTTGTTCTGCTTGATGGTCTTGCGGTCGCCGTTCTTGATCTGGACGACCTCTTCTTGCGGCACCTCGGCCGCGAAGATGTAGTCCTCGACGTTCAGCGAGACGGCGCGCTGCTCCAGGTTGGTCTTCACGCGGTTCTCGTAACCGGCGTACGTGTGGATGACGTACCACTCGCCGGGCAGGAGACGCAGTTCCTCGCGCAGGGCGACGACGGGGTCGACGGGTTCGGCCGGCTCGGCCTCTTCCTCGTCGTCCTCGGCCGTGGCCTCGTCGTCGAGGTCCTCGGTCGCTTCCGCGTCCTCGTCCTCGACGTGTACGGCGGCTTCCTCGGCGGGCTCGCCCGCGTCGGCGTCTGCAGCCTCGACCTCGTCAAGGTCCTCGTCCGCGCCCTCGACGATGTCGAGTTCGTCTTCCACGGACTCGTCCGGCTCGACGGCCTCGTTCAGGTTCGGGTCAGACACGTGGCTGCTTCTTCCTGGATACATGGGGGTGGAACACGCGAAAGGGGCGCCGGTCAGGGCGCCCTTCGCTTCCGGCCTCAGCCGAAGACGTACTTCGCGGCGTGATTGAGTCCATAGTCAATCACGGTCACAAGACCGATCATGATGACGACGAAGACGATGACCACCGTCGTGTACGTCGTCAGCTGGTTGCGCGTCGGCCAGACGACCTTGCGGAGCTCCGCGACGATCTGGCGGTAGAAGATGCCGAGGCGCTTCAGCGGGCCCTTCTTGGCGCGCTTGCCGCCCTTGCGAGCCTTCTTCTTGGACTCCGACACCTCGTCCTGGGCATCAGGCATGTCGATGGAGCCCACGGCGTCCGCCATTCATCCTCACCTGTTCCCGGGTCGTGGCCGTGCCGCGCCCGGTCTGAGCCGCACGGCGATGCATTGCTGTACGTACATGCGCTGCGCACACATCCTGCGTGAAGGTGTGTGTAGCAGGGCCGGAGGGACTTGAACCCCCAACCGCCGGTTTTGGAGACCGGTGCTCTACCAATTGAGCTACGACCCTTTGTGACGTCCCCAACGTACCGCATCCGCCCGGGTGCTCGGTGTGCACCAGATAGGGCGCGGCTGCTGAAGGCCAACGAGCTAGGAGTGTACGTGTTCCGGGGCCGGTCGTCGAACAGAAAGTGCCTGTACGGGGGTTGCCGGAGGAAGATCGCCCAGGCCGGGGCGGGAATCCGGACGGTTGTTCCACGCTTGCCCGATCCTGTTCAGTCTGTGAAACCGGTGTGCCGGGCGCGTTTCCGGTCTGAAACGATGGGCCCCATGAGCGCCTCAACCCCTCCCACCGAGCGCCGGGTCTCCGCCCGAGTCGGCGCGATCTCCGAGTCCGCCACCCTCGCCGTGGACGCCAAGGCCAAGGCCCTCAAGGCCGCCGGACGTCCGGTGATCGGCTTCGGCGCCGGTGAACCGGACTTCCCGACTCCGGACTATGTCGTCCAGGCCGCCGTCGAGGCCTGCTCGAACCCCAAGTACCACCGCTACACCCCGGCCGGCGGTCTGCCGGAGCTGAAGGCCGCGATCGCCGCGAAGACGCTGCGCGACTCGGGCTACGAGGTGGACGCCTCGCAGATCCTGGTCACCAACGGCGGCAAGCAGGCCATCTACGAGGCCTTCGCCGCGATCCTCGACCCGGGCGACGAGGTCATCGTCCCGGCGCCGTACTGGACGACGTACCCGGAGTCGATCCGGCTCGCGGGCGGTGTCCCGGTGGACGTCGTCGCCGACGAGACGACCGGATACCGCGTCTCCGTCGAGCAGTTGGAGGCGGCCCGCACCGAGAACACCAAGGTCGTCCTCTTCGTCTCGCCGTCCAACCCGACCGGCGCCGTCTACAGCGAGGCCGAGGCCGAGGCGATCGGCCGCTGGGCCGTCGAGCACGGCCTGTGGGTCATGACGGACGAGATCTACGAGCACCTCGTCTACGGCGACGCGAAGTTCACCTCGCTGCCCGCGATCCTCCCCGAGCTGCGCGACAAGTGCATCGTGGTCAACGGCGTCGCCAAGACGTACGCCATGACCGGCTGGCGGGTGGGCTGGATCATCGGCCCGAAGGACGTCGTCAAGGCCGCGACCAACCTCCAGTCGCACGCCACCTCGAACGTCTCGAACGTGGCCCAGGTCGCCGCGCTGGCCGCCGTCTCCGGCAACCTGGACGCCGTCGCGAAGATGGGCGAGGCCTTCGACCGGCGCCGCAAGACGATCGTGCGGATGCTCAACGAGATCGACGGCGTGCTCTGCCCGGAGCCCGAGGGCGCGTTCTACGTCTACCCGTCGGTCAAGGAGCTGCTCGGCAAGGAGATCCGCGGCAAGCGCCCGCAGGACTCGGTCGAGCTGGCCGCGCTGATCCTGGAGGAGGCCGAGGTCGCGGTCGTCCCGGGCGAGGCCTTCGGGACCCCCGGTTACCTGCGGCTGTCGTACGCCCTGGGTGACGAGGACCTCGTCGAGGGCGTCAGCCGTATCCAGAAGCTGCTGGCGGAGGCCAAGGGCTGACGTTTTTCGTGCTCCACGCGCGTGTGCGGGCCGTTTCCCTCCGGGGAGGCGGCCCGCTGCTTTGTGCGAGCAAGACCACGATCGGGGAAAGCGGTACCGGGACGACAGGAACGTACGGCAGGATTCCCGGATGGAGCACGTACGTGATGTCTCTGAACTGCCGAAAGCCCATCTGCACCTGCACTTCACCGGGTCCATGCGGCCCACCACCGTGCTGGAGCTCGCCGACAAGTACGGGGTGCGGTTGCCTGACGCCCTGACCGAGGCGCTGACCAGTGGGGAGCCGCCGAAGCTGCGGGCGACCGATGAGCGGGGCTGGTTCCGTTTCCAGCGGCTGTACGACGCGGCGCGGTCGTGCCTGCGGGAGCCCGAGGACATTCAGCGGCTGGTCCGCGAGGCCGCCGAGGAGGACGTCAGGGACGGCTCGGGCTGGCTGGAGATCCAGGTGGACCCGACGTCGTACGCACCGCGCCTGGGCGGGCTGATCCCGGCCCTTGAGGTCATCCTTGACGCGGTGGAGACCACCTCCCGTGAGACCGGGCTCGGGATGCGGGTGCTGGTGGCCGCGAACCGGATGAAGCACCCGCTGGACGCGCGCACGCTGGCCCGGCTGGCCGTGCGGTACGCGGACCAGGGCGTGGTCGGCTTCGGCCTCTCGAACGACGAACGCCGGGGCATGGCACGGGACTTCGACCGGGCCTTCGCGATCGCCCAGGAGGGCGGCCTGCTGTCGGCACCGCACGGCGGCGAGCTGGCGGGCCCGTCCTCGGTGCGGGACTGCCTGGACGACCTGTACGCGACCCGGATCGGCCACGGGGTGCGCGCCGCGGAGGACCCGCGGCTGCTGAAGCGGCTCGCCGACCGGGGCATCACCTGCGAGGTGTGCCCCGCGTCGAACGTGGCGCTCGGTGTCTACGAGAAGCACGAGGACGTGCCTCTGCGGACCCTCTTCGAGGCGGGCGTCCCGCTGGCGCTCGGCGCCGACGACCCGCTCCTGTTCGGCTCCCGGCTGGCTGCCCAGTACGAGATCGCCCGCCAGTACCACGGCTTCTCGGACCGCGAACTGGCCGAACTGGCCCGGCAGTCGGTCCGCGGATCGGCGGCCCCGGAGGACATGAAGACCAAGCTGCTGTCGGGCATCGACGACTGGCTCAGTGCCCCGGTCGCTTGAAGTGCGCGTAGGGCGCGTACGGCTTGAAGCAGATCGCGACCTCGGGGCAGCGCGAGCCGTGCGGGTAGGGAAGCAGTTCACTGCTCAGGGAGGTCACATACGCCGAGTGCCCTTTGACGACCCGTTTCTCCCGCGGCCCCCAGCCGGCCGCGTAGGCGAAGTGGGTGGCGGCGGTGGCGAGGACGTCACGGTCGCCGATGAGGAAGTACGTACGCGCGTGCGTGGTGTGCCGCAACTGACCGCGGGCGTACGGCCGCTCCTCCCACGCGCGCGCGTGGGACTCGGTACGGGCCTCGTCCGTGCGCACGGTGAGCGGTGTACCGCGCCCGAGCGACCGCCGCAGCTCGGGCCACTTGGAGGGCCGTAGCCCCGCCTCCTGGTGGGCCACCACCAGATCGACCAGCTCCCCGCACCCCTCGTCGGGCGGCACGCTCTCGCGCAGCGGGACATGCACGATGGTGTGCCGGGAGTGCGCGGCGAACGAGAACAGCCCGGCCAGCCGGCTCAGCCCGTCGTGGTCCCCCAGGAGCGTCCCGTACGGCGCCGGGTCGCGCAGTGAGGTGTGGCGCAGGGGTTGCCCGGGCTGGACGACACGGTGTTCGTGCGGGCCGATCCGGGGTCTGAACTGACGGAGTCTCAGCTCCATATGGGGTGCCTCATAGGTCAAGGGTCCCGGTCAGGAGGGGTCCTCGGCAACGGAGATTCCGCCCAGCAGCGTCCGGGCCAGGCGGGACGCGAACTCGTCGACGGGCGGGCGTACGCCGTTCTCCGCCGCCTCGTAGGCGAACGCGCGCTGTGCGCAGGCGCCGAGGAGGAGGGACGCGGCCGCGAAGGTGTCCGCGTCGGGGCGGACGCGGCCTGCGGTCTGTTCGGCGCGGAGATAGGCGTCCAGGGCCTCGATCGGCTTGTGGGGGCCCGAGCCGAGTTGGCGCAGCGCCTCGTCGTGGCGGCGCTTGAGCTGGGTCTCGGCGTACAGGGAGGCCGCGATCGGGAAGCTCTGCTCGTAGAAGAGGGCCGCCTGGCGGGCGATCTCGGTGAGGTTGTCCGCCAGGGAGTGCCGGCCGGGCTCGGCGGCGAGGCTGCGCAGCAGCGGGGTCAGCCGGGGCAGCCGTTCCGTGAGGACGTGGATGAACAGCTCCTCCTTGCCGGCGAAGTACTTGTAGAGCGCGGCTTCGGAGCAGCCGGCGGCCTTCGCGATCTCCTTGGTGGTCGCCTTGGCCAGGCCGACGGTGAGCATCAACTCGTGGGCGGCGTCGAGGATGCGGACCCTGGCGGGTTTCTGCGCGGCGGGCTCCGCGGCCTGTTTCTGCTGCATGGGGCCCAAGGATTCCATGTCCGGTCCGTTCGGGCTTGACGGGTGGGTGAGTGCTTACCCACTCTAGAGGGAGGCAGGGGTGAGTGAACGCTCACCCACCTCGTTCAGCGACAGGAGTGCGCCATGAAGCTCACCGTTTTCGGTGCCACTGGAGGCATCGGTCAGGAGATCGTCCGCCAGGCGCTGGCCTCGGGCCACGACGTCACGGCGGTCGTACGGGACCCGACGCGGCTGACCGTGCGGGGCGCGGGCCTCGAGGTGTTCCGCGCGGACCTCACCGACCCGGAGGCGGTGCGCCCGGCGGTCGCGGGCCGGGACGCGGTCCTGTCCGGGCTCGGAGCGCGCAGCCGCAAGGACGCGGGGGTCGCGACCCGGCTCACGCGGACGGTCCTGGCGGCCATGGAGGCGGAGGGGGTGCGCCGGGTGCTGGTGGTGAGCGCCGGTCCGATCGGCCCGGACCCGGAGGGCGCCGGGCTCCTCGACCGCACCGCGCGCGGGCTGATCTCGGCCCTCCTGAAGGACGTCTACGACGACCTACGGGAGATGGAGGCGGCCCTCGCCGCCGGCGCCACCGACTGGACGAGCGTCCGCCCGCCACGCCTGCAGAACAAGCCGGTGACGGGCACGTACAGGACGGTCGTGGGCGGCTTCCCGGACAAGGGCCGGTTCATCGCGCGGGCCGATGTCGCCCACGCGATGCTGGCGATGACCGACGATCCCCGGACGGTGAAACAGGGGGTGGGCGTGGCCTACTGAGCGGGCCTGCCGACGGTCAGGTGTCGACGGAGGCCGACTCGGCGGGGGTCATCGCCATGTCGAGCAGAACCACGGCGTCGTGATCGGCGCTGCCCGGCACCGCGTGGAAGGCGATGAGCCGCTGGCCCTCGGCGTGCGCAAGGTGCATCACCTCAAACCCGAGGGTGAGGGAGCCGACCGACGGGTGGTGGAAGCGCTTCTTGCCCGCGTCACGCGAGCGGACCTCGTACCGCTCCCAGAGACGGGCGAAGTCCTCGCTCTTGACCATCAACTCGTCTACCAGCTCGGCCAGTTCGGGGGAGTCGGGATCCGCGGCCGACATGGCGCGCAGGTGGGCGACCGTGCCCGGGGCGAGCTGCTCCCAGTCGACGTACAGCCGGCGGGCGCCCGGGTGCAGGAACATGTGCCGGACGATGTTGCGGCGCCGGGCGGGCCAGCTCTCCATGCCGGCCAGCAGCCGCAGCCCCGCGGGGTTGGCGGCCAGCAGGTCGTTCGTCCGGCTGACGACGTAGGCGGGGAACGGCCGCAGCCCCTCCATCAGCTGTTTCACACCGGGGCGCACGGAGCGGGAGACACCAGGGCGGGCGGCAGCCGGCGTGGCACCGGCCGCGCTCTGGGCGACGAGACCGTGCAGGTGGTCCACCTCCTCCTCGGACAGGCGCAGCACGGTGGCGAGGGCGTTGACGACCGCGGGGCCCGGCCGGGTGTCCTTGCCGCGCTCCAGCCGGATGTAGTAGTCGACGCTCACTCCGGCGAGCGCGGCCAGTTCCTCACGGCGCAGCCCCGGGGCCCGCCTGGTGCTGGTGCCGACGGGCAGTCCCAGCTGTTCGGGACGCAGGGCCGCGCGGCGGGCGCGCAGGAACGTCCCCAGCGCGTTGGCCTGGCTCGACTGGTTCGCCTGATCGCTCATGCCCCCAAGTCTCGCAAGGCCCCGCGCCGTGTGGAAGGTCGAAGGGGGACCTGCCGGATCCCCCCTCGTCGGGTCCCGGACGAGCGCGGTCTTCCTGGTTTCCGGCGTCCCGGGCAGCGTGGAGGACGTCCGGTCGGGCCACTCCTTCCGGTCCGTCCGACCCGCCCCCTTCCGACTCAGGGAGACTCCGATGTCCACTGTCACCACACCGGCCCGCCGCCAGGCGGCGCCCGCCAGCCCCCGGGGTGCCAGCCCGGCGACGGTCCTGGTGGCCTCGTTGCTGGGCTTCTTCGTCATCGCGCTCGACGCGCTCGTCGTCAACGTGTCGCTGCCCGCCATCGGTCACAGCCTCAGCGGGGGCATGACCGGACTGCAGTGGGTGGTGGACGGCTACACACTGATGTTCGCCGCCCTGATGGTGTCCGCGGGGGCGCTGTCCGACCGGATCGGGGCGAGCCGTGCCTTCGGCGGCGGGATGGTGGTCTTCACACTGGCGTCGGCCGCCTGCGGTCTTGCGCCGTCGCTGTCTCTGCTGGTCGTGGCGCGACTGGTGCAGGGTGCCGCCGCCGCGGTCATGATGCCGGCCTCGCTGGCACTGGTCCGGCAGGCGTTCCCGGAGGCGGGCGCACGGGCCAGGGCCATCGCCGTGTGGACCGCCGGAGGTGCCATCGCGGGCGCGCTGGGGCCGGTGCTGGGCGGTGCGCTGACCAGCGCGTGGAGCTGGCGCGGGGTCTTCTTCATCAATCTGCCGGTGGGCGTGCTCGCGCTGGTGCTGCTGGCCCGGGTGCCGCGCTCGGCCGGTCGGCCCGCTCCGGTGGACCTGCCCGGTCAGCTGGCCGGTGTGGTCGCGCTGGGCGCCCTGACGTACGGCGTGATCGACGGCGGTGCGCACGGGTTCGGTTCGCCCGCCGTGCTGCTGACGCTGCTGGTCGCGGTGGCCGCGGCGGTCGTCTTCCTGGTCGTCGAGGCCCGTCAGAAGCAGCCGATGGTGCCGCTGTCGCTGTTCAGGTCGCGCACGGTGTCGGTGTGCGTGGCGGTGGGCTTCGCCATCAACGCGGTGTTCTACGGGATCGTGTTCGTGCTGAGCCTCTTCTTCCAGCAGGTCCGCGGGCAGTCGGCGCTGAGCGCGGGGCTGATGTTCGTGCCCATGACGGCACTGGTGGCGGTGGTCAACCTGTTCGTGGCGGCCTGGGCCGCACGCCGGTTCGGACCGAAGGTGCCGATGGTGGCCGGGCAGATCGGTACGGCGCTGGGTCTGCTCGGGCTGCTGACGGTCGACCGGGCCACGCCCACCGCGCTGCTGGCGCTCACCGTGATCCCGCTGGGCATCGCCGGTGCGCTCGCGGTGCCGCCGCTCACCGCGACGATGCTCGACGGCGTCCCGGCGGACCGTGCCGGTACGGCGGCGGGTGTGCTCAACACCGCCCGGCAGGTCGGCGGCGCGCTCTCCGTGGCCGTCTTCGGGGCCCTGATCGGCAGCGGCGCGTCCTTCACCGACGGGATGCGGGTGAGCCTGGCCGTGGCCGCGGTGCTGCTCACGGCGTCCGCGCTGGCGGCCCTGTTCCTGCTGCCGGGCCGACGGGCCACCGCCGGCGGCTGAGGCAGGCCGTCGGGCGGGCGTCCGTTCCCCCGTCCGTCCGCCCGGCGGTCCTCCGGCCCCGCCCAGCCGCGCCATCGCGGCCGGGCGGGGTTCGGTCATGCCAGGGTGCGGTCGTCCCAGAGGACCTCGATGGTGATCGCGGTGATCTGCCAGCCGGTGGCGGTGCGGGCGAACCCGTAGACGTAGCGGCCGCCTCGGGCCAGCCGCCGCGGGCCGCTCCCGCCGGGGACGACATGGGTGGACTGGAACATGGCGGTGGCCGTGGCGGTGTCGCCGGTCACGGACACCAGGTGGTTGGTCACGAGGTGATGGGTGGCCAGCACCCTCTCGCGGGCCTCGCGCCACTGCGCCACGACGGCGTCGCGGGGTGTCGGCACGGGCTCGCCCGGGGTGTCGGAACCGGTGTGGCGCACGAGTACGGACGGGGCGAACAGGGCGGGCAGCCGGTCCCATTCGCGGAAGTCGACGTGGTGCCCGAGCCGCGAGCAGACGGTGATCAGGTCGAGTCGGTCGGCCGTCGTCGGGACGGTCGCCGGTGAGGTGGTCTGCGGGGAGTTCATGAGCTCCTCCTTCTCGTACGGGTGCGGCCGCCGACTCGGTCGGCGGCCGCACCCGGGGACGGGGTCGGTCGGCTAGGCGGCCGCGGTGCGCCGGTCCTCCATCAGGGACACGATGTCGTTCACGTCCCGGGCGTCGGCGAGTTCCTCCTCGGGGACGAGCACGCCGTACTGCCGCTGCAGGATCACCGAGAGCTCGACCATCACGAGCGAGTCGAGTTCCAGGTCGGAGAAGGGGGTCGAGGCGGTGATCGCCTCCCCGAGGTCGAGCTTGTCGGAGAGGATGCCGACGATCTGGTGGGCGAGCGTTGCCATGGTGGAGACCTCCGAGTGAGTGGAAGAGACGAACGAGGTGGTGGACGGTGGGATGACGGTGGTGGGACGGCCAGGGGTCACAGGACGTCGACGTCCGGCCAGTTCAGCGCCGCCGAGCCCCAGCTCAGACCGCCGCCGAACGCGGTCATGAGGACGTTCTGACCGGGCCGCAGGCTGCCCTGCACGGCCGCGTCGGTGAGCGCCAGCGGAATGGACGCGGCCGAGGTGTTGCCGACCCGGTCCAGGTGGATCAGCACCCGGGAGCGGTCCACGTCGAGCGCGTCGGCCACGGCGTGCAGGATGCGCGCGTTGGCCTGATGACCGGCGAACCAGTCCACGTCCCGCGCCTCCCAGCCGACCTGTTTCAGCAGCCGCCCCGACGACTCGCTCATCCGGCCCACCGCGTGCGTGAAGATCTCCTTGCCGCGCATGGTCAGGTAGTGGTCGCTCTGCTGGAACGGTGCGTCCGGGTCGGCCAGTTGGAGCGAGCCGCCGCCGGGCACCCGGGCGAGTTCCCGGTGCAGTCCGTCGCTGCCGAGGTCGAAGCCGAGCAGCGCGCCGGGGTCGGACTCCCGGCCCGCCTCCAGTACGGCGGCCCCCGCGCCGTCGCCGAAGATGACGGCGGTGGCCCGGTCGTCGGGGTTGAGCCGGGTGGACCACAGGTCGGCGCCGATCACCAGGACCCGGTCCGCGAGCCGCGCCGCGATCGCACCGGCGGCCACCGAGAGCCCGTAGACGAAGCCGGCACAGGCCGCCGTGACGTCGTATGCCGGCACCGTCCCCAGGCCGAGACCGGCGGCGACCTGCGGAGCCGTGGCGGGCATGGGCTGGTTGGGGGTGCTGGTGGCCAGGATCACCATGCCGACCGGCCCGCCGCCCGCCGACTTCAGCGCCCGCTCCCCCGCCACCATGGCGAGGTCGCTGGTGGCCATTCCGGGATCCGCCCAGTGGCGCCGACGGATGCCGGTCCTGGTGCGGATCCACTCGTCACTGGTGTCGAGCAGTGCGGACAGTTCGTCGTTGTCCACGGCCCGGGGCGGAACCATCGCCCCGATCCCGCGCAGTACGGCCGTGCGTGTCATGACGCCCTCCCCGGCAGTCGGTGTGCGACGGAGCAGCGCACGGTCATGCCCCGGCTCTCCGCGACGATGTCGGCCGTACGCCATGTGGTGCCGTCGGCCGGTGTGAGCAGTTCGGCTTCCTCCAGCCACGCCGAGACCGGGCTCGGGCCGGTACGGACCTCGCCGGGCCCGGCGATCTCCAGAACGGTCTGCCGCATCCACAGGGTGTTGCTCTCGGCACGGTCGACCTGGTCGGTCTCGTAGAGCAGGATCTGGCCGAGCTGAATGGCGACGACAAAGAAGTCGAGGACGGATGCCGAATTCTGCGAGTAGGTCTCAAGACCGTGCACACGAATTCCTTCGGGGTTCTCGCACTGCACCTCGAAGACGGCGTCCGCGCGTTGCCGGCCGACATCCACGACAAGGTCGCTCAGCCCCTGCGACTTTGTTTTGTGGGCGGCTCCGTAGGGGCGGGTCACGGCCGGGCCGAGCAGTTCGTCCGGATGCCTCCAGAAACCCGCCGCCGCGCGCTGCCGGCCCTCCGGGTGCTCGACCTCGCAGTGCACCCGCATCTCCCCGACCCGGCAGTCCACCGCGGAAACGCGGAACGCGGGCGGTGCGGCCACGGCCAGCGGCGTGATCGTGGCCTCCACCTGGAAGTCGCCCAACGCGTCCTCCACCGGCTTGCGCCCCGCCTTGATGCGTATCCGGCGCAGCCGCATGGCACTGCGCTCGGCAGGGGAGAGCCGCAGGGTGTGGGTGAGGTGGAGATCCGCGACCTCACCGGCCAGCAGCAGCGCGTCGATACTGCTGAGGTGCGGGGCCTGGTCCTGCTGCCCCTTCCTGGACCAGTCGCTGGGGTAGCCCACCGAGGCCCGGGCGCGGACGAAGCCCTTTCCCTCCGGTCCGGTGGCCAGGTCGATATCGGTCAGGCGTTGTTCCGCCCGCTTGTATCCCTTTCCGAAGAACCGGCGCTCGCCGGGTCCGAGATAGTCGTCCACCGTTTCGCGCCGAAGAGTTCCAGAAGTGGCCGCCATAGCGTTCAACATGTTTTCTCCGATTCAGGTTCCGGCGTTTCCCACTCCTTGAAAGTAATTCACGGCGAATTTGGCGACCAGTGCGCGCGCCTGGTATTACTGGCACCACCAGACGACAAAGAGCGGGCCCGGGGAAATCCCCGGGCCCGCTCGGTGCCGGTACGGCGGAACGCTTATGCCACTTCGTCGTCGACCCAGCTCATCAGCTTGCGGAGCTGCTTGCCGGTGCTCTCCAGCAGGGAGTCGGCGTCCTTCTGCTTGTACTCGTTGTACTTCTTCAGGCCACCGTGGTACTCGGCCATCCACTCACGGGCGAACGTGCCGTCCTGGATCTCGGCGAGGACCTGCTTCATCGTGGCCTTGGTCTCGTCCGTGATGATCCGCGGACCGGTGACGTAGTCGCCCCACTCAGCGGTCTCGGAGATCGACCAGCGCATCTTCTCCAGCCCGCCCTCATACATGAGGTCGACGATCAGCTTCAGCTCGTGCAGACACTCGAAGTACGCGATCTCCGGCTGGTAACCGGCCTCGGTCAGCGTCTCGAAACCGGCCTTGACCAGCGCGGCCGTACCACCACAGAGAACAGCCTGCTCACCGAACAGATCGGTCTCGGTCTCCTCGGTGAAGGTCGTCTTGATGACACCGGCGCGGGTGCCACCGATGCCCTTCGCGTACGACAGCGCGAGCGCGAAGCCGTTGCCGGTCGCGTCCTGCTCGACGGCCGCGATACACGGAACGCCGCGGCCCTCCTCGTACTGACGGCGCACCAGGTGGCCCGGGCCCTTGGGGGCGACCATGCAGACGTCGACACCGGCCGGCGGCTTGATGAAGTCGAAGCGGATGTTCAGGCCGTGGCCGAAGAACAGCGCGTCGCCGTCCTTGAGGTTGTCCTTGATGGACTCCTCGTAGACCTGGGCCTGGATCGGGTCCGGCACCAGGATCATGATGACGTCGGCCTCGGCGGCGGCCTCGGAGGGCGTCACCACACGCAGGCACTGCTCCTCGGCCTTCGCCTTGGACTTGGAGCCCTCGTGCAGACCGACGCGCACATCGACGCCGGAG
>Ga0307515_10016135_pt1 | contig 13698 bp, 7 predicted proteins | sample 17_EM_MG_FD_194513 | JGI IMG/M metagenome (GOLD analysis project Ga0307515, IMG submission 194513) | Populus trichocarpa ectomycorrhiza microbial communities from riparian zone in the Pacific Northwest, United States - 17_EM | ecosystem: Host-associated > Plants > Roots > Unclassified | place... | reverse complement strand
GCCATGGTGATCGCGTCGGCGTCCAGGATCGGCCGGTGCCGCCGCATGCTGCGCCCGGCAAGCAGGTCTTGACCGCTGGTCTGCCGCCGGTGGCAGCCGGGCCGGCGAAGCCCGTGCAGACCAAGGCCAACAGCGATGCCGCTCGTCCCGCGCAGGCGCACGAGATCGCGGCGCACGGTGTATCCGGGACCGGCCAGCCGCTTCCTCACGCCGAGACGATCCAGCGCCTGTTCGGCCGGCATGACGTCGGCGACGTCAAGGCTCATGTCGGCGGTCCTGCGGCGGCCGCAGCCGATCGCCTCGGCGCGGACGCATACGCGACCGGACGATCGGTCGGCTTTCGCGGCGAGCCCGACCTGCACACCGCGGCGCATGAAGCCGCGCATACCGTACAGCAGGCCGGCGGTGTCCATCTCGCCGGCGGCGTGGGTCGCGCAGGCGACGCCTACGAGCGCAACGCCGACGAAGTCGCCGATGCGGTGGTCGCTGGGCGCCCGGCGGAGCGCCTGCTCGATCCGTTCGGGGGCGGTGGTGATGGCGGTGGTGGCGCGGCGGTCCAGAAGAAAGCTGCTCCATACGACACGACGAGGTTCACGGTCCCGCCGCTACCACCGGGATACACGCTCGCGAACATCACGAGCGAGCTGAAGAAGAAGCAGGCAGCAGTCCCGGCCGACATCAAGAGCTGGAACACCGCCGGGGTCAAGTCCGGGTCGACCGAGGAGATCTACGTGCTCTACGCGGTCTGGCAGCTCGCGAGGGCCGACCGCTGGGGAAGCGAGGCGGACCTCGTCACCGAGGTGAGCCCCGGGAAGAAGGGCTCGATCCAGGTGGCCATCGACGCCACTGGCAACGCCGTCGGTACCCTCGCAGGTGCAGCGGCCCCCGGCGTCGCGGCGGCCGCCGCGAACCCCGCCGCGGCGATCACCGCACTCAAGACGAAGTTCGGCCTCGCCGACGTCACGGGTGAGAAGAGCCAGGCGTGGACGCTCGACCAGCTCAACAAGCTCTCGGCCGCCTGGGCACGGCTCTCCGCTTCGGAGGCAACGGCGCTCTCGGGATACACGGTGCTCCTCACCGACAACACTCTGGAGGGCGGTACGGCGAGCGGCCTCACGACGCGCGGGGACAAGACGGCGGCCGACGGGTTATCGGCGAGCAAGACGCGCGAGATCCGCTTCACGGTCGGCATGTTCGACGCCGATCTGAACTCGTTCGTCGGCGACTCGTCGAACGCCGCCCCCGCGAGCTTTCTCACGCTGCTCCACGAGGTCGGGCACGCGCAGGAGAGCAAGGCCGTCGATGACGCGAACACCGCCGAGATGGCCGCGCTGGTCGAGACCAACAAGGCCATCGTGGCAGGCAATCGGGCGAACGCGACGACGGTGACGTCGCGCAACGCCGCCGTCGTTGGTCGCTGGAACCACTTCAAGCCGGCGGAACAGACCGCGAGCAAGCCGCTGGTGACCGCGTTCGATTCCGCGCACACGGCGATCACGACCTTCCGCAACGAGACCGATCCGACCAAGATGGCCGCGCTCGAAGCAGCTGCGCTCGCAGCAGTGACGGCGCGCGACACGGCGAAGGCCGCCGTGCCGGCCGGGAACCCGGCGCACGCCGCGTTCACGACAGCGATCACCGATCAGGATGCGTATCTCAAGGTCGCGCAGGACATTCTCGCCAAGCGAAAGGCGCAGAGCGCCGCGTCCGCAGTCACCACCTCGACCAAGGATCCGACCGGCACCCGGAGCAAGCGGTTGCAGACCTTCGTGGACTTCGTGACCACGAACGGGATCCAGCCGGTCACGAAGTACGCGCAGGACAACTGGCCCGCGAAACCCGGCGAGTTCTACGCCGAGGCGTTCTCGCTCTGGCACAACGATCCGAAGTTTTTCGGGACCTATTCAGCCAAGCTCAAGGCGTGGTTCGACGCTGGCGAGCACCTCAAGTGACGACCGACGCGCGGTGGAGCCTGGCGCTCTGTCTGGGCGCGGCTCTCGGATGCGCGGCACCGCCGCAGGAGCATGTCGCCATGACGCACCGGCAGCCGGACGTCCTTCTCCAGCTCATCCCGCCGCGCGGGTCCGAGCCGCTGCCTCCGGAGCTGTCCAAGGCGGAGGCGCTGTTCGCCCGCGCGAAGGCTGACTACGAGGCGCAGCGCTTCGCCGAAGCGGCGCGGGGTTTCCTGGCAGCGGCGCGCGCCCTGCGGCTCGACGGGCCCTACGCCGATGGCTTCACCGGCAACCGCCAGTTCTGCTACCGAAACGCCGCGTCCGCGTTCTCTGCGGCGGGCGACATCGCGGGTGGGCGCGAGGCGCTGGCCGCGGCAGCGCGGGAAGATCCAGCCTGCGCAGACACGCTCAAGGAGCTGCAAGCTAGCCTCGCGCCGCTGTGATGGTGGAGTGCTGGCCTCGGGTCTTGGCCTCTCTCATGGTGCGTACCCGCGCGTTCCGAGGTACATCCACGTCATGACCCGGCCGGTCTTTGCCGACCCCAAGACCGACTTCGTGTTCCAGCGGATCTTCGGCAGCGAGGACCACAAGCCCGTCCTGCTCGGCTTCCTGAACGATCTGCTCGAGCTCGACGACGCCCACCGGATCCGCTCGGTGTCGCTGCTGCCGCCCGAGCAGCGGCCCAAGGTCGCCGAGCTCAAGTACTCGATCGTCGACGTCAAGTGCGTCGATGTCCGGGGCACGACCTACGTCGTCGAGATGCAGGTGCTCAACGTCGAGGCGTTCGAGAAGCGGGTCATGTACAACGTCGCCAAGGCGTACACCAACCAGCTCGACGCGGGCCAGACCTACCCGGACCTCAACGACGTCATCGGGATCAGCATCTGCGACTTCGAGCTGTGGCCGCGCAGCAAGGGGTCCTCGGTGCCGATGCTGAGCCGGTGGCGGATGCAGGAGCAGAACACCGGCACGCGCGGGCTGTCGCAGCTGCAGCTGGTGTTCCTCGAGCTCCCCAAGTACGACGCCGCGCGGCCGCCCCATAGCCTGGTCGACAAGTGGGCGTACTTCTTCCGCGAGGCCGAGAACCTGACGGCGATCCCGGACGCGCTCTCGCATCCGCCGGTGCTCGAGGCACTGGAGGCGGCGCGGACTGCGCGGTTCACCACCGCCGAGTGGGACGCGTACATCGCGGCGGGGATGGCGATCCAGAACGAGCGCGGCGCGCTGTCGCTGGCCCATCGCGAGGGATACGAGCGAGGCGAAGAGAAGGGCCTCCGGCTGGGCGTCGAGGCGCTGTGCGACGCGTTCGGCATCGAGCTGTCCGCCGAACGCAAGCGGGAGATCGAGGCGCTCGATGCCACGGGTTTGAAGGCGCTGCTGGCGAGGCTGCGAAGCGACCGGCGCTGGTCCTGATCGAGGCTGCTCGCCTGGGCAGGGATTGCCATGTAGGTTCAGGCGTGACCTGAGCCTGGTTGTGACCCGAAAATCCGTGACGGTGGCTCGCCGGAGGTTCAGGCGCGTGCAGTCCAGAAATGGAGACACCGGGCGCACGGGAAATCACCGCGATAGCGCCGGGGGTCCGGGAGACACTCGGAGACATTCGGAGACACTCCAAAACCCGTTCCGCAAAAGGCGTTAGATCGCCAGCACGGAGGAACGTCGGTGTGGGAGGTCACGTAGAAAATGGGCCTGGCCCGTGGGGAGCCTCGGCTAGTATGGCGAGTTCAGCAGCCATGTTCGAGCGTTCGTATGATCTGGGGGGCGTGCGCCCGTCTGCCCAGTACAGCCTCGCTCGCATCGAGTACGAGCTGCAGCTCCACGCCGCGTTGCTGCGGACGATGCGCGCGATGCTGCAGACCCAGCGGGTCCAGCGCGACCAGGACCACCCGGCGCTGACGCCGATCGTCGAGGAGCTCGAAGCGCTCGAGCAGCACATCAACGAGCTGCCCGACAGCCCGGAGGACCGGCCGATGCTCGGGCTGGCGCAGCGGCTGGGCTGCAGCGCGCACGAGATCGGGTTCCTGTGGACGGTGGTGGCGCTGGCGGTCAACCCGCGGATGCTGGTCCACGCTCGGGGCCTCGACGACACGGCGTCGCGCGGCATGTCGCTCTCGCTGCACGGCCGGATCGCCAACCTCGACGCCGATGCGTCGCGCGCGCTCGGGCTGTCGCTCTTGCCCGGCCACGCGACCTCGCGCAACGGCCTGTTGATCCCGGCGCGCGGCGAGTGGGTGTCGGCCGCGCTGCCGTGGATGCCCGCCCCCGAGCTGATCCACTACCTCGCCGGCGAGCCGTCGACAATCTCGGTGCTATCGCCGATCGTGCCGCCGGCCGAGGGCGCGCTGCTCGACGAGGCCCAGCAACGCGCGGTGACCGACATCCGCGCTGTGCTCGGTAACCGCCAGCCGCTGATCCTCTACATCGAGGGCGCCGAGCTGACCGGCCGGCGCACCGCGGTGGTGCTGGCGTCGGGCGGCCCGGTGCTCGGGCTCGACCTGGCGAACCTGTCGCCGTCGCCGGACAGCCTGAGCGAGGCGCTGGTCGCGCTGCGCCGCGAGGCCGCGCTGCGCGGCGCGATCCCGGTGATCGTCGGGATCGAGGAGCTGATGTCCGCCGAGGGCGGCAGGGATCCGCGGATGCGCGTGCTCGCGCAGCACCTGAACCAGAGCGACGGGCCGGTGGTCCTGGTGTCGAGCTGGCGCGGCATCGACGTCGGCGCGCAGCTGCCGGCGGTGCGCGTCGACTGGCCGATCCCCGACGTCGCGACCCGCGGCGAGCTGTGGCGCGAGCTCGCCGGCGCGACCCCCGAGAACACGGGCGAGTTCGACCTGCTCGCGCATCGCTTTCCGCTCGGCGCCGGCGCGATCCGCCGCGCGATCTCGAGCGCGCTGGTGCTCGCCGGCCGGCCGCCCGGCACGCCGCTCGCGCCGCCCGAGCTCCAGGCCGGCATCCGCCAGAACGTCGCCGAGCGGCTCGGCGAGCTCGCCGAGCGCATCGTGATCCGGCAGACCTGGAGCGAGCTGATCCTCGCCGACGACGTGATGACCCGCGTGGTCGGGCTGGTCGGCCGCGTCCGCCACGCCCACATGGTCTACGAGCAATGGGGCTACCGCGCGAAGATGCCGCGCGGCGTCGGGGTCGCGGCGCTGTTCTCGGGGCCGCCCGGCACCGGCAAGACCATGGTCGCGGGCCTGATCGCCAACGAGCTCGAGCTCGAGCTCTACCAGGTCGATCTCAGCAAGGTGGTCTCGAAGTGGATCGGCGAGACCGAGAAGCAGCTGGCCAGGCTGTTCGACGCCGCCGAGGCCGGCCACGTGCTGCTGTTGTTCGACGAGGCCGACGCGCTGTTCGGCCAGCGCTCGACCGAGATGCGCGGCGCGACCGACCGCTACGCCAACCTCGAGGTCAACTTCCTGCTCCAGCGGATCGAGCGGTTCAACGGCATCGTCATCCTGACGACCAACCTCGACGCCAGCATCGACAAGGCGCTCAAGCGCCGGCTCGCCGCCCACGTGGTGTTCCAGCACCCCGACGACGACGAGCGCGCGCAGCTGTGGACCCAGCTGCTATCCGCCGAGGGCGCGCCGCTCGGCCGCGACATCGACGCGCGCAAGCTGTCACGGCTGTACCCGCAGATGACCGGCGCGAACATCCGCAACGCCGCGCTCAGCGCCGCGTTCCTCGCGGCCGCCGAGGGCCGGAGCCGGATCGACCAGGCGACGGTCATGCAGGCCGCGCGCGGAGAGTATCTGTCGATGGGCCATGTGCTGGCCGCGACTTCGGAGCTGTAACCAGCGAGGACACCATGGCCACTGCCTATCGCTACGAAGAAGACGACGACCGCAAGATGACCGTGGCACACGAGGTGCCGGCGGCGGACCAGAGCGTGGCGACGGACGGCGCGCGCGACGGCGCGGTGGGCTCGCAGCAGTCGCTGGCCGAGATCGGCTTCCTCTACAACGGCTACAGCGGCCCCGAGGCCGAGATGTGCGTCGCGCCCGAGCCGGCCACGCCCAGCCTCGACCAGCTCTCGCTCCACGGTGTGGCGCCCGAGCCGACCCACGTCGACCCCGCGGCAACGGCGGTCGCGCAGGCCGAGCTCGAGACCGGCACCCAGGCCGCGGCGACGCCCAAGGAGGAAGACGCCGCGGCCGACGACGGCGCCGTGGCAGGCCCGGAGACCGGCACGGTCGCCCAGGGCGCGCCCAAGGACGAGGCCGCTCACGACGGCGTGCCGTCGTCGCCGGCATCGGTGCTGTCCGGCGCCGCGCAGGGCATGTCGACGATCGCCGAGGCCCCGGCGGCGGCCACCAAGGCAGGCCCCGCGGCGGCAACCGCGCCGGCAGGCCCCGAGGCCGCGCACGACGACCACGCGGCGTCGGGCGGCTCCTGGCAGGACCGGGCGCGCACCTACAACCAGCGCCACGGGCTGGTCGAGCAGTTCAACGCCGCGACCAGCAACGCGTGCGGCACCGGCGGCGAGGCCGATCCGGACGCGGTCGCCGCGTGGCAGTCGGCGCACGGCCTGCACCCCGACGGGCGCGTCGGCCACCTCACGCTCGGCGCGGCGAACAAGCCCGCCGCCGCCAAGGCCGAGGCCCACACCGAGGCCCACACCGAGGCTCCCGCCAAGGCCGTCGAGGCCGCGAAGCCGGTCGAGACCGCCAAGTCGGTCGCGCCCACGCCGGTCGCGGCCCCGGTCACGGCGCCCGCCGCGACCTCGGCGACCGCCGACAGCTTCACCGGCACCGACGATCTGAAGGGCCCCGGCAAGGATCGCTGGACGTCCTACGGCAAGGGCGACAACAAGACCTACGGCTGGGACCTCGGCGGCACTCACGGCGCCAAGAACTCCGGCGGCGACGCCGGCGCGGCGATCTACGCGGTGTCCAACGTCGAGGGCCGCTACGACTCGGTCCAGACCTACGACGCCGGCATCCTGTCGTTCGGCATCATGCAGTGGACGCTGCACGCCGGCAGCCTCCAGAAGTTCCTCGGCTTCCTCAAGGACAAGTCCGGCCCCGAGGGCCGCGCCGCGTTCCAGGACGACTTCGCGAGCAAGGGCATCGACGTCAAGCCCGCGGGCGGCCAGTACCAGCTCTGGTACAACGGCAAGGAGTACCCGCTCGGCGACGACGGCGAGGGCAAGGCGGCGATCGAAAAGCTGGTCCGCGAGGACAAGACCACCGCGCGCACGTGGGCCGAGATCTTCTCCGCCGCCGGCGCCGACTCGCGGGTCCAGAAGGCCCAGTTCGAGCGCGCCAAGGAGATGTTCAAGGAGACCCAGGGCATCAAGTTCGGCGACAAGGTCGTCGACCAGTCGCTCAAGGCCTGCAAGAACACGTTCCACGCCAAGTACCGCGACCAGTACGGCAAGGCCGAGACCTGGATGGGCGCGAGCCCCAAGGCGGCCGCGCTGTTCTTCTCGATGCGGGTCAACAACCCCAAGTACGCCAACGCCGCCTTCCTCAAGGCGATCGACGCGTTCTACGACTCGCACGGCACCGATCGCACCAAGTGGCAGGCGAGCTGGGGCGCGGACTTCGGCGGCCTCGTCGAGGCCAAGTCCAAGGAGACCCTGGCCAGCTGGGAGTCCGAGGACGGCAAGGAGGGTCGCGTCGAGAAGACCCTGCGGTTCTGGAACAAGGCCCAGGCCAGCGGCCCGGCGGCGTCGACCGCGGCGACCCCGGCGGCCAAGCCGGCCGCGCCCGCGGCCGTGGAGAAGGCAGCGCCCAAGGCCGAGACCAAGGCGACCGAGCCCACGGTCGATCCTGCACGGCAGCAGAAGCTGCGCGGGCAGTACGCCGGCGTGATGAAGCAGTTCCTCCGCGGCCAGATCGATCAGGCCGAGACGGTCAAGAAGTTCATCGCCTACGACCAGAAGCTCAACGGCGGCACGCCGTCGCTCGACGGCATGACGATGCTGCCGCTGCTGCTCGCCGATCTGATGAAGGCCACGATCGCGCGCGCGACCCAGTCCGCGCCGGCGACCGCGCCCAAGGCCACCACGCCCGCGGTGTCCACGCCCGCGCAGAAGCCCGCGCAGAAGCCCGCCGAGACCAAGGCGCCGGCGCAGCAGCCCCAGACCACGCAGGCGCCGCAGCCCGGCGCCACCGGGCCGGCGATCTCGAAGGTCTATCACTTCAACGGCCTGCCGACGATCCGCGCGTTCCTGCCGCCCGGCGGCATCAAGGGCACCGTCGACGTGTTCGCGTTCTTCCACGGCATGTATGCCCAGCACGACGTCAAGAGCAAGGACATCGACGATCCCGAGCGCGAGTCGCACATGGCCGAGGCCGTCGCCGGCAGCGGCCGCAACGTCGTCGCGCTGTCACCGGCCGCGGAGATGACCAAGGGCCAGTGGCCGCTGTGGTCCAACCTCAACAAGAACCACGGCTACGCCCAGCTCGTCGAGCAGTCGCTGCGCCAGCTCTCGACCGACCTGGGGACCCCGCTGACCGCGGGCACGGTGTCGCTCGCCGGTCACAGCGCCGGCGGCTCGGCGCTCGGCGAGGCCGCCGAGCAGCTCGGCGACGCGGTCCACGACGTCACGCTGCAGGACGGCGGCTACGGCAGCGCGTCGTTCCTGTCGTCGCACGAGAAGCTCCAGCACTGGCTGCTCTCCGGCAAGGTCGACAAGACCGTCCGGGTCATCACCCACGGCGATCCGGACAAGGTCAGCGAGGGCAACGTCCTGAAGGGCTACCTCAACCCCAAGTCGCTGGAGAAGGCCGCCGCCGCGCTGCCGGCCGCGGGCGTCACCGTGACCCTCGAGCCAGGCGACCACGACGCGCGGTCGGTCGCCGGCATGACGCTGCACCACCGCCTGGTGATCCATGGCCTGCCGGCATCGCGCACGGTCTCGGTGTTCAACTTCAAGAGCGAGAACCACTACAAGGTCCGCGACAAGACCATGGGCCACCTGATCCAGGAGGGCCCCAACACCGACTTCGTGTCGACGGGCCAGACCCAGCAGCCGGCGCAGGCCGCCGACGCCCACCCGCACGCCCAGAAGCCGCAGCCCGAGACCAAGCACACCGAGGGCAAGCACACCGAGACCAAGCCCGCAGACACCAAGCACGCCGAGGTCAAGCCGGCCCCGGCCGCGCAGCCCACGATCAGCGCGTCGGCGGCGACCGCGGACCTGGGCGATCTCGACGCGCTGGTGGCCTCGGCCCACAACCCGCAGGTCGCGACCGTCGCGCAACACCTCCACGACCTGTCGGCGAAGTTCGCGACGTTCACGACCACCAAGGCGATGGACAACAACGAGATCCAGGGCGACAGCCGGGTCGAGCTGGTCAAGGGGATCGCGACCCTGCACGGCGAGATCGCCGCGCTCGACCACGCCGGGCTCGAGCAGCCCAAGCTCGATCCGATCAAGACCCGGATGTTCCGCGCGCTGCAGGAGATCTCGCCGTACCACTCGCAGGGCCGCAACGTCGACATCCTCGAGCGCGGCGAGAAGGAGCGCGCCCGCGCCCACGCCGGCGGCATCAAGACCCGGACCTGCAACATCACGTCGCTGTCGATGGCGCTCGAGGGTATCGGCAAGAGCGCGGCGGACTACTCCGGCAACCGCGAGGTCGTGCTCGCGGTGGCCAAGGAGTTCCGGCCCGAGCTCAAGGCCGCGGGGCTCAAGAGCGCCGCGGGCAAGGAGGAGTGGAGCGCGATGGAGCAGCTCCGCCTGCCCGACTTCATGGAGCTCGCCGCGATCGCCGAGCTCGCCAAGGGCAAGACCGACACCGCGAGCATCATGGCCGCCGCGTCCGACGCGTTCGACCAGATCCTGATGATGAGCTTCCTCGGCGATCTCGCGGCCCGGTTCGGCGCGACCGCCGATCTGCGGTACTTCAGCTACGATGGCAAGCAGACCCACACCGTGACCAAGAAGGGCAAGGCCAAGGAGGTCGCCGGCACCGCCGAGGCCGACAAGCTCGGCAGCGCCAGCAAGGACCAGCGGCACGAGGTCGATACCCTGATCGACGCGCGCAACGAGATGGAGGCGCTCGAGGGCGGCAACGAGAAGAAGTACAAGGCGGCGGCCAAGAAGTACGAGGCGCTCAAGGCCCAGGAGGAGCACGCGCTCACCGGCAAGTCCGCCGAGGCCAGCGTACCGCTCGAGGCCTACAAGAAGGCGGTGACCGAGCAGCTCGGCGCCGAGCTGGCGACCGGCGCGGCGATCGAGACCCACGTCATCGGCCACTTCGTCCGGCTCCGCGCGATCTACCCCGACCACGTGGTGATCGATGATCCGGCGACGTGGGCGCGGTCGCACAAGAAGGTGCTGTGGGAAGAAGCGCGCGCCCAGGGCATGTTCGACAAGCGCCTGGTCATCCGATGATCAGGTCGCCGCGCCCCGTGCCGTCGAGGTTGCCCGCGCTCGCCGCGGCGGGGCTGGCGTGGTTCGCGTGCCTCGCCGGGGCCGCCGCCAAGCCCGCCCCTGTGCCGCCGCCGCCGGCCAGGGACCCGACGGTGGTGCAGCTCGAGGCCGCCTACCGGCCGATCGCCAAGATCAACGGGCCCGACCGCGCGCGCCGGGCCTGCGCCGATCGCGACAAGCTCCGGACGGCGGTCTCGGCGCTGCCCAAGGCGGCGCCCGCCGGGTCGCCGATCGACGGCGACGCGTGGCACGCGTCGGTCGGCGGGCTGGCGCTCGCGGTCGAGAACTTCGCCGCGGCCTGCCAGGCGCCCGATCTCAAGGTCCACCACATCTCGGGCGAGGTCGAGACCGCCGATGCCTGCCTGAGCCGGGTCGACGAGGAGGTCCAGATCGTGCTCGACGCGGCCAGGCCGCGCGATCTGTTGCCCGCGATGAAGCGGTTCCAGGCCGCGCTGCAGCGCGTGGTGCGCGAGACCGGCAGCAAGCAGCTGTGCGCGCGCCGCGACGAGCTCGCCAAGCTGCTCGCCGGCCTCGTCGAGTCGCCGCCGCGCGCCGACACGCAAAAGTGGGAGCAGGCCCACGCGCGGGCCGCGCGCAACCTCGATCAGATCAAGGCCAACCGCTGCCGCGGCCACCGCGGCGCCGAGGTCGAGCTCGCCGACGCGATCACCCAGGTCCACGACGGGTTCTACCAGCTCGTGCTGCTGCTCCCACCGCGCGACGAGTGACGGCGGCGGACCTCGATCCGACGCTGCCGCCGGGTTAGTGTCTCGACATGCGTGACGAGAGGCTGAAGCTCGCGCTCCTGATCATCATCGCGGTGTCGTGCAAGGGCAACGCGGGCAACGCCGCGTCGGGGGCCGCGGGCAGCGCCGCGCCGACGCCGGGCTCCGGGACCGCCACCGCGCCGGCCCCCGGCACGCCGGGCTCCGGGACCGCCGCCGCCGCGCCGACGCCGCCCGCGACCGGCGCCACCGCGCCGCCGCCGACCGCGGCGGGCAAGGAGATCCGCGCGTCGCTGATCGAGGCCGCGGCCGGCAAGCCCGTGCTGCTCGCGCTCGACGGCAAGGGCCAGCTGGTCGCGCGCACGGCCGACGGCGCGTTCACCCGCGTGCTGTTGCCCGGCCCGTACGGCGACGCCGCGCCCGATGCCGAGCGCGACCTGGTCTGGCTGCGTGACGACCACAAGCTCGACGTCCTCGACCTGCGCGGCAAGGCGTTCGCCGCCGTCACCGTGGTGACGTTCCCGGACAAGGCGATGGAGAAGCTCGGCCAGCACATCACCGAGCCGCCGATGTGGACCGACAAGTTCGTCAGCGTGATGCTCGCGTCGCCGTGCGCCAAGGCGACCGGCCTGCGGCTCGAGTGGGACCACAACGGCGAGAGCACGGCCGACTGGGCCAAGGGGTTCCGCGCCGTCGCCAAGGACTGGTTCACCGCCGAGCAGAAGCGCGCGAAGCACCCGCTCGGGCCCGATCCGTTCCCGTCGACCGCCAAGAAGCACAAGGTCCCGGGCAACGTCGGCACCTGCCGCGTTGACGCCAAGGAGGAGTATGGCAAGAGCCGCTGCGGCCAGGCGATCCCGTTCGGCGCCACCGGCGCCGAGCTCGTGGTGGTCGGCGCCGACGCCGAGCGCTGCCCGGCCTCGCAGTGCCAGCTCTACGACCCCAAGACCAAGAAGTTCTCGCCCGTCCCCGGGCTCGATCCGGCCGACGAGGCGGCGCCGAGCTGCGGCCCGTTCCTGTTCAACAGCACCGGCACCGCATATCTGATCAAGGACCAGGCGTGCCCCGACAACCACTGCGGCACGTCCGGCAAGCTGGCGATCGGCTGGCTCGAGGGCAACCGCGCGCTCGACAAGCAGTGAGCGCGTCGACTTCGGCGGATCGCCGCGACATACTCGCGGCCATGCGAGCGATCTCGATCTGCTTCCTCGGGCTGAGCTTGGTCCTGCTCGGCGGCGCGGCGCATGCCGGACCCGCCGCAGCGCGCGACTGCTCGAAGCCGGCGATGCGCAAGGTCCGCGCCGACGCCGACAAGGCCGCGCGCGCCAAGGACTACCCCAAGGCGATCTCGCTGCTCGAGCCGTTCCTGCGCGACTGCCACGGCAGCAAGGGCCTGACCGATCGCGCCTGGCTCGCCAGCGACCTCGCCGTGGCCTACGAGAACAACGGCCAGCTCGTCGAGTGCCAGCGCGTGCTGGCCCCGCTGTCGCACCCGAGCTCGGGGCTGCACGAGTCGGGCAGCGAGAAGCTGGTCAAGGCGATCGAGCACAACCTCGATCACTGCAGCAAGGCGCTCGACGCGAAGTACGCGGCGATCAAGCCGGGTGGCTGCACCTTGACCATCGACCACGCGATCGCCGCCGCCGCCGCCCCCGCCGCGGTGGTCCCCAAAGGCGCCACCGCAGCCTGCGTCGCACTGCTCCACGGCAAGCGGCCGCCCAAGGCCCCCGACGACGATCCCGAGTCCCGCGACGTGGTCTGCCCCGTCGTCGCCGTGATCTGGAAGGGCGCCAAGCCCGCGCTCGAGCGCCAGGACCTGCCTTCCGGCAGCGCCAGCGGCTCCGGCGGCGCGCTCGGCGACGACTCGGTGTGCTGCAACCTGTCCTCGATCGCCGCCGGCACCATGGACGGCAAGACCCTGATCCGCGTCCGCGGCCACGGCCGCGACTGCAGCGGCGGCACCGCCGACAGCGCGAGCGACACGTTCTACGAGTGGACCGGCAGCGCGCTGCGCTCCGCGCTCGACGCCTCGGTCGGCTTTCACTAGCCGGATGAGCACATCAACCGCGTCCGTCGCTGATCGTCACACCTGGGGATGCGGAGGAGGCACCGGGCCACCAGCCGTGCTCCCGGTGTTGGTGGCGCGGCTTCGGACGCGTCGGGCAGGTGGACGTCGAGTCGTTCGGTGGGTTCGCACTCGAGAGGTCGGCTCTTGTTCAGGGATGGGTAATAGGTCTCGGATACAGACCCTCGACAAAGGTCTTATCGGCATCGGACAGCTCGGTGTTCCATCCCACTGGATCGCCGTCATCGCGATGCTCTGCCGGGATCGGATACATCATGATCGAGTGCGGGTCGAACGCGGTAAACTGTGTACTCTCGGTGTCGTAAGTCTCGAACAGGTTGCGCTCGACTTCCGCGGGCGACCAGTGGTTGGGCTCACCCTCGTAGTACGCATACACCGCCTCGCGGTTCCAGTTGATCTTCGCCGACGGGCTCTGGTGCTCGTGGATCATTCCGAGCGCGTGCCCGAATTCGTGCAGGACCACCGAGCGGAACGCCCTGTCGTCGAGGTCCGGAGACAGCCAGCCGAAGTTCATCGTCGCGCCCTCGGCCTGCGCAAGGCACTCGGTGCCAA
>Ga0307515_10016134_pt1 | contig 13698 bp, 7 predicted proteins | sample 17_EM_MG_FD_194513 | JGI IMG/M metagenome (GOLD analysis project Ga0307515, IMG submission 194513) | Populus trichocarpa ectomycorrhiza microbial communities from riparian zone in the Pacific Northwest, United States - 17_EM | ecosystem: Host-associated > Plants > Roots > Unclassified | place... | reverse complement strand
AATATCACCACAACGTAAGCTAAATAAGATGAAGCTTTATAGATCTAATCGCGATAGCTGCTTGCATAGAAATCTAAAGCTTCATCTTATTTGGCTTACGTTGTGGTGATATTTTAGTGTTTTAGGGAACCCCTATATGATTTTGGTGGGGATCCCCAGCTGACTAAAAGTCTGCCACGTCCCTTGCACCGTCGTTCTGTGCCCCAAATTGGTGGCCCAAGCGCGGCCAATTAGATAGTGTTATTTGCGGGCGGTTAGGATTCTGCCAGGAACATCAAATACTACTGTTATGCGACTCTTTGGTGTTGCTCGCGGATGAAAAAAAACACCAAACTCTGCGAAAATTAAAAAATTGAAATAACTCCATAACCATAACCCCTAGTGCCCTAAAACAAGCTGCATTCTTCTCGCAAGCCCTTTAGCTATCGAACGATACCCAGGGATGGCCGAAAAGAAGGGTCGCTGGCCTGAAGTAGGACGCGTCAACCCAAACCACAACGCGCACGGTCAAAACATCACGGTTAAAATTGCCAAAATCCTCGAATTCGGCGCTCCGCCGCACGAAAAAGTAGACGGGAAGAATCTTCCGCATCGAATATACAAGCCCTTCCTTAGCTTAGTACTGAAGTTCATTAAAATAGCCCTTAAATAGCCCTTAGGGAAGAAACTAGAAGAGACTATTACGTGTCTTAAACGCCAAATAGAAGCCATTAAGAATATAGTTGAACATATTAAATACAACTAGGAGACAGCTACTCCCCCTACCGCACAAAGCAGAAGCCCATAGTTAGTAGTCCGTAGCTAGGCAAATATTGCTACAGCTGCACCACCACCCCCGTCCGTATAGTCACGCCTCTCCGCAAGCGTTACCCTAACACTAGCCGCACCCAAATATAGATATGTCGTTATTAAATTTAGCAAGAAAGCAGATACCAAGGCCCTTTAGAGCCTTAGAGAGCCACATAAAGTTATCTAAGAGAAGCTAAATAACGCGCTGTCTAAATTAGATAACGCCCTAGTAAATAAAGCACGGATTACCACGTTAAAGATCCTTAGGTTAGGGGACGTACTTATATACACCGAAACGCCAGCGCAAGTAGACGACCTACGTAGATATAGAGATAAGTAGGAAAAGACATTGGGAAGGAGCTCCCGGGTAATAAAACCAATATTTAGAGTAGTAGCATACGGCGTACCTATACGGTCCGTCGCCGATATAGATAAGGAAGCTATAATTTAGAAGTTTAAGCTAGAGAACCGTAGAATACTCGGCAATTATAGGATTATTAAATAGAGGTGGCTTAGGCCCCTAAAGGAGAACCAGAGGGATGTATTGCTAGTACTAAAATTTGGGACTGCGCTAGGCGCGAACAGCGTAATCCACGTAGAGGTTCTCTGCTAGGATAGCACCCATAAGAGAACTAAAAGATTTAACTACGCCTGCTAAATAAGGCGATGTTTTAAATACTACTAGTACGGATATATAGGAACCCAATGTCGTGAAACAGAGATATGCGGACAATGCGCCGCTTAAGATTATAATATAAAAGACTGCAAGGCCGAATAGGCTAAGTGTTGCCTCTGCTAAGGCAAGTATAACGCCTAGTTGCTAGCCTGCTCTATTTATAGGAAGGAGACGGTATATATAGAAGAGGCGAAAGCTAGACTCTGCGTAAACCTATACTAGCCTAAGAACCTAGTATATATATTACTAAGGCCATCAGAAATAGGGAGCTAAAGTTTAAGCTAATTAAGCTTTCTACCCTTATTATAATAGATAACTAAAAGCAATATAAACGCTATAGATAAAACGGATAGGGTAAAGATAGAAGTAATAGACGGGAGTAATAAAAGAAGAGCTATATAAAGTCTAACAGGCAGCCTAAACGGGAAGCCTAGCTAGGAAGGAGAAATGGATAATAATATAAAATAACGGGACATATCACCAACACGGATAAAAAGAAGTAACTATAATATTACTAAAGCAAAGCCTAGTCTAAAAAGCAGGAAAAATAAGCAGAAAGATAATACTATAATAAGCCGTAATAAGAATAGAAGGGAGATAATTAAGATTAATATAGTTAAAGAAACCGAAACCGAAACTAAAGACGAAAACGAAGGCCTTAACCCTAGAGGGAACTTGCAATACCCTATACAAAGTTAAGAAAAAACACCCGCACTAATATAGATAGATATAACCGGCTGTTCTTAATAACAGAAAACCTAGATATCTACACTATTAAGGTTTTATAATATAATATAGGGAAAAGCTATATAAGAATGTAGGAGCTCCTATAAGATAAACGGACGTAGTAGTATAACGTAATTGCTATTTAAGAGGTATAGCGCAGCGAAAGACCTCAAAGGGACCTCCTTATAACCACTAATCCGATTAGTAACAGGTTCTACCTATATTACCTACCTTATTAAGGGATATAGGTGTATCTTTTTATTAACAAAAGCATTCTAATTAGATGCCTTTATATTATAGATTACAGTAGCAACCTTATAGTAGTATTAATTATAAATTAAAGGGAAGAATAACAACATATAATTATAATATTTAACATCTATAACCTAAACCCCCTCCCACCGTATAATTGACTAGACGGCCTCTTAAGAAGGTATATACTCCCGAAGCTAAATAACGCCCTAAAATAAATAAACGGACTAAACCACAGTACTGTAGTTGTAGAAGACTTTAATCTCTATTACCTTAAATAGGGAGGACCTGAAGCTAGGTACAACTATAGGGTAGTAGCAGAATATCTTAATAAAGTAATAGAAAACAATGGGCTTAAACTAGGCTTTAAGCTAGGACTTATTATAAGACCAGCCAAAGGAGTAGGTATTAACCCCTTAATAATTAACCTAAGCTTTGTCTCCTTAGATATAATAAACCACTTAATCCAAATAGGGGTTAATAAGGAGCTCGATAAAGGCTCTAACCACCTCCTAATAAAAATAGTATTTAGATACCGGCTAGAATAAGAAAAAGAGCTAACTAGGCGTCTCTTTAAGAAGATAAACAAGGAGATCTTCTATAACGTACTCTAAGACCTCCTAGAGGTACCTTTAGTTCTACTACTAAATCAGATTAACACGGTAACTGTTAAAATTATTAACACCCTTACTAAAGCTGTAGAACTCTCTACGCTAATAGCTAAACTTAGCCCGCGATTTAAACTAGGATAGATAGAGGAATATATAAAGTAATTAAGGCGGAATGACGTGTATATAGACACTTTAATAAACACCTAACTAAAGATAACTATATTATATTATAAATAGCAAAGTAAGAAAAGGATAAGACTATTAGGAAAGCAACTAAAATAGAATATAGAAATAGAGTAAGCGAGGTTAAAGATATAAAGGGACTCTAGTCCCTATACGCCTGGGCCCAAAAATAGAACACTATAAGAACTACGTTTATACTAGATATTAGAGACGTAGTAGACATTCTATAACGTACCGTAGAAGGAAAGATAGCAGCCCTTTAAGCCTCCTTTTTCCTAACGCTACCGCTAGCAGATTTAAAAGACCTATATAGCTACCAGTATATAAACCCCTTATTAGTCCCGGAAATTAAAATATAGAAAGTAGAGGAGGTAATTAGGATAACTAGCCCGGATAAGGCACTAGGGGAGGATAAAATCCTAAGCCGTGTGCTTTACAAGGCTATATAGGAACTAAAAAAACCACTAACCCGTTTTTTTAACCACTGCCTTATAACGGGATACTATCCAGCATACTTTTAAAGGTTAATTACCGTAGCACTAAGAAAACTAAAGAAAGGAGACTTTAAGGACCTAAAGATATATAGACCGATAGCCCTACTAAATATAGTAGGCAAGGTTATAGATAAAGTGCTTGTAAAACAAATACTCTTTATAGTAAACGCTTATAGCCTCCTACTACGCACCTATATGGGTGGAAGAGTAGCAGCTGGTTATAAATACGCAGTATATCTCCTCCTAGAGAAGATACACGCCGCGTAGCAAATAGAAGAAGAAGATGTAGTAAGCCTACTTATACTTAACGTAAGCGGAGCATTTAATAATATATTACACTAAAGGCTTATTTACTACCTTTAGAAATAAAGAATACCTACACTAATAGTTAAATAGATCCAAAGCTTCCTTACAGGAAGATCTACATATATTAAATTACCGGAAGAAACGTTAGAAAGATTCCCTACACTAACAGGAATTTCTTAAGGCTCACTAATATTACTAATACTATACCTTTTCTATAACGTAGACCTCCTAGATATTACTACGGAAGAAAATAAACTAAGGCATAGCCTAGTTATAGGATATATTAACAATATAAGTATAATAGTAAATAGAAGGAACATATAAAAGACAACAAAGACGCTATTAATGCTGTATAAGAGGGCAGAGAAATGGGCATATAGACACGCCTTAGTATTCGCGCCACAGAAGTATAAGCTTATACACTTTATACGACCTAGGAAGAAGGCCTTAGAAGAGGAACGCAAGCATCCTCTAGTACTTACACTAAAGGACGGAAGGACCTAAACAATACAACTAATAACGAAAGCCAGATACCTAGGGGTCATATTAAATAATAAGCTGGCGGGAAAAGCGCACCTAGATTACGTAATAGAAAGGTCTATAAGCTAGCTTATATGCCTCTTAGGTATTATAGGATCTATATAGGGTATTACAACCGAACACATACGCCAACTTTATACGGCTATAGTTATACCACGCATGCTTTACGTAGCATCCTGCTAGTATATACTAGAAGGAGGATATAGCTTTATTAATAGAATAAAGAAGGTTTACTAAGTCCTATCACAAATCTAGTATAAAGCACTTTGTCTTATAACAGGAGCTTTTAAAACCACAGCTAAGGCGAAACTAGAAGTAGAGATGCATATCCCACTAATTAAAATAGCGCTATACCGGGCGGTTAAGTCGTCCCTAAATCGGATTAAGGGCTTACTACTATACTATAAGATCTAGCAAATACGGAGATCCGCCCCATTAAAATTTAAGTGGTATAGCCCTCTCTAGAAGCTAGAAAATACTATAGCGCTCCACCTTAAGAAAGGAACACCTCCTATAGAAGTAATCCGTTTAGAAATTATCTGTCCGTAAACTAAGCCACTAAAGATCTATATTACTAAAGAAACAGAAGTAGGTAAGCTAAGATATAACTAGATTGCACAGGAAGCCAAAAATAACCTAGGATATATATTAGCATATACAGATAGCAGTGAGATTAATGGAGAGGTAGGAGCCTTAGTATGCATCCTAGAATTAGGAGCTAAAGTAGCTAGCTACATAGGAACGAACTAAGTTAGTACAGTATATATAAAAGAGCTAAGAGAGCTCCAACTAGCCCTAGACCTAGCACTTAGGCACTTACTACTAATTAGGAGACTTATAATATTTACGGATAACTAAGCGGTAATCTAGGCAGTAGTAAAACTATAGAACTACTTAGGCTAGTACCTAGTCCACGGGGTATGTAAAAGGTTACAAGCAGCATAGATAATAGGTATACAGGCAGTAATACACTGGGTCCTATTATATATAGACATTAACGGGAATAAATAAGCGGATATATTGGCGAAAATGGCAACGGGGTAGAGAGAGGGAAAGGAAAAGATAGGACCAAAGGCCCCTACCTTTCTATTACTCTAAAGCCTATTATCTGCAGTAAAGAGAACAATAAAGGTAAGACTAGAAGCTTATTAGGTAAGTAAATAGGAAAAAGGAGAGTCTAGAAGAGAACTATACAGACTAGCACTAAAGATCTTAAAACAGAGGCTAAGGGTGCACAATGGCTTACCAAAAGCCCTCTTTACTACCCTTACGCAGATCCGGACGGGTAAGGTAGCCCTTAAAAGCTACCTCTATAGAATTAAGCGTGCGCCTAACCCAAGGTGTATGTGCGGGGATAAACAGATAGGGCGACACGTCCTAATTAAATGTCCCAATTTCAAAGAACTAAGGAAAGTAGTCTGGCCGTATAACAGCCAACCTTAGAGCTTCAAAGCAATCTTAAACAAAGCATGGTTAGTAAAGAAGGCAGCACAATATATAGTACAAACAGGCCTCCTAGGGCAGTTTTAGGAGGCCAGGAATAGACTTAAAGTAACCAACTAAGTCTCTCTTAGTGGTAGATGCGTTACACGCGACATTGGCGGAAGACAGACAGTATCATAGCAAGAAAACAGGCCCGTAAAATAGGCCCGGTTCCAATATATGGTACAGAACAGAGGCAATTTGGGCATCTATTACTTTTTAATTATTTTATCGTCTCTCTTGTACAGGAACTTACCCTGCAAGACACATCTCTTTAGAACTCGGTGGTTTTAAAGCATACGTTCTATCCTAGGTGGTGGCTTAGGATTTGCCTCTGTAATATAGAAGACCCGGCATAGCGTCATATAGACAGCTAAAACGGTGTATGATTTCAAAAAAAAAAAAAAAAAAAAAGGTGTTGCTCGCGCGGGCCACGGTCTTGGGGCACCCGACGGTGCAAGGGATGCTGCGGGATGATGCAGAGAAGGTTGATTACTTACCAAAAGAAGTTGACTGCCACGCAAAATCCCATACCGACCTGTACAGTTGAGTCAACATTGTTTCGGATGATGAACTGGCAGTCGGAGACTCTACCTCCCGGTGCGTAACCGGCATCGATTCGCTCGAATACAGGAATGCACATGGACCTTTCATGATCAGCAATCGGTTGCGCCATGCTTTCAAAGAGAGCATAGCAGGGGCTTGAGGAAGCATACCTTGACCGGGACTGTATGCCGCGACGTAGAGATAGACAAAAAGAGAGATGACAATGATTTTGGCTGAACTTTCGGCGGGGATGTGGTAGGAGAGCGCAGCCGCAAGCATGAACAACGCCATCACTGGATACAACCACAGTAGTAGACCCCGAAGAACCCGAAAACAATGTTCACAAAACCGATACCTAGACCGACCAGTTGCCATCAGCGGTTTGCTCTTGGGAATAGGAGCTTATTTAGTACTTACCCCAGCAGATCCAGAGGGATTGTGTGAGACTGTAATTCGAATCCAGAAAAAGGGTTGTGCCGAAGAAGATTATGATGTTGACTTATTGATGTTAGTTGACATGTTTCTCCAAGCAAGGGAAGGGCTTGGACTCACTCCCGCAGAGTTGTTGACCCTAAAATAGAGTTAACTTTCCGGGGCTCAGGGGCACAAAACCAAACGACGAAACAAACATCACAATACCAAATGAATTTGGGGCAGAGATGCGGGATCACTCTTTTCGTTGAGGACAAGAAAAAGATGGGAAGGAAGAGCTTGCTCACTAGCATGATCACAGAGGACGCCCAAACAGCCGAAGCATTACGTCTTTGGCTTAAGAGTTGTATAAACCGCTTCATATACATCGTGCCTATGATATGTTAAAGCTCTGTTCGGCGCTGAGCGGGCATGCTACAAACCTCCTGAGCCGCTGGACTGAAAATGGTTGCGTTCAATGCCGACTTGGACCGCTATAGCGTAAAAATCCCTTGCGGCTTGCAGTCGTCGATTTCTAATGGTGCACAGCACATCGAATGCTTCACGGTAACGTCCTAGGTGTATGGTCAGTTTTGTCGCGTTGCTGAATACGAAGGCTATATTGGCGAAAGTGCGTCTTCCTTCGGATTCGCGGGGCTGGTGGTTGTGGGGATCAAAGGGAGTGAAATTATGCCCACCTTTCTTGATCAAATACCGAGGTGACTCGGCGCAAAAACGAGTGATGATGAGGAACAAAGGAAGCGATAGTACGAAGCAAGAACTGATTTGGAACCGCCAGGCCCGTTTTCCAAGGCCCTGAAATGCGAGGTTCGCGCTAAATCCCCTGCGAAAAATCAGCAAACCCTCTCATGTAAAATAAGGCTTCCAATTATCTGTCTTAGGGTGCGTAGGCTTTGAATTAGGGCAAACTGGGCTATTTACAGTAGAACTCCGCCGGCGACACAAATTTGCCATGCGCTCATGACCACGGAACCCCTCGTAGATGCTGGCGACAATTCCGAGGCCAGTATCGGCGAAGTAGTTGCTTTGGTTCCCTGCGGAGGGAAGGAGTCAGTCGTTGGCTGCGGAAACGTTGAGTGGTTCCCTTACCATGGCTATTCCAGTCAAGGCGCGGCAAATCAGGACATGCCACCATTTACCACTTCCAGCGGCTCCGAAAGCAGAAGCAAAGTTCACGACCGCGGCAAAGAAAAGAGTGCCTTTACGCCCAAACCGCTCGTTGAGGGGATCTGTTAACACTACGCCGAGTAGACTGGCTGAGAAGTAACATGCTGAGTTTGTTACACCGATTATCCAGCTCCCTACGCGTTGTTAGCGCAAAGCACATAGATGTCGAACTCTTTTGCTTTCTTCCAGTGTCCTGACACACCTTTTGTGGTATCTGGGTGAATACCGAATTCTTCAGGCCATGCTTCGTTTCCAGGAACAATGCCGACCTGAGACCACCCTTGAAGTGCTCCGGCGCAACAGCAAGCGGCAATGGTGAGCCAGAACCTGAAAGGATACCGATATGGGTGGGTAATCTCGTTGACCAAGGCTTGCCGATCTTCGGGCGAAAGATCCTCAATAGCTTGCGGGGCATATGGGTTACGGGCGATCTGGGCGCCATGTTGTATGTCTCTTCGATCCGGCTCTAGTTCCGGGTTTGCTCTTAGAAATTTGTCCACCTCAATAACCAGTTGCTCTGGTTTGAAAAGTTTCAGAGGGTTTTGGACAAATCGGGTAACCACATGATTCTCTCCAGGACCGATCGGGATGCGATCTTGCTCCGGGGCGCGATGGCACTGTTGGGCAATGCCATCTGCTTCTGGTGGGCTTTGGACATCGTGATGCACTTCTGCGTTTGATGATCTTGGGAGATCACTCAAAGAGATACTCTCGACCATCTTTTACCTAATCAACTTAGCATTAAGTAGCTAAAGGGGACGGTATGTTGTCGAAAGTGACTTGAACAGGGGCGAAAGGAGTCTCCAGGGAGAAAAGAGTGCAAAGAGTGCAGTAAAATGATGGATATGGAAGGGAAGAGACAGAGTAAGACGGTCGAGTTTGGATTGTCCCAACTCAGCCTTGTCGTGGTTGCACAAGCTGAGCAAAAACAGCCGTGCAACGTCCGAAATTATCCTGCCAAAATGGCTTGAGGCGAAGGCTGCATCATGATCCACGCAAATGGAATTGCAGACTTGTTCGTTGCCTTGTAGGCAAAAACGCCTCCTGATTGGCGGCCAAGCAACGCCGATGCACGACGCCCGAGGCTGACAGTGACAAGACTGTTTCGAACAAACCCATGGCTCGATACGATATTGCACAGCTAGGTTGGCAAGACTTGGGGAGGATGATTTGTCGCGAAAGACAGGACGAGTCCAATTTTTTAATCGCCCGAAAGACGGCCTTCGCGTGACGCCCAACTAGGACTGCAAGACATAGCTACATAAACCCAGAGCATGAGAGCGTGGCATGCTACTTCGTTTGCAGACGCAGAGCGGCAGCCTGATCAGCAACGTAACTGGAGATCGTCGCTGCTGCCTTCCGTGTACTGCCGTTTGGTAATGAAGTCAGTTGAAGTTCAAATAAACTGGATGCTTGTCTCGTTCCCAGACCTTCTTGCCAAGGCTTACATTGCCAAGAAGCTAACCGCTTTTGGCAAGACCTTTCATAGGTAATTGGGCGTATATACACCTACTTTAAGCCAAATCTCAACTTCCATAGCCCCCTAAGCTATTCCTAATGGCCAGACTTACTAAATCAAACCTGGTGAAGAAGACTACGTTGCCCGATTTGCTCGATTCCAATCCGTTGTCTTGTTATCGCGCCCGACGCCCTAAGTTATAGCAGCCGCACCCCTCCCATAACCACCGCCGTACCCCCCTTACCGTAGCTAGAATACCTAAACTAATAAGCCAGCTTTAAATAATAATTAAGGGTTACTAGGAGGTATAGATTCGCTTTGTAGAAGAGGGTAAGCTTTAGGTAGAGCTTTATAAAGCCTTATGCAGAGCCTCATGCAGAGCCTCGTGCGGAGCCTTATGCAGAGCCTCGTGCAGAGCCTTATGCAGAGCCTCGTGCAGAGCCTTGTGCAGAGCCTTGTGCAAAGCCTTGTGCAGAGCCTTGTACAGAGCCTTATACAGAGCCTTATACAGAGCCTTGTGCAGAGCCTTATGCAGAGCCTTGTGCAGATATATAGGCGTATAGACATACATATTTATACTAGCAATTAATTGCAGGGTTTATAGAAACAGCTATATAGGAAATTATATAGGTGTTTAATTAATTGTTTATATAGATATTTATAAAGCTATTTATAGAGCCTTTTTAGTATATTAGTACTATATATTAATAGAGCTTTAAAGGTCTATATTAAGCTTTATGTCGGGAATAAGGCAAGCGGTCATCACGTGACGCCGCGGCACTAGCGTGGCGAGGAGTCTTAAGCTCCTCGCCCTCCCTCATTCAATCAATAAGCTTTATCAACTAACATCACTGTAACCCTACTCGAGTAGTCGTTATTAGTAAGTCACCTTATATAACCAACACTAATCAGTGGTTGAATACACAGTTAACTATAGAGCAGCTAGGTTTTTAAATAGAAGAGATAGTCTCATACAGGGGTGCCATATACGCTTATATAGAATGGATCCCGGCGATACTGTGCTACCTTAAACTTACGGAAAACTAGTAACAAAAGTATCACTGAGTACTAGGAGATACCAAGTTGCGTCTATTATATAGAATAACCGCGTTTACGAAGATTTGGTTAAGTACTTTAGGTTAGAAGTGTTACTAAACCTAGGGTCCTAAGTTAACGTCCAAAACGCGTTAAATAACGTCTAAAATGTGTTAAACAACATCTTAAATTGCCTACCTCTTAATAGTAAACCTATAAGATCCTATAAAACCGAAAATCCTACCTACCTTTAACGTACAATACCCTATTAATTTTATACCTATTATAGCGTTAACCTACCTAAAGAAGTATAAGAAAGATATTAACCTAAAGATATAAAATAAAGCTATAATTAACCTTACAAACGCTAATAAACAAGACTTAAATGGATTTTTATTATACCGTATAGCACATTATAAGGACAGTAAATATAATAATACCGCGCTATAGAAATGTATAAAGGAGGACTTTATTAAATAGATAAAGAAAATATAGGCCCCTATAAATAAGGATATCGTACAAGACTTCCGTAACTTCCTTTAGGAGAATAAAGTATTTATCCCTAAGGACGGGGGTACTATTAGAGACAACATTTAGGAGCAGGTTATTAACGTAAAAAAAGAGCATAAATAGACTTTATAAGAGATTAAGCACTAACTACGCACTATAAGGAAGCTTAACTTATAATAGAACCTAAGTAATATACCTCTAAAGACGAACCTACCTCCGCCTTTAACTTCTCTGTATCTAATTTAACCCATAACCTTAATATCGGATATTATACCCCAATAAGAGCAGGCACAGGATCCCATTACTTCGCGATTTAACGACCTTTAGACTCTACCAACTAGACCTACGTCCCTACTATAGCCTGCAATGCAACCCCTACCTCCTCTATCTTAATCTTAAATTAGAGGTAGTTTAAAATTGCTTATAGAGCTTACGAAGCTCTATTCGGATTAGAAGAAGAAGTTTAGTAGGGAATTATATAATATTCTTAATTTAAAACTATATATCTTCTATAACTATTACTAAAAGGTAAGAATAGAGTCTAATTAATACCACAACGCCTATTCCGTTATACTTAAGGGCTAAACTAGTACCTTCTATTATAACTATTTAGCAGGAAAAAGATATAATTTTAACCGTATAATATATAAGTTAAGATACCACTTTAAAACAGAAGAGAATAAGTAGCAGTATATATTAGAATAGAGAGAGACTACCTTCCTAAGGATTATTGCTATAAACCTAGGTATCCCTTAGCTTAATTATTTTTAAAAGCTCTTCGATTAACTTTAGATAATTTAATATAGTTTATCCAAATTATATTAAGAGGATTTTAGCCTATATAATTAAGTTATTAGCGTATACTAAGGCGTTAAAGAATACAACCTTACTCTCTTTAATCCTATAAATACTTATAAAGGAGTATATACTTAATTAAGATCTTCTATTAGTACCGCTTTACGCTCTTAAGAAGTATAGCAATTTAATACCTAACTCTAACCTACTTTAATTAACCTACCTAACTAATATAATTATAACTAGACTAATTAAATATATAGTGGCTAGGGTAAATAATATAGTAAAGGGTATAATTAACAACTATAAGGTAAAGGTGGAGGTCCTTATAGAGGTTTATTTTAAAGTAATTGCTAGAAGAAGTATTACGTTTATAAGAAACTAAATTACTAGTTAACTAGGTATTCTCTTAATAAGTAAAAAGAAGTATATAATAAGTTTTGCCAGAGTATAAGAAATGTTAGAAATTATAAGGTTACTACGGCCTACTTTTAAAGCTTCCTAGTTTAATATAAAGGCGTAAAAGATCTTAAGGGTAAGGTTAATAAGGCTGAATAGCTCCTTATAGATATAGAAATTAAGGAGTACTTACCCAACTAATACTTTACTAAGTATAGTAAGGTAGATAGTATATAAACCGTTACTATTTTTAATAACTAATCTACGCTCCATTTTACTATAAAGTTAGATATCTTTAATAAGCTAAAGGAGAGTTCCGCGTTCTCCTTTAATAACAGATACTTAGTAAATATCTTCTATAGTATTATACTAGATACTAGAGCCGCAGGAGTATCTATAGTAGGAGAACCTTAAGTTTAAGCCCTTTAGCAGCTTAATAGCTCTATTTAGATTAACTATTTAACGGTAGGCTAATACACAATTCGTTTTAGTAAGGGTACTATAATCTCTTTTAGCATAATTAGGGTCCAAACCCCCTTAGGGTACATTACCTTTTACGTTATTCCTATAAATATCCCGTTTTTATTTTACATTAAAGATATAAATAAATTAAGCGTTAAGCTTAATAACCTTAAGGATATACTTATTTAGGGAGATAATTAGGTGCCCGTTATGCGCAAATAGGGTTACCCCTAGTTACTCCTTTATTAACTAAAAAAGAGTATTGCTTAGAGCCACTTAACTAAGTTAGAGTTACGCCAACTATACTATTATTTTAGCTACCTATCCGTTTATTAATTACTTAAGGTTCTTTAGTAAATAGGCTATAAAGTTAAGGTTAAGGCAATTAAGCATCTTATAAAGTACTGTTATTACTACTAAATAAACTAAAAGTCCCCTAGCCGATTTAAGTTTACCCTTAAAAATAACTATAACTTTAACTTCTATATTATCGTTAACGTTATATATCTTAGCGGTAAGCCAGTACTCTAAGTTATTAACTTCTTAACCTCCTTCTAAGCTGTATAATTCTTAAGGGATATATCAGCTAGGAATATATAGGATACCCTTTAGTTATACTAAATTAATGTCTATTTAGGACCCCCTAACTAAATTGTCTATAATATAGAAAAGAACTTCTTATTTATAAAGTTTTAATAATAGATAAAGGCAATAGCAATTAAGGTCAAGAAAGTCCCTATTAAGGCATATAATAGTATTAGAAAAGTAGAGTAATATTATACGCTATTACACCGCGTATATAAGATTATCTCTTTAGAACTAGAGGACGCTAGC
>Ga0307515_10016133_pt1 | contig 13698 bp, 6 predicted proteins | sample 17_EM_MG_FD_194513 | JGI IMG/M metagenome (GOLD analysis project Ga0307515, IMG submission 194513) | Populus trichocarpa ectomycorrhiza microbial communities from riparian zone in the Pacific Northwest, United States - 17_EM | ecosystem: Host-associated > Plants > Roots > Unclassified | place... | reverse complement strand
TGTATAATCTCAAAATTACACTCTGAAATCTTTGTTTATCTATTATAAATAAGCAGTTGTGAACGCTTGAATTCGCATCCATAATTCCGCTGTAACATCTTTGTTTATGACAGAAATAGAAACAGCTTCAAAAAATCCTTGCTTTGGGGGTATTAAAGAGAGCGGTTTTGAATTTGTTCGGAAATTGAACCAAACAAAAATAAAAAAAATTATATATACAAGCTTTTAATAAAAAAAAATCATTGATAATAAATGAAGATGAATATAAAAAATAGAGAAACATATATAAAGCATTTGAACTGGTTGTGTTTAATGATTTTGTTTGCTCAAATAAAATTTTTATTTAATCAAACGATTATAGAAATAGCCACACATGAAATTGACTGAATAAAATAAAAGAGAAAAAAATATTATTTAAGGTTACACACATTAAAATTATTATCCTAAAATAAATATTTTCTATTTATATAAAATACAAAAAGAAAAAGTTATAGATAAATTAAAATAATCTCTTCAAAAACTAAATGTATATAAAAAAGTAACAAATAACCTTTATTTAAAAGAGGCTAAATAAATAAAATAAAAGAGAGAATGATTATTAATTTCAATCTAAAATAAAAAATTATTTAAAAAAAAAAGCATAAAAGGAACTTTTTTTTTTATTTAAAAAAAGGCCAAATGCTCCTAGACTTGGCAAGCCAGGCCAGTGCATCTGGCCCATTTAGTAAGGGTCAACGCATTGTCTCATTTTGCTTAAATTCTGACTATTATGGTGGTTGAAAAATTAGAGTTGAAGGTTTTTTTGACTAAAAAACCTATTTTTCAATCTATTTTTGACCTAAAATAACTAGAAAATACCGTAGATACCTTGATAAATCCATACATGACCTCAAAAAAATCAAAAAACATTTTCAAAAACAAAAATCCTCTTGAGCTTAGATCTATTTTTTAAGGCACTTTCAAGGTAAAAAGAAAAACTTAAGTTGAACTCTTCTCATCAAATGAAATCATTTGACATAAAAATCGATCGTTTTTGTGATCGAAATTAGTGCCAATGATGTTTTTCTCTCTTCACCGCCTGAATCTGACGATCTCTCTCTTTTCTCTTTCAAACCAGGGATTGAAAAAATATTGAGGGACTAAAGAGGTATAGTATGTGAAGTTTGAGGACTAAAATGAACTTTTTTTGAGAACTTTGAAACTATCACTCATTTGTGGTGTCTTTTCCACTATGTCCCTTGTCTTTTAATTTTTTTTCTTAATCAACAAATTTGATTCAATTGTCCTTTAATTTGACTAAAAAAATACAATCGTGTAAATATGTTCAATAATCAAAATAAAAAAAAATAAAACATTTTGAATAGTAAATCCATAGTAAAATATGAAAAATAAAAAGTGCACGTGTAAAGTAAAAAAAAACTTACAAACTCACATTTTTTAGTGTTTTCTATAATATAATGGTTCACTCTTTTGCATGAAAACTATATAGTAATTTGCACGAATAAGGATCTTGTAATGTCAATTAGTGAGATATGTATCAACTTCAATGCATACGCAAATTACAGAGAATGCTCAGAAACCCAATAACTCAATTTTTCAGATCACAAGGATCTTGTAAAGATTCATGGACATCCCGTTTCTCACATCAATGATGCTCTAACGCATCATGGCCCGGCGTGTTTCCCACTTAATGTTTCAATCGTGACGGTATGCAGGACTGTTTGGGAAAGGAGAACAAAAGAATCGGGTTTTATGCCCACCCAGAAATGTTGCTTCTGTTATTGGATAATTTCCTTGCATAGATTGAGACTTTTTCTTAGAGTTTACTCGAGTGGAGGGTGGATTTGGTTCCTGTATTATCTTCTTGGTTCCAAAATCAAGGAGCGGTCTTGATCTCGATGCTCCAAAACTATCAGATAATACATGAACTTCAAAACTAAAATATAATTATTTGTATGTGTCTGTCTTAAATATCTGCAGTCTATGTAATATAGGCTCAATCAGTAACTACTAGAGAGGCAGTTCGCGCTATGCTGCTAATCAACTTATTTTTTATCCGACATAATAAAAATATTAAGATAATGTAAAAATTTTCAAAAAAAAAAAATTAAGATTCTGGTTATTGAATTGAATAGGTTTAATAAATTTAACTAATTTAGTAACATATTTAGAAAATAAAATATCAACACAGCAAATAAAACGAAAAAAAAATTAACAACAATTCAATGCAAGACATGAATGTTTATCAATGTTATAAAAATATATCATTATAATATTCTTAAAACGCCTCAATGATCTTATTTATTAACAAAGTAAAAATTAAAAGAGAATGAAATAATTGTACAGAAAGACAAATAAAAAAAATATGAATTTCAATTCCAAACAAATAAATTGATGAACAATGAAATTAAAAAGAAAATAATTTAATACAACAAAAAAACAAAAAACAAATTAACATGAGTATATTCAAGTTAGCACATAGATAAATTCTTAAAAATACATCCTTTAAAGAATAGAACATGATAATTTTTTATTTTCTAGCTCAAGCAAAAAATCAAATTAAATTTATATAACCCTGTAAAAAGAGTTTAAAACACGAAATCACAAGCTTAAATGTCTGTAACCAGACAGGATCGACCAACCATGCATGTTGCAATTCCTACACGGAATTCACGTAGGTGAGGACGGTAGTCCATAGGCCTCCGTGTGGAGTTATGGACAGACCTCCAATATGGGGTCCGTACATAAGAAATTTCCATGCTTCTTCCATGACTAATGACTTCATTTTGTAAAAGAGAGTCTAGCTAGTGTTCATTTCACGTGCAGTACAGCTGTAGTGGCTCTGCTCGCAGCCAAACTTTGCCGGCCATTTTGCCAGCAATTAGTAACACTGAGCTGGCCACTTCAACGAGCTAAAAATAAATAAAATATATTTATTAATTATATTTTATAAAATAAAAATTATTTTTATTTAATAAAAAGTCCAATTAAAGATTACCCAAAACTTATTTATAAGACATTTATAAAAAATAATTAAAAAAATCTCATTTTACCAAATCCCTTATTCATCTTGAACCAATTATAAGTGCCTCTTGACATGGCCAGCCCCCATATGCATTGGTTTTATACATGAGTATATACAAAAGTTGCTGCTCTTCTCCTCATTTCCCATAAATAGAAATAGAAAGTGGGGAAATTCTCTAGCGATGTTATTAACCCATGGCCTAGCTGGTAAATCTAGATATCATCTGACCTAACTCTTTACTATGTATTTAATTTGGATTTCAAATTAAATCTTATATGAGTTAACCCAATTAACAATAATATTTTAAATTAATCTGTGTAAATTCATATTAATTCGTCATACTTGTAATCTAGATCATAAACTTGATTAGGTTTAATAAATTTATTTTTTAAAAAATATTTTTTAAAAAATTATACGATAATAAAAATTAACATGTCCAAAAAAACTAACAAAAACCAAATATACCAAGAAAACTAACTAAAACCTTTATTTAATGTATTATAGTGTTGATTAACATAATTTAAATCTAATTCATAAAAATCCTAAATTACCCTAAAAACCATAACCCTAAACCCTAAAAAAATCAAAAAAGAAATTTAGCACAAATCTTATGCAATTGATAGAGCAAAAGTGTGTAATATTCTTTTAAACAATAAATGTAGGTGGTGGTGGTGGTAAATGGCAATGGCGGCAGAGAATTGAAGGGAGGCGCACACAGAGAATGTTGTGTCTCGTAATAGAAAGAAGGGATGGTGTTGTAGTTTTATTGTGGGTGTTTCACAATGGGGAGAAAGAGATGGGTGGGTAGCAACAAGTCTCGTAGTGATGGTAAGGGAAGAAGAGGAGAGGGAAAATAATGAAAGAAATGAGAAGAAAAATTGGTATGAGGTTATAATTTGATGGGAGTCGTATGCGACTTATGAGTCGCATATGTAGCATGTGACTCGTGAGTCGTGAGTGTTAGATATTACATACGACTCACTAAATTGTATTATTTATCTAAATATTTTATAGGTTGTGCTGTTTTTTCTCTTTTACTATGCTATTTTTTTTTTAAAAAAAGTTATTATTACCACATGTAGCATTGTTGTTGGAACTTTAATCGTTGAAAAAAAAGGGTGTAACTTGATTGCTCATCGATACGTGTATATGAAGTTTTTAGCCTATTCCTGTAACTAACAAATATATAGAAAATGCAACTTTTATATGAATATAATACTAACAGGACCACACTACTTTGTGGCTTGAATATAAAAAATTAACGTAAAATAAATATCCAGGCTATATGAAGTACTATTTGGTATTGTTATTAAATCTGATCTGATTTTTTATCTAACTCGAGTTTAAAGTTAAATCATATGGGAGTTGCTTCAACATAACCCGATCAACTTGACAAATCCAAAAACAATCTAGACAAGCGGTAAAAAACATGATTTGGCTTTAAGTAAATTCAAGATGATTTTTTTTAATATTGAAAACAAATTTAAAATCAAGCAGATTTTGAATGATGAAATTCAAAAAAAAAACAAAAATAAATGAAAAAAAAAGAATAAATGACAAAAAAGGATGAAAAAAAGAAAAAAAAAGAAGAAGAGGTCACTTCTTTCACTAATCATATAAGCAGTGAAGGCGAGTTGGCATCCCAACTCTCTTAGATGTCTTAAGTAACTAGTTTACAGGTTTGCGCTACGTTGCAAGTCGAATATAGAAAAATTGAACTTAAAAAAAAAATACGTTGTCGAGAACTATTTGACATTATTATTATACTCAGTCTAGCAAGCCAATCTTGAAATCTCTTAACCCGACTTCTTACTTGGCCCAGGTTTAAAATTAAATCAAGTGAGTGTTGTTCTGATGTGATTCAGTCAACTCAGAGAGTCCAAAGACAACTCAGACGACCGATAAGAAGCACGGTTTGACTTTAAAAAAATTTCAAGATGATTTTTTTTTTAATATTAAGACAGTGACATATTGCATTGATTTGAACTTTGCGGCTTAACCCTCCAAATCCACAATCATAGTCATGGACTCCATTGGGTTTAAGAATTTTGTTTTTTAAACTATCTTTTTACTTAATTAAATAATAATAAAAATAGACGCTCATAAAATCAAATACAAAATAAATATTGGGATATTTGTTTAAGACTGTGATAACTTTATATAAAGCAAACCAAAATAATTTCTGAAGTAAAATTGAAAATCAAGTAAATACTAAATGATAACTTTTTTTTTAAAAAAAAAAGCCAGCTGTTTTCGCACCGCAAATTTTACAGGGTATAATCAGCAATGTAATCAATTAAAAAAAAAACTATAATTCTCATTGAATAAGAAAATTGCCTGCAACAAATAGAAATAATTAATAAAAAATGATTACAAAAGGGTAGGAGTAAGTAATTAATAAAATGACTATAGTAATTGATAGGTATATTAAAAACATGATTTTGGTAATGGTTGATATTTTTTGTTTGTTTGCCATAGATAGAATTTTGTACTTCATAACCAGTAAAGGATGAACGTTAATAGTCAGTCAATTAAAGAATTAACGTTAATAATTAGTGGTTAGCAGGGCAGGAGGGAAGTCTTATTTCCATTACATACTGAATTGGATAGCACTATGAAAATAATTGTTTTTAGCTCAATGCTTCGTAGAAACTAGAAAGTGTTCAAAACCGTGACACGTTGGACGTACAAGAACTTGCTACCACTGACACGTCACTTAATGAATATATCAGTTATATTTAATCCATGTGATAAAACCAGTATCTGATTTCTAATAATGGACCGCGATTGATATTTTGTGCCCCCAGCAACATGCAGTCATATGCTATTATTTTTAATAACGGGGGATTTCATTAAATTTGATAATAAAAGTAAAAATAAATAAAATAACCCTTTAACATAAAAAAATAAAAAACACTGTCAAACCGAAACAAAAGTCAGCCAAACAGCGACACGTGCCGAACTTTACATAAACACTCAGCACTCCACCTACAATATCCCCTCTTCAAAAACTCTACCCCATCCCCGAGGCTCTTCCCTGAAAAAGCGGGAACTCTCCCTTGCAACCACCTTGCTCTCTAAACAGCCGCCCCCACTCACCACCACAACAGCCGCCACACCATTCCCGTAGTCTCATAAACTTCTTAAGGCAAGCTTTGCGTGTAGTGAGATCCGCTCCTTTCGTTCCTCAGTTTTAGGTGCAATAAAAACTGAAATATTTTTAGAAGAAAACAGAGTAGCGGTTAAGAAGAGTCGCTTAAATCGGTTAGTGTCTTAAATATCAAAAAAGGAAAAGCTTCACTCGAATAAATCCATTACCGTTTATCCTCTGTGTGATTCTAAATTATCCGCTGCTCTTTTTTAAACTTTCTCTAGAATAATCTTTCTCCTCATTTTATTGGACAGTGACAACTCTTTTTTTTTATATATATATATATTTTGGTAATTAGTTATGGAGCAGAAGCACATAGTGTTATCGGCGTTGAGTGTAGGAGTAGGGGTGGGGGTGGGAATAGGATTGGCGTCAGGAAAAACAGTGAGTAAATGGAGAGGAGACGCATCCGACGGTATAAATTCGGAGACGATGGAGCAAGAATTGCTTAGGCAAGTTATTGATGGAAGAGATAGCGGCGTCACCTTTGATCAATTCCCTTACTACCTCAGGTCTCTCTTTCTCTCTCTCATTTGTTATCTCTTCAAAAATCAATATTTTGTGATTGCACTCGCAAACACTGAAATCTGATTAAATATATATAGTGTTATATTAAGTTTTGTTTAGAAAGTTTCATTTATCTATGGAAATATGGGTCTTTTCTATAGGTTTTTTTTTTTAAAAAAATTAGTTTGGACATGGAGATTTTGAACTTGTACCATTAGCCTTACAATGCTTGATCAACAATAATTTTTTGAATTTTGATAATCAAAATTCGAGTAAATTTGTAGTTTATGTTGTTATTTACATAATTTTATTTATTTATGGAGAGCTTTTTTTTTTTTTTTTGGGGGGGGGGTAATTTAGAGAGTTAATAGTGGCTAAAGAAATTGAAAGTATTATTATTATTGTATGGCAGATAGTTCTTTTAAGCGTGTGTTGAGCACAACGAGGCCTCCTTGAGAATGAAAGTGCGTGAAATAATTAGTGTAGAATAATAGACATTCGTTTTGATTATCGCATAATGTTTGTAGATAAAATAAAATTGGATTCTGTTTGTGGACGGGCTGAGCAGGTCAGTGTTGGTCGTGATTTTCATGCCCTGCTTATGTTACACTTTTATCATTTAAATGATTAATGCTAATTTCGTAGAAAACGTCGGAGATCAGGAACATTTTTCTGTAAAATTAACATTAATCTTGATTTAATTCTTCGTTCAATGTGATTCTGACAATCACATGCATTTGTTTACATGTTTCTTTTGTACAGTGTTTTTAAATTTTAGCATCCTTTTTATTTTATTTTATAGTATCTTTTCAGTTTCCCAGATTCATATTACATTTCTACAAGTTGCTATTTAATTACTAATTACAGTTTAGTTAGTTGATTGATGTTAAGAAATTGCCGTACTGGGAGTTGATTCGAGTTCTTTTTTATCCTACAATTTTTCTTTGGCTTGATTTTCAATCTGCCTGTGCTTTTACGGGTTCAAACTACAAGTACAAATCTTGGTGTTATGGTGTAATAATAAATATGTAAAAATACACCCCTCTAAACTTCTGCAGCTAGGAAGAATTTTTACCTTTGGTTATTCCAATCCATACTAGTTGTGATTGTTTTATGATGATACCCACAGGGCTTTAGTTTTATTTTTTTAAAAAAAAATCTCTGTACTCTCTAATCCTGTATTGGAATTAGATGTTGAATGAAGCCCCTTCTCAAGAGCTCAAAGCATAGACAAGACTAAATAGAGAATTATACCAACATGGAAATGTTTTTTCTAAAAACAAAAAAAAAATTCTTATGTTCTTCCTCAATGTGCTTTGTGATAAGTCTCTTTATTGCTGAAACTCGCTTATAATGCTCAGTGCTACCCTGGTATCTGATTTTGCGTCTCTGGCATCTTTTCTGATGGCACAGTGAGCAGACGCGGGTATTACTAACAAGCGCTGCCTATTTCCACTTGAAGCATGCTGAAGCTTCCAAGTATACGAGGAACCTATCACCAGCAAGTCGGGCCATTTTGCTTTCAGGACCTGCAGGTTGGTTATCTGAAGTATTTTATATTTTGCTTGGTCTAAAAAACACACTCATATTCCTACGTTAACTTATGGGATCACATTTCAATTGCAACTTCTTTTTTTTTAATTCTTGAAGAGCCTTATCAACAAATGCTTGCCAAGGCTTTGGCACATTACTTTGAAGCCAAATTGCTGCTATTAGATGCGACCGACTTTTCTCTTAAGGCGAGTTTATGCTGTTGCAGTTTGTTGGTTCTTTTTTTTTTCCCTTTTTTCTCCTTCTCTTTCTTTCTTTTATTTATTTTGTGTGTACTAATATCTGAAGCGTTGGTTTTGTGCAGATACAGAGCAAATACGGTGCAAACAAAGAATCTGTAAGCTTCCCTTTGTTTATCCTAACCATCCTCTAGTTTGGCATGTGGATTTAGGTCCTTATTACGTTTTGACTTTCTATTTTTGAAATGTGAGGTTATAACTTCCTATTTTCTAAATGTGCTATCTTTATTGCAGTTGTTCAAAAGATCCAATTCAGAGACAACACTAGAGCGATTGTCTGGTTTCCTTGGATCATTTTCGATTCTTCCACAAAAGGAGGAGCCCATGCGTACGTGAAATATGACTAGGATAGGAATTACAGAATGTGTCATTGCTATTAATGAACTACAGTCAGGGAAAATCAGGGAATGTGGGGAGTGATCCATTCTTCGTTCTATCAAACTCTTTTAGGATATCATTTGTGAAATCCATCTGATTATTTCTAGGATGTTGCAGTCTGCTAAGAGCAGTATAAAGATACCTTCATGCATGATTATTCATGTTATTAGAAACTCTTACAATTGTTTTTCATTGCTAACTCAATTTCTATATGGTTTTTATGTTTCAACTTCTTCTGAAGCTCTGACCAAGTCGATGTCTTGCAGGCTCACTGTATAGGCAATCTAGTGGCGTGGATATTCCATCAAGGTAGTGTAGGATAGATTTCTTGATTGATCTTGTGGAACATGCAGCCCATTTTATTATGCTGGTTTTGTATTTTTCCCTTATGTGATGTGTGGCCTTGTCCCTGTTAGTTCAGGGGGCTAGACAGTTCTTATAATCCTCGGAAGCTAAGAAGAAATTCCTCTGCTGCAGCTAATCTAAGCAATGAAATTACACAGAGTAGTCCTGCAAATACAGGTTCTTCAGATTTTGATATTATCAACGTGTTTTCTTATTATATTGACTGTATTGACCTCTAAAGGGTGCAGTATGCAATAAAGTTTTTCATTTAAGAGTTTTATTCTCTTATGTCTGGTTATCTGCTACCATATGGTGTGAATGTCGGATGAGGTTCAGGGCATTGCTGCTACCAGAACTTGGGTTTGTTTATGGGTGCCACGCCACAGAAGCATTTTTTTTCTGATATTCAGTTGACTTTGCATTTCAATTTATGCATAGTGGACTGTATGTTCATTTCTTTCCTTTTTGTTTTTTATAATCATATTTATTTTAAAAGTAGCGTAGTCTAGATGCTAATTTACCATTTCTTTCACACGCTTACATGTCATGAACGTGGAGGTGATGTGCTACCAGGAGCTGTTGGGAATTTTTTTATGCAGGATTACATATACTTACAGTTTTACAGCATCTTTATAATTTAATTGAGCAGCAACTAATATTTCTGCTTCTTATAATTCTTCACATTTTTCTTAAAGCTCCTTTGAAGCGTACAAGCAGTTGGTCTTTTGATGAGAAGCTTCTTATACAGTCTCTTTACAAGGTATTGGCATTTTGGATTATCAGTATTTCACAGCAATATTGTGCTTCTATGTATTTTATGAATATTTATTGCAAATATTGGAGATTAGTTTGGTATACGACACTACTCACTCCAAGTAGAACTTTATGGGCCTTTCAATTTTTGTCACACATGCAGGTTCTGGTTCATGTGTCTAAAACTAGTCCCATTGTGTTGTACCTGAGGGATGCAGAGAAGATCTTATTCAGATCAAAGAGGACGTACAATTTGTTTCAGAAGATGTTCAATAAACTGTCTGGATCGGTACTGATCCTTGGTTCACGAGTTTTAGATCTGAGTAATGACTCCAGAGAGGTCGATGAGGGGCTTACTGCTCTTTTCCCGTACAACATTGAAATCAAGCCTCCTGGAGACGAAACTCATCTAGTCAGCTGGAAAAATAAGCTAGAGGAGGATATGAAGATGATCCAAGTTCGCGATAATAGAAATCACATCATGGAAGTACTCTCAGCGAATGATCTGGATTGTGATGATCTGGATTCAGTCTGTGTGGCAGACACAATGGCTCTCAGTAATTACATAGAAGAGATTGTGGTGTCTGCAATTTCTTACCATTTAATGAACAAGTATCCTGAATACAGAAATGGAAAACTTGTTGTGTCATCCAAAAGGTAAGCTATACAATTATATTGGTGTTCTTGCATTTGAAGTGTTATTCATTTATTCACTGTATTAGCTATGAAACAGTTTATCGCATGGATTGAGTATATTCCAGGAGAGCAAGTCCATGGGCAAAGATTCATTGAAAGTGGAAGCTCAGGCAGAAACATCCAAGGTTTTATACACTCGTCTGTGATTCAACATGAATTTTTTTTTAAAAAAAAAAAAAAGAGTACCGATGCTTGCTCTGCTTCTTGTGAATAATTATAGGAAGCAGGAGGGAATGAGACTGTTGCTGTGAAACCAGAAACAAAAGCTGAAGGTGTAAATCCAGAAAATAAAAGTGAAGTAGAGAAAAAGGCTTCAGGGGTTAAGGCAGTTGGTGAAAATTCCTTACCAGCATCAAAAGCTCCGGTATGCTTTCATTGGTGACCGAGTAGTATCACCTATCTGATGTATGTGCATCTGCAATCATATGAACATTGATTTCCACAATTTTGGATAATGTATAAACCCTGAAAATTTTATATGGTGTACCCCCTTGGTTTCAGGATGGACTTCTTCACTCTGTTTTATATCTGCAGCTCTGTCATTCTCCCTTTTTTTTTACTACTTAAATATCAATCTGATTTCAGGAAGTTCCTCCTGACAATGAATTTGAAAAACGCATAAGGCCAGAGGTGATACCTCCGAATGAGATTAATGTAACTTTTTCCGACATTGGTGCCTTGGAAGAGACCAAAGAATCGCTTCAGGAACTAGTGATGCTTCCTCTTCGTAGACCAGACCTCTTTAAAGGAGGGCTGCTAAAGCCTTGCAGGGGAATTTTGCTGTTTGGCCCTCCTGGAACTGGGAAGACAATGCTTGCAAAAGCTATTGCTAAAGAAGCTGGAGCCAGCTTCATCAATGTATCTATGTCAACCATTACTTCCAAATGGTTTGGTGAAGATGAGAAGAATGTCCGAGCTTTGTTCACACTGGCAGCAAAGGTTTCCCCAACTATTATATTTGTAGATGAGGTGGATAGCATGCTTGGGCAGAGAAGTAGAGCTGGGGAGCATGAAGCGATGAGGAAGATAAAGAATGAGTTCATGACTCATTGGGATGGGCTTTTGACAAATCAGGGTGAGCGCATACTTGTGCTCGCTGCTACCAACCGGCCATTTGACCTTGATGAAGCAATTATTAGGCGTTTTGAGCGGAGGTGGTTATCCTTATTTATAGTTTATATCCCTGTCATTCCTTGTGCCTTTAGTGATTCAATCTGCATTTGTTTGTATTTGCACTTTTGCCTTCTTTTAGAGAAGGAGAGTTGATAGTCTTCAACTGGAGTACTACTTTTCTTGTTCTCATATCATAGTATTCTGAATTATAAGATTTATAAAACAGACTAAATACAATGTTAAGATTATCTGATGCAAAACTCACAACACAGCTTAATAATTGTCCGTGCTGACTGTAAATTGTTAACATCATATGCAGAATTATGGTGGGGCTTCCTTCTGCGGAGCACAGGGAAAGGATTTTGAAAACTCTCTTGGGAAAAGAAAAGATGGAAGGACTAGATTTTAAGGAGCTTGCTACTATGACAGAAGGATATTCAGGAAGCGATCTTAAGGTGTGTATTGCTTACAGTCTTTTTGGTTTCGGATGCATCATTGGGTCTTTATTGACTGTGTTATGGCTATTTGAAACAGAACTTGTGCACTACAGCTGCCTATCGGCCTGTCAGGGAGTTGATACAACAAGAAAGATTAAAGGATTTGGCAAGTGTTTCTTCTTCCGTTTATTTAATTTTTCTAATGCATCTTGAAACGAAAATTTTCTGACCAACCATACTTTTAAAAGAATGCTGAAGAGTAACTTCAAATTTCTTTTCTTTCCGAACCTTGGTTTATTTGCAGGTGAAAAAACAAAGAGCTGAAGCAGCACAAAAATTAGGAGAAGCTACTGATACAAAAGAAGTAAAAAAAGAGAGAGTCATCACCCTTAGACCACTAAATATGGAAGACTTTAAGCTTGCAAAGAATCAGGTAAAATCGCTTTCTTTCTGTATCTTGAGCACACAGAAAGAAACAGCACAAGAATGATTCTAGGTTGAAAGACAAGGGAAAAGGAAGAGAGAGAGAAGCTATAATCTTTTAGCAACAGCTTAAATGATATAGGTTGCATTATGGATCAAGTTAAAAGAAACAACAGTTTTTTTCCTCTCTGTTTGTGCTATAGTTGTTTGGTGCTTCCAAACACCTTCTTGGGTCATATTTCATCTGAAGTTTTTGGTTGTGATAAAACTGAGTTAATCAAAGGTTGGTTTAGAGTGATGCTTAAGGGATAGTTTGACAATGTTTCACTCCATTGCTTACTGCTTGTTCCTTTTTTAAAGTACCTTATTTAAGTAGAGTCATTCGTAAATCTCTCTTGGTGATGCAGGTTGCCGCTAGCTTTGCTGCAGAAGGAGCTTCAATGAACGAGTTGCAGCAGTGGAATGAATTGTACGGGGAAGGAGGTTCAAGGAAAAAACAGCAGTTGACCTACTTCTTATGAGATGAAACTAGAACCCACAACCAAGGAAAGCTCGTCTCTTCACTGATGGATTGCTAAAGCTTCTTCTTTGCCCTCAAGGTTCTCTTCTCAGCCCTCAACTAAATTGAACAGATGAACAGAGATAGGTTGAGCAAATGCGAAAAAGAAAATGATGGGAAAAACTTTCAACTTTCTGGTTAACCTGACCTTCATGTAATGTCGTATTACCTACCTATATTTGGTGTGTTTATAATGCTTCAGATTAACAGACCCTAGGAATAAGAGCGCAACTTGACACTTGACTGTGTTGTTTTCGGCCATGCTGCCTGATGAAAATGAAACGGTAGTCATGTTGATGGAATTTTCATCTCATGTTGTTTCTGGGTAGTGCTTTTAAGTTCATCTTAGCACATTGAAAATTGGCATGAAGCAGCTTCTGCTCGTCAATTGTATCTGGCTACTTGCTCCACGTTGTAACATGGGAATCCTCACCGTCCTGAATCTGTGGCGAGGTAGCCCATTTCTCATCTGTTGTAATGAAGTTAAATTTTACTTTTAGCAGGTTGTGCTTGCTGCTGTT
>Ga0307515_10016132_pt1 | contig 13699 bp, 13 predicted proteins | sample 17_EM_MG_FD_194513 | JGI IMG/M metagenome (GOLD analysis project Ga0307515, IMG submission 194513) | Populus trichocarpa ectomycorrhiza microbial communities from riparian zone in the Pacific Northwest, United States - 17_EM | ecosystem: Host-associated > Plants > Roots > Unclassified | place... | reverse complement strand
TGAAAATTGACGTTCAACGAGAGTCTGAAATTGATGAAAAACAGAGTAAACATCAGACTTGGCAACGAGAGGATAATACCATACATATTTAGTATAAGCATCAACAAAAATAACAAAATAACGATAGCATCAGAAGAAAAGAGAGGAGGAGAGCCCCATACATCACTAAAAATTAATTCAAGCGGAGCAGAAGTTTTGTGACCCGTAGGTCCTAAAGACAAACACGATGATTTTCCTAAAGGACAACTTTGACATTGAAAATTAAGACGTTTGTTATTACAAATGATCTTATTTTTCGAGATTAACAAGTGAAAAATACGTGAAGTAGGATGACCTAGTCGACGATGCCATAAATCGACAGAGGCAGAAGTGCAGGGAGACCAATAGGCTTGAGGAACTAACGTGACGGAAGACTTGGTTAGGGCATAGAAACCATCTTTACTCTGAACAGAGAGAAGGACTTCATGGGTGTTGAGATCCTTGACATAAAACACACGAGGGTGAAATTCAAAATAAACATTATTATCAAGACAAAATTTCTGAACAGAAGCAGAGGTTTCGTGATTGCAGGAACATGAAGAACATTAGATAAGGTGAAAGAACGATTTGGTGTATATATTTTTGTATGATTGAGATGAGATATAGGGAGGCCCTTACCATCACCAACATGCAAATTATCATTACCAAGATATGGTTCTGAAGCAGTCAAGGTGGCAAGATCAGGTGTGACGTGTTGATTTGCACCGGTATCCGGAAACCAATCAACAGAGCCGGTTGAGGAGAGATTGCGCTGCACCAGATTGGCAGTAGGCTGTTGGCCATAACCTCGCTGCTGAAATTGAGGGCAGTGGGGAGCTGTATGGCCGAAATTCTGACACAGTTGGCAGCGTGGATTCTACCCCCTATTGCGCTGCCAAGAGCCCTGCCGACTGTCACCGAAGAAGGAGGTTTGGAAGCTGCGGTGATCAGGTCTGGAGCCAGCAAACCGGTTGCCTCTGCTGCTGGACTGGTTGGGATGCCAGCCACCGTTGAAGCGGCCCCTGCTGTGTCCAGAATTGCCAAAGGTCTGGCGCTGCGCAACAAGGGCAGATGATGGAGTGCTAGGTGTGGGCAGCAAAGGAGCATGTATGGCAGCTGAAGATTTGTGAAGAAATTCATGCGTGAGGAGATGATTGTGAAGATCTGCATATGATAAAGGTTCGGCCTTGATAATAAGACTTGTAACTAAGTCTTTAAACTCTCCCCGAAGACCACGAAACACATATAAATTGAAATCTTCAAGCGAACTGGCCGACCAGCAGCGGCCAATTCATCAAATAAAGCCTTAGCTTTTTGCATAAATTGAGTTACTAATTCATCACCCTGTCGAAGATCCTGAAGAGAGCCGTGAAGTTGCATAATACGAGAGTTGGAGGTGGAAGAGAGAGCTCGCTCAAGAGTGCGCTAAGCTGAAAAAAAGCTTTGACAACCAACAATAAGATGCAAAACCTCCATAGATAGGGAGGAAAGAAGAGCACTTAGAATAAGTTGGTCCTGTTGTTTCCAGCGAAGAAAGAGCGGATTTACCTGAAGAGAGATACCGTCTCCGGCAAGAAAATGTGAAGATGGACATGTGTTGGAGCCATCAACAAAACCAAAACCTCGGCCTAGGAGATACAACAGCATCTGCATACACCAATATAAATAATTGATGTTTGTTAATTTGAGGGAGATGACTTGATGAGTGTGAGAGAGGGAGATAATGCTTGCGGCAGCAGAGACAGCAGCTGCATCAGACGTGGGCTGCAAGAGGAGGCGTTCACCAGCCATGACAGAGGAGAAACCAGGCGGTGAGGCAGCAGAGGAGAGCAGAGAAGGTGCTGCAGGAGAAGAAGGCTGGACTGCTGGTGCTGCAGAAAAAGATGTATGTGGCGGCTGTTCCATTGAAGAAGGGGAGGCTGTGAGAAAAGTAGGTTAATTATTTTTAGGGTTTTGCGGCTTTGATACCAAGTTGAGAATAATAGAATGTGTTAGGTTGTGCCTTAGCCAACCTTCCTATTTATATATATGCGGCAGAACACTGCAGTAACTGTAGGGATTACAACATTGGAATAATCCTATATTAATTTCCTATTCTGATATATACATGCTATACATTCTATAATACTGCACGATGACTCGACCCCTGACAACGTGGTTTGTAATTTTGAAATATAGGTTGAAAGAACTTGGAGAGCGAAATAAATAAAATAGTAGGAAAACAGACACCAATTGAACTCACTCTGTTTGTTTTTGCGTTTCAAACGTGTTTTTAAAAAAATTTAAATTTATTTTATTTTTTTCTTTACTTCAAATTAATATTTTTTGTGCGTTTTCAAATAATTTTGATGCGTTGATATCAAAAATAATTTTTAAAAAATAAAAAAAATATTATTTTGATATATTTCTAAGTGAAAAGTACTTTAAAAAATAACGACAATCACACTTTCACAATCACGGTTGCTGCCTCTTCTCTCAGTGTAGTTGTGCTGTTTTGTCTGGAAGTGGGATTGGTTACCACAGAATCATCCTCGAGGAATCTTTCCATTCCAGAAAGAGGTATAATTAAGTGTGTAAATAAGGTATTAGAGTTAGCTGTTGCATGTTTTAATACTTATTCAAGAAGATATATAGCTGTTGCATGTTTTAAAATGGAAATTACAAAAGGTGTATTATTAGCCTGCGTTATTGGATCCCTGCCGTTGTTGGGTTTACTAACGTGGTGGTGGAACGAGATATGTTACGTTCTCCCTCTGAAATTTCAACTTTCCGGTACTGCTACAAAGTTACCACCTGGCCACCTGGGATTTCCCTTTGTTGGCGAGATGCTTACCTACAAAATATGCTTTCCCCGCACGATGACTCGACCCTTAGAAACACAGCAGTATCGTGAAATTGATCTTCGTGGTTCGTAATTTTAAAATATAAGTAGAAACAACTTGTAGAGTGAAATAAACAAATAAATAAAATAGTAGAAAAACATACACTATTTTCATTGATAAGAAACTTTTTAGTTAATGATCTTAATCCTATAAATTAAAAACATAAATCTTCATCATGAATCCTTCAAACTCTAAGTGGTCAGTCTTTTTATTTTTAATATTTTTTATATATTTTCAGAATTTATCTCTCTAAAATATTATTGCAATGACAATCTCTTCATTCTTAATAGTTTTAGTATATTTTCAGAGTCTATCTATTTAAAATATCATTACACGTTATCTTTATAAAAAAATATTTACTTAAACACTTGAGAGTTTTTAAATCTACAAAATAGAATCTAGGTATTAACTAATTTGACTAAAACAAATGAATTATATTTAATAAAATTAAGAGATTAATCAATTATTCAATACATAAAAATAGCTACTAAATTAATTGAATTTTTTATTCTAATCAATACTTTTTTTTTCTTCAATAGAATCCGTAGCACCAAAAGCAGTTAGTAGAAAAGCTATGTTTTGTCTGCACGATCGATGCCTTGACCCCTGAGAACGTGGTTTGTAATTTTGAAAATAGGTCTGAACAACTTAGAGAGCGAAATAAATAAAATAGTAGAAAAAGATACACCAATTGAACTCATCTATATCACGCTTGCTGCCTCTTCACTCACGGTAGTATTGCTGTTTTGTCTGGAAGTGGGATTGGTTACCACAGAATCATCCTCCAGGAATCTTTCCATCCCAGAAATAGGTATAATTAAGGGTATAAATAGGGTATTAGAGTTAGGTCATACTTATTCAAGAAGATATATAGCTGTTGCATGTTTTAAAATGGAAATTACAATAGGTGTATTATTAGCCTGCATTATTGGATCCCTGCCGTTGTTGGGTTTACTAACGTGGTGGTGTAACGAGATATGGTACGTTCTCCCTCTGAAATTTCAACTTTCCGGTACTGCTACGAAGTTACCACCTGGCCACCTGGGATTTCCCTTTGTTGGCGAGATGCTTACCTTCCTCTGGTACTTCAAAATTCTTGGCCGCCCAGATGATTTCATCAATTCCAAGAGACGCCGGTAAGATCATGATGTCATTCTTCGGCATTTTTTTTTTGTTTGTTTCTTGAAGCATAAGAGTTTCGCACCATTCATTTTAATAAATAAAACTAATTTTTTTTAGTGTTACTGTAAAGGAAGGATGGAGTCGTAAGAGTATGGTATTACTGATTTAGTTTTCTAATATTCATATGGATTGAAATATATAATCAGTATCCAATTCCAAAGCAGCCTCCATGCATGGCCTACTTAACATATTTTTTAATATGATCAGGTACGGCGACGGAGTAGGACTGTACAGAACCCACCTTTTTGGAACACCGTCAATTATAGCATGTTTCCCAGCAGTCAGTAAATTCATTTTCCAATCAAATGACATATTTATTTTGAAGTGGCCAAGCGTGGATATTTTAGGCCAGAAGTCTTTGGCAGTAGCTCAGGGAGAGGTCCATAAAAGACTTAGAAACCACGTTACTAATGCTATCACTCGGCCAGATGCTCTTAGCCGCATAGCTGTTCTCGTACAGCCGAGGATGGTAGCTGCCCTCCAGTCATGGGTCGATAAGCGTAGAATCAATACTTACAAGGAGATTTAAAAGGTGAGATCCATTTTTATAGAAAGAAAAAACTAAAAAGTTCTATTAAATTTTAGGACCCACAAAAGTTTACTCTTATAATTTTCTTCCGTCAAAATTCACATTTGATTTACTACATACTCATATTATCTTTTTAATCACATATAGTGGTTTCTTTTCTCTTTTTATGTTTCTTTACTTAAAAGATATTTCATGATATTATTTGTAAAATTATATTTATATCCCAAGTAAATAATTCTACTATCCGACTTATCATAGATTATTGGAAAATTAACTCAAAAATAGTGAGCAAAAATTATGCTTTACGAGAATTAATGATTCTAGTTGCGCCCTTAATTAGTTGTTAAATATATATATATATATATATATATATATATATATATTGGTTTACGAGGGAGTAGCCTATTTATTGCAAATTAAGCCAAAGATCCTTGAAATATAGATTGATTTTGTGCCCTTAATTATAACAATTAATTAACAGGTAACCTTCGAGAACATTGGGAAATTATTCGTAGGCTTGCAACCGGGACAGCAGTTGGATGCCATAGATGAGTTGTTTAAGGGGTTGCTCCGTGGAATTAGAGCTTACCCATTGAACATTCCTGGAACTGCCTATCGCCATGCTATGCAGGTTTAAACCCGTACAATAAACTAGTTCTCTTTTAACCTGGCCTTACCTGTTTAAGAGGTCAATTTCCTGCTTACGTGACTCACTCTCCAAATATCTGTGAAGGCTTAGATTTGTCATAAGGTGGATAAATTATGGAATATTGTAATATAATCTATCATATATCTATCTATGGTGTTAACTGTGACAGTGCAAGAAGAAGCTTGACGCAATATTCAGAGGGGAACTTGAGAAGAAGAAAAAGCAACACGAGTCTGAGAAGACAAATGATCTAATGGATGGACTGATGCAAATTGAAGACGATGAAGGAAGTCAATATTTAAGTGATCAAGAGGCGCTAGACAACATTGTTGGCCTTGTTGTTGCTGGGTATGAGTCTACGTCAGTTGCTTCAACGTGGGCTATTTACTATCTTGCCAAGTATCCTAATGCCCTTGCAAAGCTACGGGTATGATTTGTACAAGAAGAAATAGCTAGATTCTCGCAAACAAAATTGCGGTTTTCTTCGATTGACATTTTCTTTTTTTATAGGAGGAGAACACTGCTCTATGCAAGAACAATGAAGGAGATTTCATTACACGTGAAGATGTTGCTAAACTCAAGTACACAAACAAGGTATGGATACATTAAGTAGCTAGGTTTGGTACACCGTTCCCTGTCTTTAACTGTTAATAACTATCATTTTACTAATCCAAGCTCTTGCTCTATATTCTTCAAGCAGGTGGTGGAAGAAACTATAAGAATGGCCAACATTGCAGCGTTTATTTTTAGAATGGCCACCAGAGAAGTTGAGTATAAAGGTACCTCTGATCATTAGCTTTTTGGTCTCCTTTTCTCCTGGTAAGTTCTGGAGGATAGTTGAATTGATCGAATAGATGATAAATATCAATGGCTATACACATAGGTTATAAGATACCGAAGAATTGGAAAGTGATTGTCTGGGCTCGATACTTCCATACAAATCCTGAAAATTTTGAGGATCCTATGTGCTTCAACCCAGACAGATGGAATGTAAGTTTCAAAATTGCAAATTACATGAGAAAGCTGAATATTATGCCTGGCTTATCATTATAACATTTTCTTACATAGGAACCGGCAAGGCCAGGAACGTATCAAGTTTTTGGTAATGGATCTAGAATCTGTCCAGGAAACAAGCTTGCTCGCCTACAACTGGCACTTTTTTTACATCATTTGTCTATAGGATACAAGTAAGCGTCCAAATCTTTTTTCACTAGTCACATGCTTTGTTAAACGTAATGAATATTGTTTGTAGAAACAATTAACTGTATTGTTATTATGTTCGTAGTTTTGTTATGTACGATGGTGCAAACCTACCTTAATGACATGTATTCTTCTCACCTTGCTATAACATGAACACCCTCTCTCTAATGTTATTGTGATGAAATTTCAGGTGGGAACTACTTAATCCTGATGCTGACATGATTTATCTTTCACATCCATTGCCAGTTGATGGGGTTGAGATTGTATTCGACAAGATTTAGTAATTTCTTTCTTATTACTTGTAATGTATAATATTATTGCATAATAATAATAAATTATGAGATAAAAAAAAGTCAATTTACTGGTTGTGAGACTGGCTAAAAAGGATTTATCGGTGTAGCAGATTAAGGAAGCCTACGTCTATGTACTGTCTTCTAATATTATGCGTACTCACAATACATACCACCAAAAAAGTAAATGTTTGTTATTCATTACCTCCAAAATATAATTCCGATTTATTTATCACTAGCAAAATAAATTTGTAGTATGAACATGAAAATCAGGTCAAATCCAAGGAAAATTTTGTTAATCTTCCTACAATATACTGAAATAAAAAAGAACGGGGGATTTGAATGAAAAATTAAAGAAACAATAATAAAAAAAATAAAAAATTGATATGTCGTTAACTCAGTTCAAGGTCCACACATCTATTCCTATAAATTTGTTGATTAAAATAAATATTCTTTCACGTCAAGCAAATACATTCAATATCCCTTAAAGCTGAGGGAAATCGATGAGATTAATTACAAGTAAATTAATTAGACAAAACTCTCTAATCAATTTCTTTTCTTACCATCAAGAGAATTTATCATTGAAAGCAATTCTCATTCACTCGGCAGTAGTTTTTGGAGTAAAGTCTGTGCATTTATTCTAAGCAAACGTTCAAAAGCTTGACAATTTAACTAAGTTTATTCTTTCTTATTATGGAATGTGTTAGAATAGGAAATATTGTATTATTAATGTATTGACTTATCATGTGTAGTATGCTACACCGTAACACATGTACTGCCCGAATCATATAAAATAGCAGAGGTGGCTATCTTATTAAGTCAAGCCTCTAAATTATCACAAACCTTGTTTAAACTTGGTATCAGAGCCAATTTATCTTAACAGATTTGTGCCTCCCTCTCCGTTACACTCTTCTTCAAATGGTAGCCCCTCTGATTGTTTTCTATTGCTACTGCTTCTCTTTTGTTTTCCTCCATCAGCAACGATTTCTGATTACTACTTCTTCTCTGCAATGCTAATTCTCTCCTTCACGATCAGTATGTTATTGCTGATTTCTGATTGTTATTTCTGCCTTACGATCAATGTGTTATTACTTGCTTAATTGTTTTATTGTTTCTGTGTTTTTCTGTTGTTTCTTTGCTACTGCTCCAGAGTTAGCTTCTGTTTTCTACTCGCCTTTTGCAATATAGATCCTTCGGTTTTTGCTGCAGCTAACACCATCATCAACCCTTCTTCTCCCAACATCAATGCAGTCATGCTTCCCTCTACTGCTACAACAACTGTTATTCCCTCTCGAATACACAGCAGTTCATCAACCTCAAACTCACCAATTCCAATTATCTATTTTGGCGTATGTAGATGAAGCCATATCTGATTGGCTAAGGGGTGTTCTCGTTTGTCGATGGCTCGCATTCCTGCCCTTTTACGCTTGATCTATCCAGTCACTCTACTGCCGGCTCTGCCAACATTAATTATGGCCCTTCCTAAGCGTTTCTCACATGGAAACAACAAGATCAACTCATACTTAATGCTTTACTCTTATCCTTCTTCATTGATGTTCTTCACCTTATGGTGGACTGCTCAACTTTGGCAAGTGTATGGAGCACTCTAGAACGTGCCCTTGCCTCTCTATCCAACTCTAGGATTATGAAATTACATGGCTCTCTCCAGGATCTTCTTCAAGGTGATGATATTGTCACTCTCTACCTACAGAAAGCTAAGGGATTATTTGATGAACTAGCCGCAGCGGGCAAACCTATCTCCCTCACTAGTGGAATTTAATGGAATTCGCGACCCCAAGATCAATCTAATCCAAGTTTGTTGAGATTTGAATGAGCTTATCACAATGGAAGACTTGCTCCAAGGCAACAAGACTATAAACCAACTCAATCACAACGCCTACACCTGGAGACGAGCAAATGAAGTATAAATTCACAACAAAGAATGGTCAATTCTTTGAAGAGTTGAAAGTTCAATCAAGAACCAAGATTGAGCAACCAAAACGTCGGTTACAATGCTGAAAATATAATCAAAAGTCTCCCTAAAATTATTCCTAAAAAGTATTTAAACTCCAAGTCAAAACCCTAGTTTCCCTAATGGATCTCACATAAGCTTAATTTCAATAATAATCAACCCAAGCTAAAACTAGCCCAAACTAATTAAAAATAAACAAATTAAACAAGTCCAAAACCCAAAAAAAAATGTCTCCTCTTAAAATAAATAAATTTTGATAGCCCAACTAATTAAATAAGACAAGTTCGTTGTTTCCGCATTCTGTCTGGCAACAGCAAAAGCCCAACTTAAAATGAATGGTTCTCTCTCGTGTTAATGAATTAGAAAACGTGCCATATACCATTAGAAAGGTATGGAAGTCTAGTTTCCACCCCAACCGGAAGCACATCACAATTCGATCTGTAGATCTAGTTATGACTAAAAGAGTATTGAAAGGTCAAACTATCCGAATCTAGTCTTCTTCTCCCAATCCTTGTGTAATGGTCTTGGTTCCACCAACAAGCCCCTCTTAAACATGAATAAAATTAATCAAGGCTTGCTATTTATTATTACAAATCCTCTTGAAGTCCACCTTAGCCCATGTATCTTGAAGAAGTCCATTGAAAGCTTCTTTGAACTTCTTAGCCCTAAGCCTAGTAATTAGATGGAACCTTCAATGGATCCTTTGATGGTTGGATCGCATCAGGAGCTCTCTTCAATCCATTCCAGCTACCGCACCGCTGCTGCCTACACCTTCACACCCTCCTTCTGCATATGCTGCACAGCATGCCTTCATTGGATTTAATGGCAATAACTCATCTTCTCATCGGGGCAAAGGAAAAAGAGGAGGCCTTATAGTATCATGGTTAGCCTTATAGTGGAAACAATGGGAACTTTTCCTAGTAGAACACCAGGAACTACGACAGCAATTGGCAGCAGCAGAAACAAGAAGGGCAAAACCAGTGGCCTCAGCAGATTAAATGCCAACTTTACAACAACATCAGACACTCTGCATAACAATGCTTTCAGCTTGTTCATCATGGGAATCAAGCCTCGGCCAACCTCTCTTTTAGTGATGCTTCAGCATCAAATCCTGTCACTTGGTTCCCTGATACAGGTGCGAATCAACATGTTACTCCAGACATTGCCGGTACGACACATGGAGAACCTTATCTTGGTAATGATCAATTGTATGTTGGTGATGGTAAGGGACTTATTATATCTAATACAACTTATAAAATTTTGCATACTCCAAAACGAACCTTTTACTTTATCTAATATTCTACATGTTCCATAAATTAAGAAAAGACTCATATTTGTTCAATAATTTTGTTGTGAAAATTGTGTCTTTTTTTAGTTTCACTCTTCTTTTTTCTATGTCTAGGATCTCATAACCAAGACAGTTTTTCTTTCCGGACATAGTAAAGATGATCCCTATATCCTTTCTGAGTCCTCTGCCACGTGTCTTCCCCAAGCTTTTTTGTCCACTTCTGCCGATGTTTGGCACCGTCGTCTCGGTCATTCCAACTCTCGTGTTTTGAGTCTCTTAGTGTCAGATAAAAAGGTTGCATGTACTTTTCATCATTTAAACTTTCAATGTCAAGCGTGTCCATTAGAAAATCATCTCATATGTCTTTAGGACCTATGGGTCATAAAACGTCTGCTTCTTTTGAACTTGTTTTTAGTGATGTGTGGGGTCCTGCTCCTATGTTATCTTTGGATGTTTTTCATTATTTTTTTAATTTTATAGACGCGCATACAAAATTTTTCTTGTTTTATCCTCTTGTCATCAAATCTGACGTATTCAATGTGTTTCATCAATTTCAGGTCTTCGTCGAACGATAATTCTCTCAAAAAATTAAATCTGTTAAAACTAACTGGAGTGGTGAATATCGTAAATTAAATTCATTTTTTAAAACCATTGGTATTCATCATCACCTCATATGCCCACATACATATGAACAAAATGGTACTGTTGAGCATCGTCATCGTCATATTGTTGAAACTGGTCTTACTGTTCTTGGTCATTGTCAGACACCTTTAAAATTTTGGACTTATGCCTTTGAAACCTCTGCTTACCTCATTAATCGTATGCCCACACCTGTTTTGCGCAAAAAATCTCCTTTTGAATGTCTGCTTCACCAACCACCTAATTATGCTTTTTTACGTACTTTCGGATGCCTATGTTTTCCCTTCCTTTGACCTTATAATACTCATAAGTTAGACTATCTATCAATCTACTCCATGTGTGTTCTTAGGCTATAGTTCATCTCATCTAGGATATCGTTGTCTTGACTTATCGTGTAAGTGTATCTACATCTCCCGTCATGTTCGATTTCATGAACAAGTGTTTCCGTTTCTTGAGTCTACCCATATCCTTATATCCATTAGCCATACCCATCCGTCTACCACTGTCACACACCTTCCCTCGCTCACCATCTTTCTGTCTGCCACACCATCAACCACACCACCCACATCCTCTAACCCCATTGTCCCCTTATCACCATCTGCCTCCATATCTATTGATCATTTTACAGGTACAAGGTCTGCAACACCGGAGTTGTCTGTCTCTTCCAGCTACTGTCTCTCTAGCATAGTCATCCAGCTCTTCCTCTCCATTCAGATCATCTTTCATGTCTTCACCTAGTATGGACCTCTGTGTTGATTTGTCCAATTATAATCTTTCACGGCTATCGTCCCCTGTTCAGACCCCTGCTCCTCCAGCACAGTGACAGCACCTTATGATGCTGCGTCCTAGACATAACAGGATTGCCAACATCAATTTAGTCGTTGCTTCTTCCTCATAGCCTCTAGTCTCACGGGTAATGTCTCCCTCCACTTTCAGACCTCTTACTTTTAAGGAGGTCGATCGTTTTATATGCTGGCATACTGCCATAAAGTCTGAAATTGCAGCTTTACATGCCAATGGTACTTGATCCTTGGTACCTTTTGATCCCTCCATGAATATGGTTGGTCGTCGATGGGTGTACAAAATAAAGCGTCGATCTGATGGTGATATTGACCGCTATAAAGCTCGCTTGGTTGCACGTGGGTTTACTCAACAGGAAGACATTAATTACTCAGAAACCTTCAGTCCTGTTGTTAAACCGACTACTATTCGGTTAGTTCTCACTATTTTCGTGTAAAAAGGATGACATATTCGACAACTTGATGTCCATAATGCCTTCCTCAATGGTTCACTTCGAGAGGTTGTTTACATGGCATAACCCACAGGTTTTGTAGACTCTACTCTGTCAAATCATGAATGTGTTCTTCATAGGTCTCTGTATGGTCTAAACCAAGCCCCTCGGGCTTGGTACACCCACCTGAGTGACTTTCTTCAGACTATTGGTTTTCGAGCTTTCAAAGTTGATACCTATCTCTTTGTTCCGACGAGGAATCATGATATTTGCTATCTACTTGTCCATTTTGATGACATTTTACTTATTGGTAACAACTCTACCTTAATTTATCGCCTCATTACCTTACTGAGTTCAGAATTTAAGCTCCGTGACTCGGGTAATGCTCATTATTTTTTTGGGGTTGAGGTCACTGCTACCAATGTGGGACTCATGCTGAGTAAGCATAAATATGTTCTTGATATTCTCTGTCGTGTTGGTATGTCATCCTATAAACCTGTTGATACACCAACCTCTATTTCCAAGATTGATCTATAGTCTAATGTGTTATTCTCAGATCCTACTCGTTTTTGACAAATTATTGGTACTCTTTAGTATCTCATATTTACTAGATTGGACATCTGTTATGTTGTAAACAAGGTCTGTTAGTTTATGCATGCTCCTATTGAGAGTCATTGGGCTGCTATTAAATGTATACTGCGCTACTTGAAAGGTACGTCCTCTTATGACCTCCACCTTACTCGTGGCTCCTCTTTATCACTTCATTGGCTCCTCTTCATTGACAAAAAGAGGGTTAAGCTTAGAAAAGAGATGCTTGTTCAGTCCAAACTGGAACACTGTTCAGTCATTGGGTCATATCTGAAGTTGTAGATCTTGGATTTTAATTTGGTTTATATGGCTAGAAATCTAAGACATAGGCCTAAAATATTCATAAGGAGTAAAACACTCAATTCTGTTGTGTGGAAGTCCAAATCTTAGCAACAATAGAGAAGTTGAAATCTGTCCTACAACCCAGACACTATTTAGTGTTCAGCCCATATCTCGAGTTCTAGAAGTCCAAATGCACTGATTCATTTTTTGTTAGAAGGCTGAGACAATTTTCTAGAACTTTCATGGGGACAATTTGTTCAAATTCTGACATTAGCAATGACGTTTTATTCAGACAAGAAGATAAGGATTGTCACCAAGTCAAGATGTGGCCACCCACTCAACAATAAGTCATCAAATCAATAGTTCCAAATTTTGGCCTATAAAAGGAGGCATTTCCCATGCATTTAGGCATCTTAGTTTTCAGATCAAGATCATGTTCTTGCTCTCTCTCTTTATACTTTTGTAATGCTTAAGTTATATTAATCTCTTGTTTATGCTTTTCATTTCCTTTCCTTTACTTAGTTAACTTATATCTTATTTATATTCTTATCTTGTTTATCTATGTTTCTCTTCTTCATTATGTTTAGCTAAGTTTATTATGTCAAGGTGAAATGGTTACACTAATGGTGTAAGAATAAGTATAGTATAAACTCAACATGGACTTTAATATTTGATCCTAACATGTTTTGTATTTGTTATCTTATTCACTCTTAATACTTTGCTTGTTAAATGGTTAATCTAGATTTATATTGTATAACCTTGGTACAACAAATACTTGGCATTTTCATAGCCCAAACCGCATGGTATAACCGACACCTGTGCTATGAAAGGAACTTGATTTGTTGTTAACATAAGTTATAATCATGAATACCTGACAACATTTACAAGTATTAGCATTATTCGAATAAGATATCTAATGTAATCATGTTAACAATATATAATCCGATTG
>Ga0307515_10016131_pt1 | contig 13700 bp, 10 predicted proteins | sample 17_EM_MG_FD_194513 | JGI IMG/M metagenome (GOLD analysis project Ga0307515, IMG submission 194513) | Populus trichocarpa ectomycorrhiza microbial communities from riparian zone in the Pacific Northwest, United States - 17_EM | ecosystem: Host-associated > Plants > Roots > Unclassified | place... | reverse complement strand
ATGTTTGTCATCACTGCCGTTGCCGTTGTAAGTGTTTTCTTGCACTACTTGAATTCAAAGAAATGTAAGGGAGTCCAGAATTTTGGAGGTGGTATTATTAAATGAACACTTTGCCATGTTGTAAAAAGTAACTATAGGAGGTCATTTACGGATTTTCTGTAAAATATTTACTAGACAATACGACCTTATGCTAACACTAATTCTCTAATCACTGCAGGGTACTAATTCTCCTGCAGTGATTGGAGAATTAGTGTTAGCAGTTAGTAAATACTGAGGCAGGGATTAACAACAACTAATTGAGTATGGGAATTTACGGTTATCCTCCTGCAGTGATTAGAAAATTGGTTAGATGATAAGAAATATATATTTTTTACTGAATTTCTCACATGTTTTCACTCCTCTCGTATTTTCACTCAAATACATTCGCTATGCCTTCTCTCATCTCACCTTTCTTCGGCTATTGCGAAACCAAAATCAATACCAAATATAATAGCCTTGTCAGCATACTCAAATATGTGTATAAGACTAAAAAATCAAGAAAAATATGAAAATAAGTAAAGACAAAACTACAGTTATAAGTTCACCAGTAACAAGTGAATTTGTACAAAAATGGGCGAATTTGTACAAAAATGGACTTTTTTAAGACGTGAAAGAAAACATTTGAAAAGGTTATAAGAAAAATTTAAATTACACCTAAATATATCAATTATGATGTTATTATACTGGCATAATTGAAATATAACAGAAGCGAAACAAGTTTGAATTACTAACGTGAATTAGACCCGTTACGACAAGTTTCAATACCAAATCCAGTTCTGATAGCAAAAAAAACTTCAAATGACCTCAAATTTTATATGTTAAGCAATTAGAACCTTAAAAGATAGTATATAAAATTTGAGAATTTTATGAATTTATTTGACTTGATATTCCCTTCTGATATGAATCTAACCTATTACAACAAGTTTTAATCCCAACCTTGGTTACTATAGCAAACAATCTCTAAATGAGATCAAGTTTTATATGAAGTAGATAACAACTTGAAAAACTAAAAAACAGGTTTAAAAAAACCTTGACGTAAAGGTATTAAAAAAAGACTTAGACCTAGAGATAACCTTGTATCTAAGAGCTCTAAGTATGTGAATGACACTACAAAGCTAGTTAATCTTTGATAAGTTAGTGTATGATATTTGTCTCTACAAAGAAAGGTTGTTTTGCCACAAACAAACAAAAAAAAATTCATATTTAGTTTTCAACTTGTTGCCCAAGTTTGTAGCTAAAAAATATATAATATAGTTTTCTTTAACTAATTCTCGCACATTCTTGGCAGATTTCAGTCCTTACTTCAAACGTGTCATTCTCTCTCGTATGGAATTACTAGACCTACCATATATGGTTGAAAATCTTGAGATATCTAGTTTCCAGCTCAACTTAAATCATAGAAAATCCCACATATAGCTCCAGATATGTCCCAAACAGTACAAGAAAGTCTAGTTTGGCAGATTTTACCAGATTTATCTAGTAATTTCGACCCTCTAAAGTAATATGTTCTCAAACTCCATTTCACTTGAAAGTTTACCACAATATAGCTCTATATGTTTAGTATCTCCCTATAAAATGTCAACTCGATTTGATGTACAGTTTGAGAGATATGGTTGATCTCACAAAATTGGTTAGCAGAGATTTTAAGGGGAAATTCAGACATGTCTTGGTTCATATAATCGTGGTCAAGCAACCCCCCAACAAAGTAAATAACAACCCAAAAAATCAAAAATCAGGTTTGATAGAACCCTAACCTAGAGGTAACCATGTATCTAAGAATCAAAGGTATTGGAAAAAGACTTGGACCCAAAGATAACCTTGTATCTAAGAACCTTAAGTATATGAATGACGCTACGAAGCTAATTAATCTTTGATAAGTCAGTGTACGATCTTTTTCCCTACAAAGAAAGGTTGTTTTACCATATAAAAAACTCATGTTTATTCTTCAACTTGCTGCCAAAATTTGCAGCTTAAAAAAATATAATATAGTCTTCTCTAACTAACCCTAATTGACCTATTTTGGGTTGCAAGCTAATGAGTCTAAACTAGTAATCAACTAACATAAGTCCAATGATAAAATAAACCCTTAAAAAATATATAATAGGCCTAAACAAACCCAAATTAAAAATAATTATTCAACATAAAATAAATAAATAAATAAATCAGAATAATAAACAATGTCTTCATGCTAAAATTCCTCTATATTGCCCGAATCTTGAATTCTTGCACATTCTTGGCAAGTCTTAATGTTAACTTCAAACATGTCATTCTCTATCGTATGAATGATGTACTAGACTTAAAATATATGGTTGGAAATAATGAAATGTCTATTTTCCATCCCAACTTGAATCTCAGAAAAACCTCACTTGTAGCTCCAAATATGTCCTAAATAGTATACAAAGGTCTAGTTTGACAGATTCAACAAGATTTTTCTAGTCACTTTTACCCTCTGAAATAATGTGTTCTCGAACTTCATTTTACCTAAAATGTAATCACAATATAGCTCCATATGTCTAGTATCTCCCTGTAAAATTTCAACCCGATCTAATATATGGTTTGAAAGATATTACTGATGTCACAAAACTGGTAAACAAACATTTTATGGGCAAATTCGAACTTGACTTGGTTCGTATCACCATGGTCAAATAACCCCCAATGAAATAGATAACAATTAGGAAAGCCAAAAATCAGGTTTGATAGAACCCTGACCCAAAGGTAACCATGCACCTAAGAACCAAAGGTATTGAAAAAAGACATGGATCCAGAGATAACTTTATATCTAAGAACTTTAAGTCTGTGAATGACGCCATAAAGCTAGTTAGTCTTTGATAAGTCAATGTACGATCTTTGTCCCTGCAAAAAAAAGTTGTTTTGGTATTAAAAAAACTCACGTTTATTCATGTTCTCAACCTCATTATTAGCTTTCATAACCATGACTCTTTTGTTTGGATATTATGAAGCAATATGAGCACAACCCAAACAACGAAAGCATTTAATGTCATGGTTACAAGAAGTAGGAGTAATATTGTTACCTTTAACAATGATCGAGGTGTCTTTCTTCTCTTTAGGGTATTTTACCTTACCCTCCTCATTCAGTTGTGATCGACCACCCTCGGTGTTAGCCGTCTAATTAGGTTTCCAAGGTGTAAAAGGGCTTAATGGTTGGCTTTGCCAAATGATACCCTTATGTTTAAGTTGTTTCTCCACCTTCACGACTATATCCACCATCTCATTCAACTCCACATAATGATGCAACTCCACAATATAAGCTATATCATGATTAAGGTCATTCATGAATCTATCCATAGTAGCTTCCCTATCCTCCTGAACATTAGCTTGAATCATAGCAAGTTACATCTCCTTAAATTACTTATCAACACTATTTGTACCTTGACTCAAACTCTACAACTTTTGATACAATTCTCTATAATATTGGCTAGACACAAATCTCCTTTTCATAAGATATTTCATCTCATCCCAAGTATCAACTTGCCTTTCATAAATCCTTATGTGGTTTGTCACTAATTGATCCCATCACATGATGGCATGGTCAGTAAAAACAATCACAACAAGCTTGACTTTCTTGGGCTGTAGATAATCAAGACACTAAAAAATCCACTCCACCTTCTTTTTCTATTCTAAATAAACTTCTGGATCATTCTTCCCCTAAAAAACTGGTATTTTCAACTTAATTGTACCCAAATCTCTACCAAACTTAGCATTATGATCCTGCTACCTATAATCACCCCTCTGGCCAAAATTATCACCATATCTTTCCCCTTTAAACTAACTATTCTGCTACTATCCGAAACATTCCCCATGTCCTAAGGACACATCTTCAAAATCAACATCACTTATGTCTACATTATCAGCCACAAACTCATCCACATCAATGTTAACTCACCTAACAATCCTCCTAACATTAAATTCTCTTCACTCAAGCCTATTTTAAATCCCACCATCATCATTAGCACATTGAATATCTTCAAATTCATTGGCCATTTTATCCATCCGTTGATTCATAATGCGTAACTAAGCTATAATTTCTTTGTCTCCTCTTTGTGGTGTCATGTTGTTGCTTGACTCCAACATCTTCGAATCTAAAAATTGCTTGGTTGATGAGAAATATACATACCTTACCCACTCCCTCACATGTTCACACTCCTTTCATTTTCACTCAAATATGCTTGCTACACCTTTTTCCACCCAACTCACCTTTCTTCAGCTACTACGGAACCAAAATTAACACCAAATATAATACCCTTAGTAGCGTATCCAAATATGTGTATATGACTCAAGAAGTAAGAAAAATATAAAAACAAGCAAAGATAAAACTATGATTATAATATCACAAGTAACAAGCAAATTTGTACGAAAAATGGATGTTTTTGAAGACATGAACGAAAACATATGCAAAGGTTATAAAAAAAAAAACTAAATTACACCTAAATATATCAATCATGATGTTATTATACTATCATAATTGAAAATAACAGAAGCAAAACAACTTTAAATTATTGTTGTGAATTAGACTCATTACGACAAGTTTCAATCTTGAATTTAGTTCCTATAGAAAAAAAACTCCAAATGACCTAAAATTTGATATGGAGTGTTATTATAACCTTCAAACATAGTATATAAAATTTGAGAATTTTCTAAATTTATTTGACCCAAAATTCCCTTCTGATACGAACTTGACCTATTACAATAAGTTTTAATCCCGAACTCGGTTACTATAGCAAAAAATCTCCAGATGAGCTCATATTTTATATGGGGTTTGATTAGGACTCCTAAAACCAGTATATACAATTTGAGAATTTTCTGAATTGGTTTGCTCCAAATTCTCCCTTGTTTGTGTATTGTGGTAGATTCGATAAAAGTGACTTTTGGACGTTCTTTTCCTTTATTTATTTTTACTTTTTATGTCCCAAATAGTACATGAAGGTCTAGTATGGTAGATTTGATAAAATTCATCTAGTAACTTTGATCCTATGAAATAATATGTTCTCGAACACCATTTGACTTAAAATTTACCACAATATAGGTTCATGTGTCTAGTATCTCCTTATAAAATGTTAGCTCGATCCGATGTACGATTGGAGAGATATGTCAAATCTTGCAAAACTAGTCACCAAGCATTTTAAGGCTAAATTCGGACTTGACTTGATTCATATCACCTGAAAAGAAAAAGGGAGGTAGATTGGCAATACTCCTTTTATTTTTATTTTTTAGATATTTAAGGAACACTAGAAATGTGGGTGTATTTGTTAATTTTCAAATCACATCAACACAATATTAGAGGTTAACAAGAGTGAATGGTGTATAAACAAAAAACATATATGTGGAATTCTTATACAAATATATGTGGCAATTGTTTTTTTGTTATGTAGAACAATCTTGTAAAGCTTATTAGACCTACACCTTATTATTTATATTTATAAATTGAGATATGAAAATTATTTGTAAATTATTTTTCGAGCTAATTTTTTTATTTAACGATAAAGATATTTTCAAGTCAATGTGTATAATTCGAGATTATGTTTGTTAAAACAATTTTAAAAATGTATTTTCATATTAATCTAATATATTCAAAGTAATTTAATAATTTTTTTAATTCTAAAATTTAAGTCTAATTTAAAAAAATAAAAATAAATTAAAAGTTATTTAAGACCGAATAATAAAGGGAAGGTATCTTGAATAACTATAAAAAGTCTTTTCGGAACTTAGTACAGTTAAAAAAAAAGATTTTTATAAAATAACACAAGCAAAAGAATATTTTGGGATATAGCACACTTGTTAAAGTTGTTATTGGCATATGCGACACTCTAGTCGCAGATATCATTTACAACTCGGTTATCATACATTCTATTTGTGACACTCGAGTCATAGATATCATTTATGACTTGATTATCACAGACCGTATCTACAACTTGAGTGTCGCATATGCCAATAACAACATTCGAGTCACATATAGGATCTACGACTTTTGTAACAGACTCATCTTAGGACAATCTCTTCTACCATTAACTCTCAACCCAAAAAAAACAACAATTTGCACAATTTAAATAATTATTTTTCCAGCATCAAAACATAATTCACATAAGCAACACATAACATCTTCAATCATAAGTAACAAAACTAGACCGACGATTAACATAACATGATATTTTATTAAAATTAAACAAACTATATATCTATTCATAATTTTCATAACATATAATAACATTTAATTATATCTAATAATCACCCTGGCTCGGAAAGGCTTGGAGCTCTCGTAGACGAGTCTAGAGCATCACCCCAACTCATCCAACTTGAGGACAAGTTAGTATTATCCATGTAAATGTGAGGAAGACCAATATTATCTTAGCTTAAAGATAGACCTGGGACGCTCGTGGACATGCCTATGACACTCGATAACGGGCCTGAGATGGTCATAGATAGGCTTGAAACGCTCGTGGATGGACTAGTATCCCTAACACTCCCACGATAAGCAATATCATTTTTTGCTAATGCCACTTCAAGATTCTAAGCCTCCCCAACCTCTTGAAGTCCACCACGACATAAATTGAGCATAGTATTGGCCACAATACGTCTCATCTCATCAACACTTTCATGGATAGTCGTCGTTGCTTTCCGAGCCTCTCGTACCAAGTAATTATTCTATATGCATGTATTAAAAACCAAATATAGGTCATCATCCATAATACAATAAATCTGATATTTAGTAAACGTTGTATGTCAAACAATATTGCATACCAATCGATTTTGTCTTGGATATCGGGGTGTATAATACTTTGGATTACATGGACGCATCAAGAAACATGACCAGGTATGTGTAATGAAACAACGTGTAATGGAAAGATATCATCTCATATAGGTTTTTACATTAATCATCAAATGTCTCTTCTAAAAAACACAATCTCTCGTAGCATCCCAAAGATTTAGATAAGATGCATAAATCACCAACCAATTCCCCTCGCGTTTACCCAGACAATTAATATTGTGTAGCTCGTCACCGATATATGTTAAGATAGTCCAAACAGTTGCATTGTTTGATCTAGACAATGCATCTCAACAATGTCAAAGCAATACAACAGGACCTGTGCTAACTAAAAGGTCAAATCCCTCACGGCATATAGCCGAAGCTAAAAGTATCAAGTTCTTTGTATATGACATTCATATAACCTATAAAACACATGAAAGACTTATATTAGATAACAAATCAAAATTAAATAATTTACATTCAAATAACAAAATATTCAATACATTTGTAACACATACCTAATATGGTTGTTGTTCATCCAACTTATCCTCGTAAAACTTTTGGACATGAGTGAGATTTACTATGAAATCTCTAGCCCTACACTATTTAACATGACAAGCCACAAAGTTAGAACATCTTTTACATTTAGTTTATATAAATAACATGTTGACTATAATCAATTTTATTGTATTATTACCTAGGAGCGTGTTTGGGAGTGTGGTTGTGGTTGCTTTTCAAAGTGTTTTTCACTCAGAAAAGTATGCCAATAATGTTTTTTTATTTTTTAAAAATTATTTTTGAGATCAGCACATCAAAATGATTTGAAAACATCAAAAACAAATTAATTCAAAGCAAAAAAAAAAATTCAAATTTTTTCGAAAGCGCTTTTGAAAAGCACTCCCAAACGCCCTCCTAGATCCAATGGATAGTAGCCTCTGAGTGACAGTGTCAAATAAATTATTACCTTAGCTCTTTGGACATTAGTTATGAATATTCTCCATGAACAGAGCTATATTAATCAGCATTGACAATTATCAGTTAGTATTTAAAATGCCATTAATTTTAATAATTAAATAATTTAAAATATATATACCTGAAGAAATAGTAGACACCCAACAATTTGTCTTCTCTTTTTTAGACATGCTTTACAAAGTTGTCGGTATAAATATGCAAGCATAGCCTCCCCAACTATAATTAGGAATGACCCAAAAATCATCAAGCGGTGTTAGAAAAAATAACGATATTGTATTGCCAGTAGTACTCATGAAAATAAGACCTCTAAACATATGTAATAAGTATGCCCGAGCATACATAATCAATTGGTCCTTGTCGTATCTATCATTACATGCACGACATTGAATGGTAGGGCCACCTCTTGGATTGAAGGGAGTTTTAGATTTCATCATAAAGTTATGATTTGAGGGAGTCGCCACTTAGTATCATGGTCACCAAAAAAACCTATGGTCTGCGAGAGCCTGGTTAAAGGGACTAGTTATGCAAGGTTTCATTATAAATTTATACCTTGAATATTAATTAAACAAATTAATTTTTGTGGTATTTTTTAAATTTTATCCAAATCATAATGGATAATCATAAAGTGGTTATGATATCTATTTTGTACTTTAAAAACATGATAAAAACCTTTTTTTTTGTTTTTTTAGAAAATATTCATGAATTACTTTTTGAATTTGGTCGTATGCAATTAAAACATTTGGTTAATTAAATTTTTTATATCTTTTTCCTTTTTTTACCATTATTTAACACAAGATAAAAAAAAAGTAATAAAAAGAAAATGCAACACACAAACACATTCTCTTTTTACTATATTCTTTACTCACACCCCATAATTACATGTTTACAAACCATCAAAATTCAAAATTTAACAATAATTTAAGCACATATTAAACATTTAAAATTTGGAAAATCGATCTTCTAAAGGTTGAAATAATTCAGAGAAGTTGTTGGATATCAAAGAACCATACTAGAAGATTTAGGGATTGTAAGAACAATGGCAACGCGTGGGTCTCATGTGTCATTGCTCATGGAAGGTTGAAACCTAGTGGATCTAAAGTAGCACTTCCTCGTTTTCCTTCCTGTGTTGGTGACGAATCTCATAGGCACCTGCAAGACAAACAAAATAAAAAAAATCACACAAAAGTTGATTTTATTTTTCTTTTATATTTGTTTCTCTCTTCCTCTCGGTTTATTGGTCGAAGGTTAATCCATTATGGCCAATCTGGTGGTTGGTAATTGTGAAAAGGCTACTGGGTTAACGGGTTTCCTCCATGGTGGTTGATGGTGTTGTCGATGGAGGCTATATTGTTGTTGTGGCAATTGAGAAGCTGACCGACGACGTGGAGAAAGGAATAAAATGGTGTTACATTAACAAGTCATTTTGGTTGAAGATGGAAGGAGGTTGTGATTATGGTTGCTAATGGGTTTGTGGTGATGGAGACTAAGGCAAAGATAATTTTTTAGTGTTCACTTAAGTGATAGGGATAACAATTGTTCTAAAGAAAGAATTAGTGGCTTTCGGTTATGGGTTGAGGCTAGAAAAGAAAGGTTATTGATGGATTGTTGATGAGGTTAAAGGAAATGTTATTGGTCCACTGAAGGAGAGGTTGGTTGGTGGGTCTGTTGGTGTGATTGTCTTGAGAAGTGAGAGGGGTTGTCAGTGGGCGAGGAGGAGAAAGGTAAGCATAACTGTAATGGTGATTTTGTCATGGAGATGGTGGTGGATGAAGGCTGAGGGTCTGTTATAGGTGATGCTAGGTTGATTTTGGTTTGGCTTTGATTTTGACAATGAAAACACAAAGCAGATGGGAGATAGGGATGGTTTTCACCTCACTGTGGAAGAGGAAGATTTTTTGGTCCTATGTTTGTAGGTGAAAATATAGAAGATTAGGTTGAGTTGGTTCTTTTCTTGTTTTTCAATGGTGTGTGGGCTTATAGAAAATGTATAGTGAGGGAGACCTGATAGGTGGAGAGATAATGTGAGAGATTTTTGTTTTTGTTTTCCTTTTTTTTTTGGCCTCCTTCCTCTTTTGTGTGAGATTCCTTTACTATTTATAAGTAAACAAATTTGTTTTTTTCCCTTTAATTGTTTAGTCCCCAAGCAACCTAAATATACTTTAGTCTTTTTTTTCTTTTCACTTTTGGTCCCCTTGTCCTGTTATTATATATATATTTTAGTTTTCTTATTTTGTTGTATTTTGATTTTTTTTTTAAAAGGCAATGTCAACATCAACTCGATGAAAAAAATTAATCAATAATTTTTAAAATGGCACGTTAAAAGTTAAACACGTTGAAAATAAATTTTTAAATTCCAAATTCTTTTGAGAAGACACTGAAAATGCTAAAAATGTCGCAAATATATCAAAAACATATTTTTTTTATTTTGTTTTGTATTTTGAAAATGTTTAGAAAGACAAGGGGTCAAAATTGGGTTATGACAGTTGCCCCCCTCTTTATAATGCTTACGACAAAAGGTCTCTTAAAAGACTTTAGATAGTAAGCTTATAAAGAAGAAAAGATGACAGGTTGTGGATTTATCAAATCAAGAAATGGTCAATCCTTCTGAAAGTGTCTGAAATGAGGGCTTGAAAGCGCACTCAGAAGAAAAGAGATAGGGCTAGAAAGTACATTATCTGGGAGGTGAGGGCTGGAAAGCGCACTCAAAAGGAAAATGATAAGGTATGTCTAAATAATGCTTAGGAGATAATATATGCATGTCTAAATTCAATTTATGTCAAATATCTTCCCCTCATAGCATTTTCTAATACAGGTCATCCAAGATGGAGAAATATTGACAAGTTCTCACTCGAAGGCACTTCCCTACCGTTGGCATGCCTTATAAGCATATTGAAACCTTAACATGCGCCTTGTCAATATTTCCCCATCTTGAATGAATAAGGCCTTCTCGGTTAATTCTTATTCTCAAGTGAAGCTTAAAATAGTACAAAATAAATGTTGAGATCACTTCAATAATATAAGCCTCGCATATCGAAGCCTCAACATGCGCCTTGTTTTTTACTTTTCTCTTAAGGTTCAAGCATCTACATAGAATTAAATGAATTTTTGAATTTAAAAAAAAGACAGTAGAAATTTAATTATGATGCATGTGTAATCTCTAACCTCTCGAATGGATACATCCATCTATACTAGACCAGATCTCCAACTTTTACCTCAAACAGTAAATGTATTGATAGATTCTCCATTAAGTCGAAGAATGATGAAGGGAATATCATTTCAAGTTTGCAGGTTGTCTAATCGATATTCATTTCATGCCTCTTCATATGTTGTGTATGCAACTTGTTGGATCATATATCTTTAAAAAAGTGACTGATCTTTATGAATGCATCTCGTATCCCCTTTAGCAATAAATCCTAGTAAGCTAGTAGAATGAGTGTTTGCATAAACACGTGTCTATCATGACTCTTCATTCTATACAATATACAATCCTTCAAATTCACCAATCTAGATATGTTTGAAGCATGTCTATCAAGAAAACACAGACTTTTAAGTCATTGGTATACAAGTAATTATGCATTCTTGTCTAAGACAAAGTTGTTTGTAGGCTTTGCGACCCGTGATCCATCATAAACTACCTTCATATTTTTACAGTGACAAAACAAAAGTATATTTATTTTAGCCTTCATGTTGTCCTTTGTCATCCCTTTCACATTCATAACCTTGTTAAGAATGTTTTCAAACATGTTCTTTTTAATGTACATGGCATCAATAATATAGCGGAGGAGATTGGTCTTCTAATAAGAAAGCTCCCAGAAAATACTTCGCTTTATCCAATTATGAGTCACAACAAAACTAGGAAACTTCTACTTACCGGATTAAAAACCAAATACAATGTCATTGTATTATGACACCACGTCATACAATTCTTCACCTAATTATAACGACGGTACAACATCCCTTTCAACTCTATCAATAAAGAAGTCATTTATGTTCTTTCTATACTTGTGATCCATTGGCAAGTACCGTTTGTGGCAAAAAAAAAATGCTTTACCACTATTTGTTAACGTAAAGGCCTTGTTATTTTCCATACAGTATGGACATGCTGATTTTCCATGTATGCTACAACTAGAAACCATTTCATAGGATAGAAAATTATTAATAGTCCACATCAAAGTTGTCTTCATCTGAAAATTTTGTTTCTTCAAGACATCGTAAGTCAAAGTCCTGAATGACCATAACTACTTCAACTCATCAATCAATGGTCAAATACAAACATCTATATTCCGACTCGAACTATTAGATATGGGTATAACCATAGATAAAAACATGAACTTCGGCCTCATACACATCCCTAGTGGCAAGTTGTAAGTTGTGAGTATCGTCGGCCAACAAAAATAAGGACTAGCAAATAACCCGAATAGATTGAATCTATTGGTATATAACCCAAGACGTATGTTCCTTGATTCCATTGAAAAATAAGGATGCACCTTATTCAAATTTTTCCAAACTTCACCATCGGATGGGTGCACCATGACTCCATCCACCACATCATGTGAATGATTTCATGTCATGTGCTCGGTAGTATTTGGAGATGTGAATAACCTTTACAGTCTAGAAGTGATTGGGAAGTATTTTTGTTTTCTATGTGAAACAAGAGTTCCTCCCCTGCCAGTTCTGGTTTTATACTAAGAGTTATTCCCCTACCAGTTCTGATTTTATAACGAGTATGCCAACATGTTCTACACTCGGTCAACTCTGTATTTTCAAGGTAGTACAACATGCAGAAGTTTGGACACATGTCAATATTCTAATATACTAGGTCGAGGGGTTTCATCGTGGATTTAGTGGCATAAAAGTTATCTTTCAACCTATTCCCTTTAAGTAAAATGCTTCTCGTTCATTTAACAATTTTGTCATGACCAGCCTCACTCAGCCCATAATTGGACTTGATGGTGAACAACTATGCAACGACTAATAATTTACAGTGATTTGTGCACCCATTCCATAATGGTTCATCAGAATCTTTTAGAAGATCAAAAAACCTGGTCGTGTCCGTATTTGGTTATTCATCTACAATTGAACATTCACCTGCATAAACCTGATTCATTCCAATTGTATCCATAATCATATTCATATAAGGATTACTATTGTCATCTACAACTCCATATATGTTGCTAAAACTAGAAGCTAACCCAATCATCATTTCTAGAATGGTATTGTACGAAACATATGTTTCTCCTTATACAAACCAATACAGGTATTTCTCTATCAACTTTTTTTGTAGAGGATGCATTGTTATAACATTTGGATCAAGAAACTTTTTATTTTTACACCTCTTACATAGACATATAATACCGTCTCCACTAATATTTTTCATATTAGTTAGTGCGTAATTAATAAAACTCTCAAGCTCATTACAATAATTTATCCGACGTAACTTTTCGAGTGAGTCTTGATACATCCATAAATGATCATCCATTACTTATATCAAACCTATATATAATATTGATGATAACATGTATTAATTAATCATGTCAACTAAATAAATTAGCTAACATTAGTTTAACTCAAACTTATTCCATATATTTTAATAATACTCTTAAATCATTATCAATTGTCTACATAAATTCAAATTCCTATACATTTACCAAAATTTTCAACTCAACAATAAAATTGACAAAATATAAAACGAACCCATTAAATAAGCCATTATTTATTTCATTACAGAACACTTAATTCATAAATTCAAAATTAATTTCATCAAATTACAAACAAATACAGTTTTTCAAAATCCCAAATAGACCCTAGCATATACAAATCATATATTCATACAATAAATTTATATGGAAAAAAGCTATAAAACAAGTAAACACACAAATAAACTACATATACTACAAAAATATGCAATAAGAATTAACATTTTAAA
>Ga0307515_10016129_pt1 | contig 13700 bp, 15 predicted proteins | sample 17_EM_MG_FD_194513 | JGI IMG/M metagenome (GOLD analysis project Ga0307515, IMG submission 194513) | Populus trichocarpa ectomycorrhiza microbial communities from riparian zone in the Pacific Northwest, United States - 17_EM | ecosystem: Host-associated > Plants > Roots > Unclassified | place... | reverse complement strand
GTTTTTTGTTTTTTCTCAAAAAAATTTAAAAAAAAAAAAAAAAAAAAAAAAAAAAAAAAAAAAAAAAGGTCTGAAAATGCACTCATGTTCATGCCCATAGACACATCATCTGAGTATGTTATTAGAGCCCATACAGTATCAGGACGATATGAGATACCTTCATCTGGTATCTAATTTGCAACTTGAGGTCAGAGAGGGGACAGAACTAGAGTGCAGACTACTGGCAGGAGGCACAGCTAAAAACATAATATCAGAGTCCTTGTCAGCATTCAAAACCAACATAGCAGCTTACCTTGACCAGTGCACAACAAGGCAGCTTCAAAAATGACCTTCTTACACCACTAGGCATTTTTCACTTCACATGCATGGCAGTGCTGTTCCCAGGTATTCATTCAGGTGCTGATTAGCTTGAAACATAGCTTGCAAAGCTGACTTGGTGGCATTGCCAGGAAATAGTTGGTCTGGAACAGGATCAAGTGCCTGCACACTCAGCGGTGAGGTTGATGCTAGCCAAGATAGGGCAACACAATGTAATTAATTCATGTACAATATTACATATTGTTTATTGGTGAAAACCAACATTACCCACATGGGTTATAACTGGGTTATAACCCCACCTCCAAACTTTGTGACAGAAGGCGAATGAACACCATAGAAAGCACATGAATGTGTGTTCAATGAATCATTGTTTTCATTTTTGAGTTATATTAGAGGTATTTTATTTTATTTTATTTTTATAAGTCCAATTTATTGTGCTAAGATGGCTATCTATGTTACATGTTACATTGGAAGCATGGTTTTGTGTGTGTGCCATTGTGTTTTCAGTTACTGTCCTACTCTTGCTGGGACTCTGGTTGTACACACTTTGACTTTGGTTTGGGATATGAGTGGGGGGGTTTGTTGAACATCTACTCAAGGTAGGGCAATTACTGCTAATGACACATGATCTCTCATCCATTAACTCTGTGCTTGTTTCATTTTTGTGTGACCTCCTGTCTGTCTCATCCCATCCTCAGTAAGAACCATTCACTTACCAACAGACTGTGTCTCCTGCTTGATGTGGCCACCATTAGTCTCCTATTCTAGTCATGTTGGCAGGATTTTTATTGTGTTCATGTTGTTTATCATCATCACAGGGGGGCAAGATTGGGGGTGACAAGTCCCCATCTGCCCATGGGTGGGTGAGGCTGGGGGTGACCAGTCCCCAGCTGCCTGTTTACCCATCTTGCATCTATTGAGGAGGTGTGGGGAGATGGTGTTGGTGAGGTTTCATGGGGCTGCATGGAGTAGCTGATGTCAATGAGTGGTTGGTTGGTTGTGGGGGTGTGAGTGCATTGTTTCGGGCAGGCAGCGCCTTTGACTTTGGTGAATCACCCAAGTATGGTTAGGTAGTAGAGGTTGGATTGCTACCTGTTCTGAGTGTGAAGAGAGTTGCACGTTAGCACAACAACTGCCACATCATCATACCTCTCGGGGGCAGCCACCTCGCAATGAGGGTTCCAGCAGCCATAATCACCCCTATGCTTCGCCAGGACACACTGCTATAGGCAGTGGCCTGGGGAGGCTAGGTCACAGAAGGACTCGGACATGGTAGGGACTAAGTGGCTCTTAGAGGTATATACTGTCCAAGAGGAATAAGGAGCAATTTAAATGCCTTGGTCAGAAAATGAGGTGTATTGCTCCACTTGTAGGTGATTAATAGTGCCATATCCCCCATTGTCACAAAAGGGATATGTTCGACCAATGACAGCCTTGATGGAAGAGACGTCCACTAGAGCCATGCTGTGATGGAGTTGGGAATAGTAGACTTTTTCAACTGATGCATCTCTGTGATAATATCGCCTTTTTCTCCTCTTTTCCTCTTAACTCCAATGATCTCCACTCCCTCTGGTCGTTCCAACACCCTCCCTCTGATCCTGCTACTCTTCCGCCTCTCTTCCGATCCCCTCATTTCCTCCCTGCTCCCTGTGACTTGTGTTTCGTATTATGGACTCTTTCTGGTGCTCTCTGATTTGTATCATGTAATCCCCTCATGTTTGTATCATGCTCCACTTGCTACTAGACTTGCTCTGATGGTGTGGACCCTCCACCCTGCATGCTCCACTATTTCCTCTTCACTTCCACTCCCGTTCCACCACATTCACATAGCCTCCACCTCACTGCCCATGTGTAGTCCCCACTTCCACACCACCCCCACCTCTGCTTCTTACCACTTTTTTTTTTTTTTTGTGGGTCAGGGAGGCGGCTCTGCCACTGACCCCAAGGTATACTCTGAGAGGGAAGTGGTCTCCCAGCCCCACACAGAGCAGACACTGAAGGGTGGTGCCCCATTGTCTGGCACCACCTGTTTGCTAGAACTCTCCCTACCATCACCCACAGGAATCTGGTTTAAGACCCCATTGCCTGTTGGAGGCACCAATACAGCCCCGCTCATGCCAGCACAAGGGGTGAGATGGTCTCCCATCACCCAGATGTGGTAGGCCAAGACTCCAAGGCTTCAGTGGCCAGGAGTGTGGGGGTTGCCGATGGTTATGGGGAACCATGGAATACCCACTAAACCTGTGGGGGGCCTCCTGTCCAACATTGGCAAGGTCTGCTTCTTACCACTTTTTTTTTTTTTTTTGTTAGAAGGGAAGCCGCACTGCTACCAGTCCAAGGATTTTAAACTCAAAGGAGGGAAATGGTCTCCCAGCCCTCAATGAGATTCCTGCAAAAAGGTGCCCCTAAACGGAATGGCCCATTTCCAGGGAGTAAAACCCCAGATGTGACTGAAGGCTTGTTTCCAGGGAGTAAAACCCTGGACATGGCTGACACTCCTCAACCAGAACGGCCTGTTCTCTAGAACTCTCCCCTCCCTAACCCGCAGAAATCGGTTTACCAACCCCATTGCCTGTTGGAGGCACCAATACAGCTGCATCACTCCTCAAGGGTGAAATGGTCTCCTGGCGCCCAAGAGTATGTGACCCACCAAGGCAGCTTCAGTGGCTGGGAGTGTGGGGGTCTACACTTCAGTGGAGTGCCGATATGTGTCATACCCACTAAAACTGCAGAAGGCCTCTAAGTCTGACATTGGTAATGGTGGCCCCTGCCTGCAGCTGACAGGGCATACCGTACTGGACAGCCCCTAAATTGTTTAACGTCCCTCCCTGGGCATGGGTGCAGGGCCGTAAAAGCCCTTATAACCCGACACCACTATCTCTGCCTTACAGCGGGAGTAGGACCCACTCCCAGAGGGCATGAGAAGGGTGATGAGGATGATTGTATGGTAAAACTCCCCACACCATCCATGCGGCATAGCCAGCACTCTCAAAGGATGGGGGAGTCATGCCCCTTATGGAAAGGAAAAGTAACCAGGCACCAGATTCAATATCACCAGGCGAAACATCCTGGGGCACAAGGGGTCCATATGCCTTTACACCATCCTTGCCAGGACAGTGACTTAACATGCCAAAGGCTTCCACCCTTCAGGTACAATTGCCCTACTTGGTGGTACTGCACAGCCAGGGGGTATTCTTTTAATGCAGGTTTTATAACGCTGAATAACCATGAGGCCCACAGTGCCCAAAGGCAATGGCCTCACACAGTTAAACCATCAGCAAGCCCGTTTCCAGGGAGTCAGCCCCAGAGGCTAAGACTCGTCCCCCAGAGAGTGGACCCCGGACGTGACAAGCCAATGATAACTGCTGGAGTGGCTGGGGGTTACCCCCCCTTGGCTCCCACTTATGCTGGATATCCCTGAAGGGGTCCTACCAATTGGTACACCATGCGAACCTATTAGGTGCATTTACATGTGTATTATATGATTTACAAAGCCTAACACGTGTATGGCTAGCAGCCCACTACACGACCTAATGGACTCCGGATGCCTAAAGTGGCAGGGATCCCACCCCTATTACAGCTAAGCTCAGCACTGGTGCCCCTGATGCTGACCGAGATGATCACACCCTCATATCCAGTGGCCTGGTGACAGATCTGTACACCTAGGACCATGCTCTACATGTCACCTGGCCAGGGCCGGGGAGAGGTCAAAAAGCTGAGCGTCCAAGGATGCCCAACTCTGGCATAACAGGTTACATGGGTGGAGGTCCATGGATGCCCAGGGGTATCCAAGGCCCCCACCTGGGCAATACGCTGTCAAGGGCACATTATGTCATGCCCTCTCTTCAGCACTGGGTGTCCGTGGACCTCCATGGAGGCCGCATGGTGTCAGCATGGAACTCAAGGAAGCCTCGTGGGCAATCAAGAAATTTCTGGAAAATTCAGCAAGCACTCTGGTGACCCCTGGTGACCCCAGAGCAGATGTATTAGCTAAGGGGTTGTGCCCACAGGCACCCAGAGGATTTGCCAGAGCGGCAATGCCAACTATGTTCTGATTCCCCAGGGGGTGGGGTGAAACTCTTTCAAGGCTGCCCAGCCTGAGTACTGCTATTCTAGGGATCAAGGAGAGTCTTGGATATGGGGGAGGATGACCCCCACACCAGTTTCCTACCTGTTCTCACTGGTGCCCCGCCGCGATGAGGTGGCGACCATGGGGCATGAACTATGTACAAGAAAATTCTGCTAAAAGCAGAAACATAACTAGGTACCTAAACAAGAAGGTAACTACTGTTAGCTAGGCCCAGGCCCATGGCCTGAGCCAGCAACCTGCTCATTGCCTCCCGCAATGATGACCATGACTGGGGGCCAGAGCCCAGGGTCATCTGCAACCCCCAGTCACTTACCTAGACCACCTTCAGCCACCCTGTTGAGGATGTTGCCTGGTTGGAACTACTTGGAAGTGGTGGTCGGGTCCAACCTCTGCTTCTTACCACTTTTTTTTTTTTTTTTTTGTGGGTCAGGGAGGCGGCTCTGCTGCCGAAACCATGAAACAATCAGCAAGAGGAAGTGGTCTCCCGGCCCCTGCTGCTGATGCATCTATGGAGTGGCGCCCCATTGCCTGGCACCACCTGTTCTCTAGAACTCTCCCTACTGTCACCCGCAGGAATCTGGTTTAAGACCCCATCGCCCATTGGAGGCACCAATACAGCCACCTCTGCTCTCCAGGGGTGAGATGGTCTCCTGGCACCTGTCAGAGGAGGCAGATATGCCACCAGCTTCAGAGGTCGGGGGTGTGGGGGGTCACCAGTGGCCAGAATGACCGTGGAATACCCACTAAACCTGTGGGGGGCCTCCTGTCCAACATTGGCACTGGTGACCCCTGCCTGCGACTGACAGGGCATGCCATACCAGACTGCCCAGAACGTGTTTAATGTCCCTCCCTGGAGCCCCGCCATCTGTCTGCATGCAAACTCGAGCAAGGATCGCTATCCCCCACCTTACAGCTGGAGTAGGACCGGCTCCCAGAGGGTGAGGGAAGGGTGATGAGGACGATGTATCTGGTAAGCTGTGGAGTGTTAGAACCACGGGGGGCCCTAGCCCCAGTCAGGCATAGGCATCATCCGTGAGGGCACACAGGATCCTCTCCCTGGAATTGAGGGTCCATGTGTCCTCCAAAGGCTCAGGGGCTCAAAGAGTGTGTAGGATCGACTTACCCTTATTCAAGAGGTGTGTCCCCGCCTTGTGACCCAGGATGTGGGAGACAGGGGGGGCAGCTTGGTGAGGTCGCCCACCAGGGCAGTAGGCTTGGGCTTTGGTGCTGGTTCCGCAGCGTTCTTTCCACCAGCATTATTGTCGCCATCGCCGCTGACATCCCTCACCATGTGGCGGGGGACTGGTGCAAGGAGAACCTCTTGAAGGAGGCCCTTGCACAGAGAAGGTACAAACCTAAACTTGGTGTCATGAATCTCCTTCATGCGCCATTTCCACAGGGCCCAGTAGTAGTTACCGATGACCCACTCCTGCCATTGTCTGGCAGGGTACAAAGGCTTGTATTTCTACAACAAAGTGAGACTACAGAATGCTATGAGCCTACATGGAGACAACATCATCGATCCAGATTTTACACATGAAGCGCAAACTCATACTGTTGCAAACCCTACATGGTCAAAGCGGAAACTGAGGCTGGATGAAACCAACAGCCAGCTACACATTACCCTGGATACAACTTAAGCAAGCAATCAGATTGTTATTCCGAGCTCACCAACGGCAGAGTATTTTGATGCTCTCAGGCTGGCGGCAACTTACTAGGCTGCCACTGCCACGGTCCACCCCAGGATTTGATCCCCAGTGTTTCCCGTTCCATGGCAGGCCAGTTCGAATTGCCTATCGGCGAGCCTAAGTGATTGGTTAGAACGCACGCTCTAGCCGGTTCTAGGCCCGGATCCCCTGTCCTACCACAGTTATCATCTCGCCTCAGCTGACTGCCCTGCAGCCAGCCAGGGTCACAGGCCCGATGCTGTGGAGGAACACCTGGTGTCTCCACAGACTCCCTGGGGGTCACGGGGTGCCAGGGGGTCCGTGTCGCACACTGGGGCAGGAACACTCATGCACCCGTCTTCGGGCTATGCACTTGGGAGGAGTCGTGCTAGCTAAGACTAACGTCCCGCGCCTTTACAATAGGGCTCACCGCACCGACTCTTATGATGGTGAAGTGGGGAGCTCAATGACCTGCGGACATTTCACAAGTGCTCAGCTTGTTTTCAAACCCACCTTTGAGTCTTATCGTCGCTTATCACTAAAACCAAGCCAGTGGTGGGGGCCCAACTGTAAAATATAGCTCGTTCTTTAAGCCTCTTGTAATCTTATAATCGCACAGATTCCTCGTATCTCGTCACTGTATTAAAGACAGGATTTACAAGGTATGCGTGGTCAGGTAAGACGTTTGGGAGGATAGAGTTAAGAACGATGAAACAACAAATAATCGAGGTCAGGACTCTATATAGCCGGGACTGGTTATGTAATCTAGAAGACAGCGGTGGCCTTACACCAACTGGAATGGCGGGGCCTCTGCATCAGCTCAGAAATTCCCCTCAAGCATCCTAGTGTGATCTAGGATGGACTTACAGCCCGACATGTCAATGACCCTGCCACATGCCTTCACTGCAGTATCCCCAGCGCCACCACAGCACCAGGGGCCCACTATCCCCGTTTACTTACAGCTTCCTGTGACCACCTTTTGCCCACTCGGGTTCTCCAGGCCCCTGCTTGAGAGTGGTTGCCCGGTTGGAACTATGTGGAAGTAGTGGTTGGGTCCAACCTCTGCTTCTTACCACCTTTTTTTTTTTTTTTTTGGTGGGTCAGGGAGGCGGCTCTGCCACCGAAACCAAGAAAAGTCAGAGAGGGGATGTGGTCTCCTGGCCCCAGCAACTGACAGTTCCATGGAGTGGCGCCCCATCACCTGGCACCACCTGTTCTCTAGAACTCTCCCTACCGTCACCTGCAGGAATCTGGTTTAAGACCCTGTTGCCTGTTGGAGGTGCCAATACAGTCAAACTGCCTCCCAAGGGTGAACTGGTCTCCCAGCACCCAGGGGTCAGGCTTCTGATGACTTCAGAGGCTGGGAGTGTGGGGGTCGCCAATGGCCGGAGCGACCGCAGAATACCCACTAAACCTGTGGGGGGCCTCCTGTCCGACCTTGGCACTGGTGGCCCCTGCCTGCGACTGACAGGGCACACCATACCGGACTGCCCAGAAAGTGTTTTATGTCCCTCCCTGGGGCCTTGCTGTCCGTCTGCAAGCAAACTTCAAGCAAGGACCGCTATCCCTCTCCTTACAGCTGGAGTGGAACCAACTCCCAGAGGGCGAGGGAAGGGTAACGAGGACAACACGCCTGGCAACACCCGGGTTAGGAAACACCCGAGAGAGCTCAGCCTACTAAGTGTAGGCATCATCTGTGAGAGCACGGAGGATCCTCACCCTAGATGTGAGGGGTCATGTGCCATCTCCGTGACCAGGGGCTTTGAGAGCCTGCAGGATCAACTTACCTCTTGCTGAGAGGTGTGTACTCATGTCATGCAACCTCGCACTGTGACCCAGAAGGTGGGAGACAAGAGGGGGCAGCAGAGAGAGGTCGCCCGCCTGCACAATAGGCCTGGGGACTGATGTTGGCCCCGACATGTCAGTGTCTTTGACATTGACATCACTGCTCCTTTTAACCATATGGAGGGGGACAGGTGTGAGTAAAATCTCTTGGAGGAGACTCACGCATAATAGAGGCATGAACTTAAACTTGGCATCATGGATCTCTTTCATGCGCCATTTCCACAGGGCCCAGTAATAGTTACCAATAACCCATTCTCGGTGCTGCCGGGTCCATCGCAGGGCCTTGAGGAGCTTTTTCTGTCCTTTGACAATCGGGAAGGCCAATTCCTCCAGTTCCCCCAGGGCCAGAAGGGGGAACCAGGGGGAAACTCCCCATGCATCCGGGTGCAAAGTCTTAAAGCTTGACGCTGGAGAGAACAAGTCCAGGACCTCTGTGAGTATACTCAGCAGTGGCTGTAGCTTGTACGAGCCACAGCCTAGCAAAATGTGCCCCAGTGACATCTCAACACCGCATAGGCAGAACCTGCCCATGTCCGATTTCACAGTCCTGTTACCGTAGTACCTATGACTGAGGACTAGCGCGCCGTTCATTTCCTTCCAGAGGACCTCCTTCAATCCTTCTGGCACAGACAATTTCCAAACTTTGCCTATATGGTTGCCCAGGTCCAGCACAACACTGAACATGTTACCCAGCAGAACTGTCCATCTATCCGAGAATGACTCGAACTTCAGGGTCGAAGCCGGCACCCTCACTCTTCTGCGCACTACCTGCTTGGTGAGATAGTCCAAAGGCTGGTGGCATAGAACCGGGGCAGTGTCGATCCATCCCTCGGGGATCTCGATGGAACTGATATCAAACACCCTGCCTGACGTCCGGCCTTTGTTGGCCAGCTTGTCTGCCTGATTGTTCATGGTGTCATCACCATGAGCTTTAGCTTTCTCAAAATTAATACAGCCAGTCCTGTCTCGCAGCAGGTACAGCAGGTATTGTAGGAGAAGCGTGGGGGGCCCCCAACTCAATTGTCACAGGGTCTGCTTCTTACCACTTTTTTTTTTTTTTTTTTTTGTGGGTCAGGGAGGCAGCTCTGCTGCTGAAACCATGAAAAGCAGGAGAGGGGAAATGGTCTCCCAGCCCTGTCAGCCTGACAATTTCACTGGAGTGACGCCCCGTCGCCTGGCACCACCTGTTCTCTAGAACTCTCCCTACCATCACCTGCAGGAATCTGGTTTAAGACCCCGTTGCCTGTTGGAGGTGCCAATACAGCCAAGTCCGACCTCCTAAGGGTGAGATGGTCTCCCAGCACCCAAAGGCAGAGTCAGATTCCCCGTCAGCTTGAGAGGCCGGGAGTGTGGGGGTTGCCGACGACCTGAGCGATTGCGGAATACCCACTAAACCTGTGGGGGGCCTCCTGTCCGACATTGGCACCAGTGACCCCTGCCTGTGACTGACAGGGCACACTGTACCAGACTGCCCAGAAGTTGTTTAACATCCCTCCCTGTCTGCTTCTTACCACTTTTTTTTTTTTTTTTTTTTTTTTTTTTTTTTTCTGTCAGGAAGGAAGCTGCACTGCTACCAGTTCAAGGATTTTATACTCAAAAGAGGGAAATGGTCTCCCGGCCCCCAATGAGATTCCAAAGAAAAGGAGCCCCTAAACAGGGATGTCCATTTCTGGGGAGTTGGGCCATAAGGCTTTAGCCCAGACGTGACAAGCCCCTCAACTGGAATGGCCTGTTCGCTAGAACTCTCCTCCTTCTGAACCCGCAGAAATCATTTTAATGACCCCATTGCCTGTTGTAAGTGCCAATACAGCCGCTTACTGCTCCCTAAGGGCGAGATGGTCTCCCGGCACCCAAGAGGAAAGCAGCGGTTTCACACCACTGGCTTCAGAGGCTGGGAGTGTGGGGGTCAACGCCTAGGTGGAGTGCCTTATGATGCCATACCCACTAAAACTGCGGAGGGCCTCTAAGTCCGACATTGGCACTGGTGACCCTGCCTGCGGCTGACAGGCATGCCATACCGGACCACCCCTAAATTGTTTAACGTCCCTCCCTGGGTGTGGGCACAGAGCCATAAAAGCCCATGTAACCCGACACCACTATCTCCACCTTACAGCGGGAGTAGAACCCACTCCCAGAGGGTGGGAGAAGGGTGATGAGGACGACTATATGGTAAAACTCCCCACACCATCCATGCGGCCTGAAAGCCAGCACTCTCAAAGGATGGGGGAGTCACGCCCCCATGGCAAAGGTAAGCACTCAGGCACCAGATTTAACTATCACTGGGCAAAACATCCTGGGGCACAAGGGGACACCACACGCTATTATGCCATCCTCACCGGGACAGCAACTTATTGCGCCAAAGGCTTCCACTGTTTGGGTACAATTGCCCTACTCAGTGGTATAGCGCAGCCAGGGGGGTACTTTTCATATGAGGTTTTATAACGCTGGAGAATCACAAGGCCCACAGTGCGGCTAGGGCAATGGCCTTCCAGTGACTGGGGAATCACCCCCACCAGCTCCCACTTATACCGGATATCCCCGAAGGGGTCCTACCAATTGGTGCACCTACATGTAAAACCAATTAGGTGCATTTATGTGTGTACAATGGTTATAGGGCCCGAAATTTACATGGCCCACCTACATGACCTAATGGACTCTGTACGCCTGAAGCGGTGGGGATCCCACCCCTATTACAGCTAGGCCCAGCGCAGGTTACCCCAGGTGCTGACTGAGACGATCACACCCTCACATCCAGTGCCCCAGTGACAGACCTGTATGCCTAGGAACGTGCGCTACACGTCACCTGGCCAGGGCTGGGGAGAGGTCAAAAAGTTGAGCGTCCAAGGACACCCAACTATGGCATAATGGGTTACATGGGTGGAGGTCCTTGGACATCCATGAGTATCCAAGGCCCCCACCCGGGCAATACGTTGTCAAGGGCACATTATGTCGTGCCCTCTCTTCAGCATTGGGTGTCCGTGGACCTCCATGGAGGCTGCATGGTGTCAGCATGGAACTCGAGGAAGCCTCATGGGTGACCAAGAAATTCCTGGAAAATTCAGCGAGCACTCTGGCAACCACTGGTGACCCCAGAGTGGATGTATCGGCTAAGGGGTCGTGCCCACAGGCACCCAGAGGAGTTACCAGAGCGGCAACACTGACTGTGTTCTGATTCCCCAGGGGGTGGGGCGATGCTCTTTCAAGGCCGCCCAGCCTGGGTACCACTATTCTACGGATCAAGGAGAGCCTCGGATACAGGGAGCATGACCCCCGCACTGGTTTCCTACCTGTTTACTCACAAGCGCCCTGTCGCAATGAGGTGGCGACCACAGGGCAACAACTATGTACATGAAAAATCTGCTAAAAGCAGAGACATAACTATGTACCTAAACGAGAAGGTAACTACTGTCAGCTTGGCCCAGGCCCGCAGCCTGAGCCAGCAACCCGCTCGTCGCCTCCCGCGATGACAACGACAACTGGGGGCCAGAGCCCGAGGTCATCTGCAACCCCCAGCCACTCACCTTGACCACCTTCTGCTGCCCTGTTGAGGACGTTGCCCAGTTGGAACTACTTGGAAGTAGTGGTCGGGTCCAACCTCTGCTTCTTACCACTTTTTTTTTTTTTTTTTTTTGGTCAGGAAGGAAGCCGTGCTGTCACCATTTCCAAGATTTTAAACTCAACAAGAGGGAAATGGTCTCCCAGCCCTCCAATCGAGATCTTAAGAAAGGTGCCCCTAACCGGGCCGCCCGTTTCCGGGGAGTTGGGTCCGAAGACTTTAGCCCAGACGTGACTGACCCTCAACCGGAGTGGCCTGTTCACTAGAACTCTCCTCCTTCTGAACCCGCAGAAATCGGTTTACCAACCCCATTGCCTGTTGGAGGTGCCAATACAGCCGCTAACTGCAAACCCGAAAGGGAAGGCAGCGGTCACATACCCAGCTTCAGAGGCTGGGAGTGTGGGGGTCAACACCTAGGCGGAGTGCCTTATGATGCCATACCCACTAAAACTGCGGAGGGCCTCTAAGTCCAACATAGGCACTGGTGACCCCTGCCTGTGGCTGACAGGGCATGCCATACTGGACCACCCCTAAATTTTTTAACGTCCCTCCCTGGGTGCGGGTATCAGACCACGGTGGATCATGTAGCCCACACCACTATCTCCGCCTTGCAGTGGGAGTAGAACCCACTCCCAGAGGGCGGGAGAAGGGTAATCGAGACGACTTACGGTAAACTCCCCTCACCATCTATGTGGCCCGAGGGCTGCACTCTCAAAGGATGGGGGAGTCACACTCCTAACGGCACAGAGCAAAGCCGACGGACACCAGACTTATCTATCACTGGGCGAAACATCTCAGGGCACAAGGGGTCCATATGCTTCAGCGCCATCCTCGCCAGGCAGCGACTTAACTCGCCAAAGGCTTCCACCCTTCGGATACAAATGTCCTACTCGGTGGTACAGCACTACCAGGGGGTATACTTTTCAATGCTGGCTTTATAACGCCGGACAACCACGAGGCCCACAGTGCCCAAATCCCCGTGGCAACGGCCTTCCAGTGGCCCTTTCCCATCAGCTCCCACTTATACCGGATATCCCCAAAGGGGTCCTACCAATTGGTGTACCAAGCGAACCACCAGGAAGGATTACATGTATATAACAGGTATAGGGCCCCGAAAAATGAATAGGCCCACCCACACAACCTGGTGGAACCCGAACGCCTAAAGCGGCGGGGGTCCCGCCCCTATTACGGCTAAGCTAAAAAGCACTGGTGCCCCCGGTGCAGACCGAGACGATCACACCCTCATATCCAGTGGCCCAGCGACCCGCCCTTATCGCCTAGGGCCATGCACTACACGTCACCTGGCCAGGGCCAGGGAGAGGTCAAAGAGTTGAGCGTCCAAGGATGCCCAACTATGGCATAACGGGTTACATAGGTGGGGGTCCATGGACACTTGTGGGCATCCAAGGCCCCCACCTGGGCAATACGCTGTCAAGGGCACATTCTGTCGTGCCCTCTCTTCAGCATTGGGTGTCCGCGGACCTCCATGGAGGCCGCATGGTATCAGCGTGGAACTCGAGGAAGCCTTGTGGGTGACCAAGAAATTCCTGGAAAATTCAGCGAGCACTCTGGTGACCACTGGTGACCCCAGAGCGGACGTATCAGCTAAGGGGTCGTGCCCACAGGCACCCAGAGGAGTTGCCAGAGTGGCAACGCCGACTGTGTTCTGAGTCCCCAGGGGGTGGGGCGACACTCTTTCAAGGCTGCCCAGCCTGGGTACCACTATTCTACGGATCAAGGAGAGCCTCGGATACGGGGGAGCACGACCCCCGCACCGGTTTCCTACCTGGTTGCTCACAAGTGCCCTGCCGCTGTGATGAGCTGGCGGCCACAGGGCAAAAACTACGTACAGGAAAATTCTGCTAAAAGCAGAGGCTATACTATGTACCTAGACGAGAGCATAACCAGCGTTAGCCAGCCCAGGCGCGGAGCCCGAGCCTACAGACCGCTCGCTGCCCCTCGCCGCAATGACCTCGACTGGGGGCCAGAGCCTGAGGTCATCTGCAACCCCCAGCCACTCACCTTGACCACCTTCTGCCGCCCTGTTGAGGATGTTGCCCGGTTGGAACTACTCGGAAGTAGTGGTCGGGTCCAACCTCTGCTTCTTACCACCTACACTATGCAATGCCACCCACCTCACCACCTTCCACTCCACCACCCCCTGCAGTCTTGTGGCCACATGTATGTAGTTTAGACTTTGTATTTAAGCTCAGACTTGATGAGG
>Ga0307515_10016128_pt1 | contig 13700 bp, 20 predicted proteins | sample 17_EM_MG_FD_194513 | JGI IMG/M metagenome (GOLD analysis project Ga0307515, IMG submission 194513) | Populus trichocarpa ectomycorrhiza microbial communities from riparian zone in the Pacific Northwest, United States - 17_EM | ecosystem: Host-associated > Plants > Roots > Unclassified | place... | reverse complement strand
GGGAGTTGAGTGCTTCGTAGAGTCAACAATCCATGACAAATATGCAAAGCTTCCGTCCGTAATCTTCAAACAGGATTGTTGAAGCGGGTGTTGCACGCAGGCAGTGCGATCACTTCTGGAGCATCGTATAGGTGTACGTAGCTTGAGGACATTATGCTTCATGTCTTCGTGTCAGAGTTTGTGTTTTTTCCCATTTAGTATGTCCTCGCTACTAGTTGATTTATTTACATGCTTGTTAGAACCAACCACATCTGACTTGCATCTCGTGGTTACGTTGGCCACCACGGTGCACTCGTTCCATATCCGGGAGCAGCATATGTAAGAGGTTATGAGTCATGTCTGGACCAGCCAACCATCTCTTTGACCTCTGGACGCAAAGATCACGTTCACGGCTAAAGCGCTCGTTCACGCGCTACCATCTTCAAGAGATCGGTCAGTCACACTTCAAGAGTGTGGGTTGTGTCGCTTTGGATCGGTATCGACCAGAAGGAAGCTAGATCCGCTCTCTCGGCCGTTTCACTTACCGACTTCTCGCTCGTGTATCGGGACTTGCTTCAAGGACTTATCCACGTCATTCAAATAGTGTGCATATTCATTATCGCAGAGAGTTCAAGACGCCTCTCTGGCCGTTACTCGTTGCTCGTTGCTCGCGCTGTGCGGTAGTCACCCCGATTTGACGGGGGGGTGCGCACCTATCACCTGGAACGTCACACGGTCAATGGTACCCGAATTTAGAAGGATATTCGGATGGTGCGGACAGGCGGGGCGAGCGCTGGTTAGCTCGCTGGAGACCGGCATAAATAGGTCGACGCCAGCAATCAGAAGCTCATTCAGAAATGTCAGACGCATGTCAAAGTGGTATGTAAATCAATTTAGACATCGTCTGGGAGTGAGTGCAAGCCTGCCAATAAAAAATTTGGCAGGGTATATAAACCGTGTCAAACGCGAAGGTCTTCATGCATAGATTGCCTAATACACATATGAAGAGGGTTACCAGTTTCATTCTCATTTGTAAACCATTCATCCACGACCGTAAATTTCGACCAAGTGAGGTAAATGGAGCTCTTGAGAACCTCTCGGGAGTTGCGTTCAATCGTAGATTTTTTAGAGCTGTAGTTATCCCATCGCTTATGACTGACGTAAGCCGATAAATTGACCTCGCGCAGTGAGCCTAGTCTGACGAGATGATCGAGGACTATTTGCGATAGCTAGAGAGGAGTGGTCAATGCAGGCCGAAAGTGCATCTTAATATAGGATGATCCTGACCTGTGCCTGAAAGGAAAGCCATATTCTCTCGAGGCGAGGAGCCACCTTCACGACAACCTCTAGTATCTTGTGTAAATGGGTGGTATAACGATGAAGGTGCAGAGTGAGCTCGACTATCGGTGCTGCCGAACGTGACAGAGCGTGCAATACATCCATCATGATTGTGGGCTTCGGTGACTTGCATATTTCAACTTTTGCAATTGGACGTCCTGGTAATAAATGTTGAACCAGTTCAGCAAAAGCCCGGATTTTTCTCAAATTCGGGAGTGCTGAGGGCGGGAAAAGAGAAAGACCATTCAAGGGCTCATCCAATGCGAACTCGACAAGCTGTGGGTTTGCAACCAAGAACTTGCTCAGTCCCTCATCATTTATGTCTGACTTGGAGAGAATATTGAGGCTCGTGAGTCGTGGCAATGTGCCGAAGTAAGCCAATAAACCCACGCCCGATGATAGGGTAAGGCTCGTAATACTAGATAGAGACCTCTGAATGATCGCAACAAGCGCCTTGGTTGTAGGCAGCGGTGCGGTGTCGATCCATTCGCGCCCCACCCGAAGCGAAAGCCTTTGAATCCTCAGGGCCGCCTGTTGGATCGTGTAGTCTGCAGGATACAAGCAGTCCCACAGTTCGACATTGTAGAGTCGAGTGGAGAGTACTTCGCAGAGCCTATCAAGCATTGTCGTCGTGAATGGAATCGCGACAAGTTTGATATCTCTGAGTGGCTGCATTTTGTGGAGCGCTGTGAATAGCAGCTCTATCGTATTCACCTGCAGTTGTTGGAGAGCTTCGTCCGGGGAGATGACGAAGGTTTGTATATAGGATACGAGCCTATCGTTCTGCATCACTTCAGGGAGATCGCCTTCGACAGCAAATCTTGGAACAATAGTTTCGAATTTGTGCCTTGAGATGTGTACCGTTTTGAAAATGATAAATTGAGAAGGGTCGCGCAGTCTACGAGAGACGAGGGAGAGATTCTTGCGAGTGTTCTGGTCACAGTACTCTACTATGGCGACCAGGAGCTCATCAGGAAGTAGGTAGAGCATTCGATATAACAAATGAAGGAGAGATGAGTGATTGAGAGCGAGTCCTCCAGTGTGGTGAAGTCTAGATATAGGTTCTACCTTCAAATGCAGAAACAAAATGCGCACAGAAACGAGGTGCTGGATACTTCTTGCTATGGCGTCCTCACTCTGCGGCGCTCTTGAGAAGACATATCATGCTCCAGGCCGAACCGCAGGCGCGAAATAGGCGCGAAGCAGCAGACGAGACCAAGTGGACATGAATTGCTCAGTTCGTGTTTTTTCTATTTAGTACGTCCTCGCTACTAGTTGATTTATAATATTTACATGCTTGTTAGAACCAACCACATCTGACTTGCATCTCGTGATTGCGTTGGCCACCACGGTGCACTCGTTCCATACCCAGGAGCAGCATATGTAAGAGGTTATGAGCCATGTCTGGACAGGCCAACCATCGCTTTGACCTCTGGACGCAAAGATCACGTTCACGGCTAAAGCGCTCGTTCACGCGCTACCATCTTCAAGAGATCGGTCAATCACACTACAAGAGTGTACATTGTGTCGCTTTGGGATCGGTATCGACCAGGAGGAAGCTAGCCCACTGTCTCGGCCGTGATCCTGACCGACTTCTCGCTCGTATATCGGGACTTGCTTCAATAAGTTGCCCACGTCGTTCAAATAGCGTGCATTTTCATTATCGCAGAGAGTTCAAGACGCCTCTCTGGTCGTTACTCGTTACCCGTTGCTCGCGCTGTAAGTAGTCACCCCGATTGGACGGGGGGGGGGGGGTGCGCACCTATTACCTGAAACGACACACGGTCAATGGTACCCGAATTCGGAAGGATATTCGGATGGTGCGGACAGGCGGGGCGAGCGCTGGTTCTGCGGGTTTTGTGCCGCCGGTAGTGCTCCTGGTTCTTAATGGCATTCATGCATACGACTAGTCGGTTCTCTATCCCACTTGTAAAAGAGCTCAGATTACACGCGCTCGCTGGAGACCATAATTGTGGGCAGTGAATAGGCATAAATGGGTCGACATCAGCAATCAGAAGCTCATTCAAAAATGTAAGAATCATGTCAAAGTGGTATGTAAATCAAACTGGACATCGTCTGGGAGTGAGTGCAAGCCCGACAATATATATATAAATTGGCAGGGCATATAAACCGGGTCAAACGCGAAGGTTTCCAGTCATACATCGCCCAATACAAAGTTAAAGACGGTAACCACTGGAAGCATATTACAATACATCAGTCACATTTCATTCACAATCGCAGTCGCGTAATCCGAAGGCCAAAATTTGTACCAGTTGAGGTGAATGGAGCTCTTGAGAACCTCTCGGGAGTTGCGCTCAATCGTAGATTTTTCAGAGCTGTAATCATCCCATCGCTTGTAATTGACATAAACCGATAAATTGACCTCGCGCAGTGAGCCTAGTCTGACAAGGTGATCGAGGACTATCTGCGACAGCTAGAAAGGAGTGGTCAATGCAGGCTAAAGTGCATCTTAATATAGGATGCTCCTGACCTCTGCCTGAAAGGAAAGCCACATTTTCTCGAGACTAGGAACCGCCTTCACGACAATGTCTAGCATCTCGTGCAAGTGGATAGAATAATGATATAGGTGCAGAGTGAGCTCGACTATCGGTGCTGCCGAACGTGACAGAGCGCGCAATCCATCCAACATGATTTTGGCACTCGCTAGGTTGGATATTTCAACTCTTGAAACTGGACATCCTGGTAATAAATGTTGAACCAGTTCAGCAGGAGCCCGGATTTTTCTCAAATTCGGGAGTGCTGAGGGCGGGAGAAAAGAAAGATCATTAAAGGGCTCATCCAATGCGAACTCGACAAGCTGTGGGTTTGCAACCAAGAACTTGCTCAGCCCCTCATCATTTATGTCTGTCTTGAAGAGAAGATCGAGGCTCGTGAGTCGTGGCAATGTGCCGAAGTAAGCCAATACACCCACGCCCGATGACATGGAAAGACTCGTAATACTAGATAGAGACTTCTGAATGATTGCAACAAACGCCTTGGTTATAAGCGGCGCGGTGTCGATCCATTTGAGCCCCGCTACAAGCGAAAGCCCATGAATCTTCAGGGCCGGCTGTTTGATCGTGTAGTCTGCAGGATACGAGCAATCCCACAGGTTGACATTGTAGAGTCGAGTGGAGAGTACTTCGTAGAGCTGATCAAGCATTGTCGTCGTGAATGGAATCCCAAGAAGTTCGATGTTTCTGAGTGGTCGCATTTTGTGGAGCGCTGTGAATAGCAGCTCCATATTATTCACCCCCAGTGGTTGGAAGGTTTGGTCCTGGGAGATGACGAAGGATTTTATATAGGATACGAGCCTATCGTTCAGCATCAATTCAGGGAGATGTCCCCTGCCCTCGACGTCAAATCTTGGAACAATAGTTTCGAATGAGTAGTTTGAAATATGTATCTTTTTGAAAATGATAAATTGAGAAGGGTCGCGCAGTCTACGAGAGACGAGGGAGAGATTCTTGCGAGTTTTCTGGTCACAATACTCTACTATGGCAACCAGGAGCTCATCAGGAAGTAGGTAGAGCATTTGATATAACAAATGAAAGAGAAATGAGTTGTTGACAGCGATTCTTCCAGCGTGGTGAGGTCTAGGTTATGCCTTCAAATGCAGAAACAAATTGCGCACAGAAGTGGGTGCTGGGGTATTGTGAGGGATACTTCTTGCTATGGCGTCATCACAAATATGACGCTACAGCGCTCTTGAGAGGACATGCTCCAGGCCAAGCGCAGGCGCGAAATAGCCACGAAGCAGCAGACGAGACCAAGTGAACATGAATTGATCACATGCAACAAAGGTACACAACCAAGGGAAGTTCTTCGTAAAATCTGCGTAACTGCATGCACGTTTTGGCCTCGCCTGACGGCTTGGCTTGTGCCCCCACCGCACCAACGACTATTTACACGGGCAATAGAGATATCTCGTGATCGATAACGTGATTGCACGTCGGAAGGAACTGAGAGCATATTTGAACTCCGGTCTCAACCTGCTCCCTCTGCTCTCGTCGATCGATCCACCCCTGCCTCGACTGCAGGGTCATTGACTGGTGGCCTTATACGCACTGTAGCAACTTTCTGTCCATTGACCTTGACTATCACTTTTGTGGGCCGGAATTCTCTAGAGGACTTCAAAAAGTGTGCTCGCTGAGGTGGGTAATTTTCACTACGTAACCAAAGTACCGTAAGCACTCCTACTGGCCTCTGATTTTCCGCAGGGGTCGTAAAACCGAGTCACGAAGGACGCATCGCTGTTTGACTCCGACATGACCAAATGAGCACCGCCTGGACGCGCTGGGTTGCGACTTACTTTCTGCTTGTAGTCTTTCGTGCAACCACAATGTCTACAATGTCTGCACAGTCCACCATTTGTGTAAGTTCGTCATTTAAGTCTACAGAAAATTCTTTTCATTTGAATTTTAGCATTTCTGATGCGTCAGTGTTTTCTGGATAGTCTCTTCCATTTAACGTTTGTAGTTCTCACTGGTCTGTGGTTTGTCAGGCTTATTTGTGGTTGTTTTGGAATGTCGCAGCTTGTTGCCACGATTCTCGTATCTCCTTACTATGGCCTATGTGTTGACTCTCCGTTGCACGTGCATTTCACTATCTACCCTCGTTGCACATCCTCGCGCCAGTTCGTTCTGACCCGATACTTACCTGCTGGGCTACTGCGTTGGCCACGCGCACCCTGTTACCGGTGATATGTGATTACTCTCCGTCACCTCTTTCTGGTAAACTAAAGGAGTCCCAAGCCTTGGGAAAATGGTTTTCCAAATTGGGATTTTGAATGGGCCGAATGGCAGCCAGTGTGACAGCCGAACGTCGGGCAGTCGGGCAGCCGATCGCCGAGAATCCATCTTTGTTCCGTGTTCGTGGAGGTATGCGTTTTTCCGCGGGGGCTCTCTTCCCGCGGGGCCGTGGGTTTCGTAACAGTCGGCCGCTGGTGGTCTGGCAGTGTAGCACAGGTACGGCGAGCCAACTCCGCATAGTCAATATATGAGTGCGAGTGTGAGCATTCCCCTTGGCTTTGTGCCATTCTCTTCTCCACCCCACCATGTCGCGTAAACTTCGAGTCGGCGCTGCTCTGTGTGTGCTCGGGTCATTGCAATGGCTCTCTTCAGTGAGGGCGGACTCACTCAACAATATGCACCCCCATCAGATGGTTCGAAATGACCAAACCGTCTGCAACAGGCCCCAAGGGCCAAAGACGTTCCGCGTGGCCGTAATTGGTGCAGGTGCTGCAGGGTCATCTTCGGCATGGTGGCTGCACCTCGCGTCCGATCGGTTGGGTCACCCCATCGAAGTTGAGGTGTTCGAACGGGCTGACTACATTGGCGGTCGTAGGTGACAACCCATTTCTCATTCATGGTCCTGCTGAGAATGAGAATGGGGTATAGGTAGCACTATAGTACACCCTTATGACAACAAGACCCTTACCCCTGTCGAACTCGGTGCCTCGATTTTCGTGACCGACTCCAACAAGAACCTGTACAGGGCCACGCAATCGTTTGGAATTGACACATTCGACCTTGGGGGCGGCGACTCTGATATGGGTATTTGGGACGGAGAGAAATTCATCATTCAGGTGTGTCGACATATCCCTTGCTTTCCATTTTCCCCGTTATTCTTCTCACACCTGCCGAAGCTTACGGGCCAGGGATTCCTGGGAAAGTGGTGGGATGATTTGAAAATCTTATGGAAATATGGGTACAGTGGGCCCGTCACGACTCAGAAGCAGGTCAAAGAAATGGTCTCCAAATACATGACGGTGTATTCAACAACACACGGTTGGTCGAGTGTGGAAGACGTGTCTGCAATGCTCAACTTCACTGAGCTAACGTCCGTCACTGGTGCCACCTACTTGCACGACCAGGGTGTGGGGGACCCTTTCATTTTCGAGTTCGTCGAAGCTGCAACGCGAGTCAACTACGGACAGGATATGGACAAGATCCATGCACTGGAAGGTCTCGTTTCTATGGCCACAGAGGGGGCTGTAACGACGATCGGCGGCAATTTCCAGATTTTCGCCGGATTTCTTCATCATTCCGACGCAAAAGTTCATCTCAACACCACGGTAACAGCGCTTCAGAAGGACGAGAATGGCTGGAGACTCGATGTCGAGGATACAAAGGTGCCTAGCAATTTTGGGACAACCAAGCCTTTCGACGCCGTTATCGTCGCGGCACCTCACAAGTCCACGAACATCAGCTTCCCATCCTCATCCGCGAAGGTCCCCCCTGTTCCGTACGTGCATCTTCACGTCACACTTTTCACCACCACCTCGCCGTCTCCAAGCCCGGCATATTTCAATCTCCCCGAAGGGTCCCGTGTCCCTTCTATGATCATTACCAGCGCAGAAGGGAGACGACAGGGTGGAAAGGAACCAGACTTCAATTCTATGAACTATTTGCAAAGGGTTAGCTCGGACAGAGAGGAGTGGGTCGTGAAGATCTTCTCCAAGAAGCGGATTGAGGATACCTGGCTGGAGGGGATATTCGGGAAGGGCAAGGTTGGCTGGGTTCTTAGGCACGAGGTCAGTGTTTCGAACCTCCCTCTTGCAATGGTTGACAAGGTCGCAGTGGGACGCCTACCCCGTCTTACCTCCTACTACGAAGTACCCACCAATGGTACTAGACGATGGTCTTTACTACGTCAACGGCTTCGAAAAGTTCGTGGATCCTTCCAATTAGCGCTTTCTTGCTAATCGTTTATTCAGATTCATTTCAACCATGGAGACCGAAACCGTTGCATCTCGGGGTGTGGTCGATATGCTGCTGAAGAAGGAATTCGATCAGGGTATTTGCCCAGAAGGTATCAAGTCCAACCCACCAGCCGGCTCAGAATTCGTCTGGGGCTGGGATTGCTGATGTAGAAACTAATTCTCACTCGTGTAAATACCGCTGGTGATGTTCACGAATATCATTAAATGTGCCGAACACCCTTCGGTAAGAGTATGGGTTAGGTCCGCACAAGGACTCGGCGCGCTTGGGCGCGTACTATGGAGGCGCTGAAGCAGCAACCTCTTCTGGTTCCTCCTTGACTGGCTCCAACGCGTGACCTTCACCAATCTCCTCATCGGCTAGGCTCGGGTCGCCCTCATAACCTTCGACTTGCATGTCCGAGATGCCCAGTTCGTCATCCTGTTCCTTCGTACGCTCGTACCACTCGATCTTCATGTTTGGGTCAGGGTCTGGAGCATAGATATTCTGCAGGTACGAGTTTGCCACTGGGTCGTCCAAGATGATGGTGAACGATTTGGAGACTGTCTTGGCCTGCTTCAACTTGGCAAGGAACCTGTGCAGTCCGCTGTTGCCATCATCAGAGTCTCCGCTTTCGAAGAGCTTCCCGCTGATTTCGTCGTAAATCTGGTCGAGGATACCCTCTAGTGTGGTGAATCGACCTCCAAGGGTACCTGAATGAAGCTGAAGTTCGATTTCGGGAATCTCCAATCCGCATGTCTCGCTCTGTCTGGCAGTCAGGCAATGCTATTCTCGTCAAAGGTGTATCCCCCTCACCTTCAAGATATCACGATTCAGGTCTTCTATGTCTTCTACTTTCAGTGTTATGCGCTTTCCCTGGTCCGAGATCGCGCCAGAGGTTTTGACTTCGTTGTCCTTGTAGCCACAGGCATCACAGTTGGTTGACATAATGATAATTTCCTGCGGAGAGTCGTTAGTTGGTGAAAAGGGAATTCGTTGAACAGCGTACTTTGAAGTATGGAATGTCCACCCTTTTCATTCTTGTGTCCAGTGGCCGTCCGCAGCTGGAACAGGACCCTTGGAAGACCAGAACTTCGTCCACCTCTGGAGCCTCAACCCAGTCACTCAACTTCGTGGGAGGCGCAGTCTTAGCGACGCGTTCGCTCGTCGCCGCCACTGTATCAGGGTTGATGAGACCCAATGCGATATTATCCTCCAAGGTGCGCGTATACTCGCGCATACTCCACTTGACATCTGACATCGACCCGATGAACTCCAAGAACGAGTTCCCCGATGGATCTTCGAGCTTGACCGTGAAGGGTGGGACGGGTGTCTCATCGTTGTCTCCCGGATCGGTATTCGATGTCATTGGTGCGACTGCCTCTTCGTTGTCTTGGTCAGGGACGACAAGCTTTAGCCTGTCGAGGATAGCTTGGATCTTTTCGTAGGATGTCGGATCCTGATGCTGTCGGAGTGGTTGGGCTTGCGACAAATCAGACACCATACCACGCAGGAGACCTTCGATCGTAGTGAGTTGACCTCGTGAGGGAGGAATAGTGATTTCGTATTCGGGAATTGTAACTGTGCAGTATCGAGATTTGATTAACTGGCGGTTGAGGTCACCCTTATTGAGAACTTTAACGGTATAAGAAAAACCATGATCTATGAGGTGAGTCATTTAGACGAGTCATACCAGACAGCCACCTCACCTGACTCACCTCGAATAACCCCGGCGTCTTGGACTTCGTTATTTTCCGTACCACAATGTTCACATCGGAAGGACATTAAAATGATTTCTCGGAAGTAAGGTATTGACGTTAACATCATCCGGGTGATACCCTAAAAGATAGATCTAATAATCTGCAGTACTGTGAGAGAAATGTGAACTGAGAAACCCACTTGTTCACCACATGACATGCAGAGAGATTCGATCTCTTCGAATGGACGCTTCTCGTCAGATATTGGCTGCGCCGGTGGTGCATCTTCTGGAATGTTGGGAATCGCGTCCGTCTTCTCCGCGACAGTTCGAATTGAAGGGAAGAAACTGTTTGCAGACATTGTAACTAAAATTGTGGACTTGTTTTAGGTGCGCGATCCGGGTCAAATAGAAGTAGGTGAGGTCCAAGTGTCATTCTATATCCCTTGATCACATTTCGTGCGGAAGGATCACATATTTTGGGAGAACGTCCGAAGACAAATTCTGTATCAGTGAACAAATGCATTGGAACTCAAATGCCCAACCACAGAGCCAGGTGGCCATTGAATGTGTTACAGAAAGGCCCTTTCGAACCGCTGAGACGAGAGAAACGAAGGGTGTGCCTCCAGTGATGCGTATATCAACAGGGGAGTGTATTTCTCTAGAGAGATATTACTTGGCAGCTGTCGTATTGGCACCAAGGCCGGACAATCGCCACACGATTCCAGACTTGAAGAATCCTAGGCGATTGAGTATAAATCCAACTACCCATCGTCGAAAGAACCTGCTACGTCTGATCCGAACGAGCATCGACTGGCTGCTGTTCGAAAGCGTAATGACCTGGACAGCTCTCGTATGACGAGTGGTAGAATAGTCGGGTAGAAGCTGATTGTCTTGGTTCTGGATATGCGCCGAGATTGTTTTCGCCAAGGCTATTGCGTCGCACATACCAAGATTTAAACCTGAGACAAGAAAATAGAAGGGTGAATAAAGCCGATCGGAGGACCATGCTAGTGTTGGACTGATTTCACGGACCTTGGGCTCCAGCGGGGCTGTGTACGTGAGCAGCATCTCCAACCAACAGGACATGACCCGATCCCATGGGCTTGTAAAATTGCTCGGCAACCGCACACCGCACGCGATATCGATTTCCATTGAGCATAGCTGCAATTTCCACGCGAAAATCGTCCCGGACTCGATCAACTCCAGACTGGATGTACTCGAGGGTCGTAGGCTTCGGTGGCAATACAGCAACGTCACTTGTTGAGAGACGCCAAAATGTTAAATCCCCCTTCCCAGGGACCATCGAATCCGGGTAAGTGGAAGAAGGAAGGGGAATAGTCAAGAAGAACCCTTCCCCATAGTGGAAAGAGAGCTTATCCCGAACCCATGATGGAGGAATTGGACCGCGGACGGCAATGTCCGCTAAGGTTATCCAATGAGCATTAGGCCTGTACTGGTGATCCACGTCGTGAAACGGGACCCCTGTGGCTGGATCGGTGAAGGATAACCCCACCAGAGTTCGAATCTATGCCCACACTAAGTTCTATAAACCAAAGGAAGCGACAATTCCTTACCGAAGAATGCGATCCATCCGCACCAACTACGTATCGCGCAGTAATTATAGAGCCATTCTCGAACCCGACTTTGACTCCGCCATCGCTAGCAGCAATCGAAACCGCTTTATGTTTCCATTGGACGTTGACACCCAAGCTGCTGAGCTTGTTGGCCAAGATGCGTTCCGTCTCGTGCTGCGCGAGCAATAGAAAGAATGGGTAATTGGTCTTTCCTTTGAGACAGGACCAGAGCATGTGCAGAAATCGATGGGGCCCATCGTACATATGATAACCGACCCCTTTCATCCCTTCTTGAACAAGAGCATCTGCTAAATCGATGGAGCGCAATTCCTGGTCAGAAAAATGTTAGATTAGTCGGCTAGGCTCGGTAAGGACTGGGCAGACTTCTAGCGTATTGGCTTGTATCACGGCCGCGCGCGACCCATTTTTGCCTGCTTCCGCAGCATCGACAATGGTGACCTCTATCCCCGCTTTCACCAACGCTATTGCAGTGGTAAGGCCTACTGGCCCCGCGCCAACCACAAGTACAGTGGTATATCACCCACCGGGCAGTATCACCCACCGGGCAACAGCACCCACACGACACTAAACCTCTTGCTTTGCCCATTCACATATGTAAATAGGATTAATATACTTCTTGAAACTGTCATCTGACGTGCGCACCATTAATCCCACTTGCAATGTGAGCCAAACACCAAAAACAGCGAATTGCATAAGGTTCCAGGGCTGGAAAATGCATGGGAACCTAGGTCGCGATGTCCAGAACCTAAAACAGTCGTGAGGAACCCATGTCTTTGTGTTGCAGCTTATCTCTTAAGCAAAAGGACTGCGAGTGAACCCTCAAAGCCAGTCTCCAAAGCCAGGATCGATTGTAAAGGCTGGCAAAGCAAGAACAGCAGCCATAAAGAGGGAAGAGGCCCTTCAAAGGGCCGTGGAGAAGTTTCAGCAGACTCGAAGTCCACCCTCGGCACCAAGCCAGGAATTGTTTGCAAACAGCTCACTGTCAAAGACACCATCCGGTCAAGAAGAAAATGCTCCGGACATACAGAGGGGGAGACATAGGTACCCTTGCATTTCAGTCAACCTGATCCCAGGTGAGGAAGTTGCCATGGGCGACATGGACTTTCTCGAAGTATCTGAAGCATGATCAGCACATGACGAGAGTGCTCATTTAAGCATATAGGCGTACTGTAGATTTTGAATTGATGCCTTGTGCCCCGCTAATCACGCGTTGCTCGCTGCGTGGTCCATCATGGAATCAGGCCAAGCACAGATCAGTGAGATAGAGGTGGTGCATGCGGGGGAAAGTAATAGAATAGGTTCTTCTCAATCTGTGACTATGCTTGATACATAGCCGCCTACTGTGGTCTCAGATTTCAGCGAGCACTGCTAAGCTGCCCGGCAGGTGATATACCACTGTACCTGGGTTTGCATGTCCGTTAGTTGTTATATCTTGAAGCGCGAACAACGCTTTTATACTTTCCCTCTTTATATTCACACCAGAGTATGACAGAACTGCGAATTCGAAGGGCGAGATGGACTGACAACGCCGACGCGATCACCCGTATGCCAAGGGCCAATCTCTGACACGTTGTGTGCCTCCGTCCAGGGCGGATTCTGTCACTGTCGGACAGCTTGTGTGCTGTGTTCCGACTCGTCCCGCGAGCTGCTTGGTAATTGTCTGGCTTCTATTGTTTTTCACCTCGTATTGGTGACTCTTTGTACCCAATCCATGACTACCTTGACTGGTTTCGCCTGCTATCCAAAGTCCTAGTTGTAGAAAACAGCAAGCGCCTAACGGCATGGCAACGACAACGTTTCTATAATTGCTTGGCAACCGCATACCGCAGGTGATATTGATTTCCATTGAGAAGAGCTGCAATTTCCACGCGAAAGTCGTCCTGGACTCGATCGAGTTGAGATTGGATGAATTCGACAGTCATAGGCTTCGGTGGCAATATATCGCCCCTTATCACTGCGATCCGCCAGAATGTCAACCCCCCCTCCCCAGGAATCATCGAGTCCGGGTAAGTGGCAGAAGGAAGAGGTATGGTCAAGAAGAGCCCCCGCCAAAATGGAAGGAGAGTGCATCCCGAGCCCAAGATGGAGGAATTGAGCCACGGATAGCAAGGTCTCCCAAAGTTATCCACTGGGAATTAGCGTCATATTCGTGAAACGCGATCCCATTATCTTGGAGTGACTACTGTAAAATCGTTATATGAGAAGAGTGATTTACTATGTAACATGACCCAAGAGAGCGCAGGAGTTAATTGATTATTCCACAGTGCAGACCTTCGCCACAATCGCCTTGTTACAATCATCCATCCACCCACCGACATCCATAACCGGTACCTCCTCTCCAGTTATCTCTTTCACATCTTTCTGCAAATAGTGTATCCTGATTTTAGT
>Ga0307515_10016127_pt1 | contig 13701 bp, 9 predicted proteins | sample 17_EM_MG_FD_194513 | JGI IMG/M metagenome (GOLD analysis project Ga0307515, IMG submission 194513) | Populus trichocarpa ectomycorrhiza microbial communities from riparian zone in the Pacific Northwest, United States - 17_EM | ecosystem: Host-associated > Plants > Roots > Unclassified | place... | reverse complement strand
CTGCATGAGGAAATCGCCAGCTTGTGGAACCGGTGGTCCGGACCATACTTTGACCTGTTCTCCAGTTCTTGGGTCGACGATAGCGATGTGAGGATATGCAGCTTGGCTGTCTTTGGTTGGAAAATAGTATTGGACGTACTGATTACCTCGCGGGTCATCTTTCGAGTACTGAATGAAGATGAAATTTTCCTTAACCAGCTCCTTGATGCCTTCATGCTTCCAAATGTCCCGATTGAGTTGCTGGCAATCGAATATGGACGGATCTTGTACGTTGACCAATATCCACTTATTTTCTTCCTTGCCTTTGTCTCTAGCAACATCCCACGGTACTTGGTGCATCAACTCGAATGGTGGTCTGAATAATTCGGCGAGACGTGCAGCTTTGGACGATGCTTCAGAAGCTCCACCAGTTGCTTCGGCAAGACCTTGACGACGTGACGATGCATCAACAGATTCGTCCCAGATTGAAGGTACAGGCCTTTGGTTGAAGAGGCCGGCCGGCGGCTCTGTGAGATGATCAGCTTCATGGGAGATTAATCAAATTGCAATACATACGTCTGTTTTGTCTACCTCTCATTTGTTGCAAAACTGTTGCGTGCATGTCCTCAGTATCCCAGTCTCCCTCAGGTCCCCCCACCAAAGTTTCCGTTCTCCGTCCTATAGGTGCTCTCACTCCATCGGCATCGTAGCCGCCGCTGGCATCGCCACCAGCATAGAGCTCTTCCTGCATTCTCCTCGCAATAGCCTCGTCGTCTTCCAAGTCAGCGGCGTGAGCTGCAGCTGCAGCCGCTGCCCGTTCAGCAGCCTCCTCGCCATTGTCATCGTCATCAAGATCCATATTCTCATCATCATCCGAGCCGATCTCAATAGCATCTTTCGAAGTCCCCTGCCCAGCACTTGCAGAACCAGTTTGCGGTCGAGTAGAGGTAGGTACAGGTGGCGCAGATGGTTCAGGTTGTTGGTCCAAGCCTGATGCAAGCTCAGGAGAGTCGAAGAAGAGTTGGATGGCCTGTTCATGGTTGTTCTCTGTCAAGCCCAAATATCGTCTCGCAACATCAGCGTCGGCGCCAGTGAACGCCATGAAATGGTCGATCGCGTCGTCCATGGTGGGCAGTTGGTCGATGGTAGATTATTTCTTCGAAGGTCAAGGTGAGAAAGTGGTAAAGACTTGTGGAGAGAAGAGGTTGTAGGTGACGTAGAAAATCGAGGGGGTGATTGATTCACAGGACCGGGTGATCGACGTGGGAGACACACACTGTTGACACGAGTCGTGGGGTGGATGCCGTGTATGGCAGGATCAGAAGTTGCGAAAAAACACCTTGACAGCTTCCCTAGACATTATTTGTGCCGGTAATTAATTTTAGGAAATTTCGTTGGGAAACAAAGAGGATGAAAGCACGACCTGCGCTTATCTGCAGGTGGTTTGAGGTGGCAACGTGAAAAGGCTGAGCGCAAGGCTACCAAATGGACGTGGGGGCAAATGAACCTTGGGAGAAGCCTGTAGCCTGAAAAAAAGGCAGAGAGCATTCCACAGGGAGTCAGACCGATATCTTCATTCGACACCTAAATCCAGCAGATCCACTCATTGAGACAGGTGATTTTATGTATTCTACCTCACAACTAAATTCCCTCACAATTGATATCAGGACAAGAAAGTAGTGAATTCTACAGCGAGCCGCGTAACAGATTTCAAGCTGCGGCTGGTAAGCCATTTTCTTCGTTGTGTCAGAAATGTTGTTACAGATGTCACCAGTTTACAAAAGATGAACCCCTTCGTCTCCACCTCCTCCACCCAGCCAACAGAGTTTGCCGTGCCAGATCGCATTATTACCATCCTCTATTCCTCAACATGGTCTCTGGCAGCCTCCTCACGCTCTACATACTGCCCCCATAGCTATGACTTTCAATTATTCTCAATATTCTCAATAACTCCTCCTTCTCCATTGGACCCTTAGTTGAAAATCCCGCTATGAACAAAAGAAACATGGTAAAGTGGAGTTCGACTCGCTGTTGGGAAATGGCCAGGTGTGCCGCTTTGATGATCTCCGTCGAACAGGCACTTATCTGGTCGATGAAGAAGTTAGCAGATTAACATCTACTGGTGTGAAAAGGAATGAGTTGGGCGGGTCTCTCAAAAGATGATTTCTTGTATAGACTGCTGATGAGCAAAGGTCTTCACTTATGTCAAAATCAGGGCTCGGGTCTTTCATATTATTTGGGAACATGCTGGTGTGGGCATAGATCAAGCATGCTCGAAAAAGCATTTATGACTGCAAAGTATCAGCAGCACTCAACATACGGGTTGTCTTAGAGTCATCTGAACTGGCAACCCAGGCAAAACTCTCTCTGATAAAGGCTTGCGGCCATTCAATCATGTCCAATACCTAGGAAACTGGGTCCTCCAAATGTGCTGAGAACCGTACATCAATTGGTGAAAGGCCTGGATATGCGTCCGCCAGCTTGCGATATACATGGATTCAGGAATCATTCGAATTGGGTCGCCGAACAGCCTCTGTCTAACCTCTGCGCGTGAATCCCGTTCTAGCTGATCAATCTGCAGTGCAAGGAGCAAAATTTCCTGTTTCAGTCTTACGAGGATGGAAAGTATGGCCGATCTTCAGCAAAAAAGGTATCCAAATTGTGTTGGGAGGTGGTGATTGTACGTCGACCAAGGGGGGGAGGTTCAGTCTTGAACATTAGAAACCGATCTTGTGCTTCGGGTAGATTGCAACTATAGTAACTGGCATCTCAGATGCTCGAGTGATATAAGCAACATTTCTGGTCATATAGATATTGAATATCTGGTAAGGATGGCCGCTGGAGCTGTTAGGCTGATATCTAACTGCTCCGGACCCACCAACGCGTTTCCAGACGCCAAAATGAATAATTCCAAAAAGCAAAGAATGATGCAATTAGAAAGAGACAGTCCAAAGTTCGAGCCTTGAGACAATTTGGTGACTTGGGACCCGCCGAATCTCTAGGGGAGAAGTGACGGCCAATGGGATTAAGGTGGTTAGATTCAACCACACTGGCAGTTCAGCCATCAGCTATGGCTGATGACGAGGGATCTAATGACCTGAATGAAGAAGGGGTCAACGCTAAGGGCAAATTGAAGGATCTTTCCTGATAGGACGAGATTTGTGGCAGCTTTGGATTCCCGACAGATCTGGCAGACTGGGACAACAGAAGCTGTCAATCGCTATTCAGAGTTCCTGCAAAAACATAAGCAAGCCCTTGGCGCGCCGCGGCGACTGTCACATGCACAGCTTAAGCCCCGGCGGCTCATGACGGACCTGTGATCTGCGTTTTGACGGCACTACACCGTACTGAGTAATTAGCTGTGGCGGCATTAGGGGCTACGATATGTTGGCAGCTTTACGATTTCGCGAAGTGGTATTCTTGTCCACCAGGTCCGGGTGTCCGAAAAGGGCTGGGTTGGCCATTAAAAAACGATTCTGCACAAATACAGTGCAAATAGTTCCAAGACACCAGTGACAAACAAACATCACCAACCCATCACGTCCTGTACCGGGTTTTTTGGTGCAGTATCTTAACCCAGGACGCTTCCGACTGTTGGAAGAAGTGGCACTGGTAATGATTGATGGCAGACGCTTTCACGCAATCTCTTAGATTGCAGCATGAATGGGAACCGATGCATCGGCTTCTATCGATCAGATCGCGAGTTGCGAATTCTATGGCTGAACTTAGAGCTAAATCTGGAGATGAAACTCGCCGGGAACTGCAACCCTAAGTTGACAAAAAAAGCTTCGTGCTAGGCATTCTAATTCGCTGACTGTTAGGCAGGAGTCGACAAACCAACAGGATGTCATATCTGATGTGAAGAAATGGATATTCAAAGAGGCGAATGTGATTGAGTGGTACTTGCAAGCTGGGACAATAGAGAATTTGGTCATAGTAGAGCAACATCGAACAGGATCGACAGATATTTGATCCTCCACATCGGGAAGAAGCTACTGGCAACGTTCTAGACTCTTGGTAGAGATCGGAGAATTCTAAGACAAATAAAGCCACGATATTCGGGGGTTTGAGCGGCTAAGAAGTCAGGACTTGTTAAGAATAAGAAATTCAGGAAGGACACACTCATTCGTCATTCTCGGCAGCGCCAACAATGATTTTGTCCTTGTTAAGGGCTGTCTATGTAAACCGCATCAAATCTCGATTCTCCGGCTAGGCTCCAAGCTCGTCAACAACAAAATAGAGAGATGCCATCCCGCTTGGGGAGGAGGCCAGTGTCATTGGATTCCCGAACGAGCTTTCGGCTCAGGGCAAATCTCATTGCTTAGATATCACTTGGTTCTTGAGAGTTCAAGCGGGCGGTATGCCGACGAAGACCGGAACAGCGCAAACATCCATCATTGGTCAAATAGTACAAGATCTTGAAGAGGCTTCTTTGTGGCTCTCGTGAGCATAGAATGGACCGTCGGCCGAGTGTCGAATGACGTCGTTGTATTGGGTTGAGGTCGGGACCGTTTCACGGGGGTGTGGACTCAGGTCGAATCCAGCCTTTAAAGGAAGACTAAAGGGGAAAGTGTACCCAGGGCATTGGGCAGTGTCATTGACATTTCAGGATGGGATTGAAGGATATAATTATGCTTTTCAGTGCACATTCATCAACCAACTTTCCAATCGCAAAGCTTTGACCAACTTGAAAACGAGCTCTGGTCACGTGCTCACTTTCACACCTCAATCTGGGGGTACGCAACTCGCCTCTGCCTTCAGAATGGAAGGCAACAGACGTTCGTGGTCAAATTTCTTGATTGCAATGCTTACGCCCTCGACACATTTGCTTTCTTGTTAAAGCTGGCCCATCTCCCTGAAGATCCTGGAGCGTAATGCATTGCCTCCCCAACTTCAATCCACGTCACAATGTCGACAGAGGCCAGAGAGCTGGAACTGGTGGGCAAGGTTGAGATGCGCATCGCCCTTGCAAAAGATGACAAGCTAGAGTCTATTCTAAAGCCTTACCTGCCCCCTTTGCTCCTGAAGCTTGCCAGCGAGCATCCTGCTGTGCGGAACAAGGTGCGGTGTCCCGCCACCCTTCCAAACGTGACGAGTCAAATTTACTGACTTTGATCACCAGGTCATCTCAACATGTCAACATATAAAAATTCGTCTTGCGGGAAGCCAGTAGGTCGAGAACTGTTTTAGCAATAAAACATTTTAGCTCATCGTTCATCAGGGGTATTGTTTTGCCCGTGGCAGCCCTGTTGAAGCAGTACAAAGAGAATCCTGAATCTTCCATGATTAGACACTTTGACCTCATGTTCATACAGCAAAGTGTTGGAAAACTGCCCTCAAATGTCAGTCCTTGGATCAATTTACGGTCAGAATTTGGTTTAATGATTGTGATACAGGAACAAATGGAATTGTTGCCGACAATCTTGCACGGCTTAGCAAAAGACTCTGGAAAACCAACATGTGCAACTATCTTCAACTTATTCCTTCGCCTGTTGCCTCAACTTAGCATACCGCCTCGTGGAAGCCAGGAGGACCTTAAATTACGCCAACAACTCGGACTCGATGTCCACCAAGAAGATGCGCAGTTTGTGGCATCATGGTTCGGCAAGCTTATGCTTTTATCGATTGTTCGGTCTACTGCTAGTGGAGTTACCTGTCCAGGACTGACAGTCCAAGAGTACGAGTTCTTGACCCTGAATGGAAAGCAGGAGACATGGGATTCTGCAGCAGACGAAGGGCTGAACTTGACTCAGACGAAGATCACGGTTCTTGCTTTCCTAACAAGTGGCGCATTCACCGACGAGGAGCGGTTCTTACCTGCTCTTTTTGCATCTGGCGATGCCAACTCCAAGATCTCCGGTGCGGGCGACGACTTGTTAAAACGATCCACAATGTCATTAGAAAAACCGGCAATCATTCAGAATTTGCTGAAGATTTACTTCACCCTAAAGCCAGCACTTCAAACAAGACTGCTTGTGCTTTTAACTAAATCTGCTGTTTCCACAACTTTCCCGCAACAAGTCATCCGAATTGTGCAGGAAGCATTACAGCCAGACGACAATACGAATCTTCCGGCGAAGGGCCTCGAGACGATCAAGTTCCGCAATGCTCTGTTCAATTATATGAACTGGGTGTCTCGAATAGCCTCTGTTGATAATCTCTCTCGGGTTGCGCCCCAACTTGTTGGATTCCTTCGCAGCTATATTGAAGACCAAGGCTGGCCTGTTCCGAACGAAAGATCGTCGGACGCTGCATCACTGAGGGCTCTAGCTTATGAAACGCTGGGATCTTTAGCAAAAACAACCCCCTCTATTGTTCTCGAAATAGACCTATCCTTGGTTCGGTGGCTATTCAGGTCTTTGACAGAAGAAGGGTCGTCTGACACTATCTTTGTTAGTATCGAGGGAGCTTTGGCAAGTCTGCTAAATACTTTTTCGACACCGTTGAATATCGCCATCCGGGATGAGTTACGCCTGTTGCTACTCAAGTATATGACACTAGAGGAAGGCGAAGCTATTGTCAGAAGTGCTCGATTTGCAACTGTTCGTTGGGCAAACCGGTGCCTCGAGTACAATGATATTGTGGGGCGGTGGATAGATATATTGGCCCTGGGAGGATGGACCGATGAACGAAGTGATGTAATTGAAGAGGGCAAAAAGGGACTGGTGAGTCCCAATCGACCATTATAAACAAGAGTCGAACGCTGACCAGTATTTACTTTAGGACCCTTACTGGTATCGATTACTCAATGCGTCTCCTACTTCATCTTCTTGCCCTCTCCCAGATTGGAATGAGATGGTCAAAGTTTTCTTCACTTCCCACAGCATGCTTGAGAACTCTAGCATTTCCAACAGTATGAAAACTGGCATGGACATAGATGCTGTATCTGTATTTGGCAATTTCCCTGGCCCTAAAATCCATGCGTTTTCCTCCGGTATCAATTATTGCCGTCGAATGCTTCTGATGGCTGCGTTGGAGAAGACAGAGAGTCCTCTTACTGTGGATGCAGATTGGGAACGGCAGTTGGATGTTCTGTTCCGATCCGACAGGCTGTCCCGAAAAGCTATGAAGGATCATGTCAGCTCTGTGGACCAGGAGGCGCTATTTATCTATCTTACTGCGTCTTTCGAAGGCATGCTTAGAAATGATGGAAACGGCCTCGGAGAATGCGGCAAATGCTTTGTCGAAATAGCATCTATTGCTCCAAGTAGGACCGTTGCAAAGCTTGCAGGGAGAGCTGCTGAGTTGCTACCGTCGATTTGGTCGAACAACGTCGCCACGCGTTTCCTTGCAACCCAGGCATTTGGAATTCTCGCGCCTCACCCCGTATCTTCTGCAGAATCCACACAAGGATTCATGACATTACTCACTCATGATATCAAGCCGTGGTCCACCGCGGTAGGCGCAGATGCGAACAAAGTCCATGGTTCCATCCTTGCGTTAGGCTCCATTCTTAGTAGGAGTGCATACTATGGCCGCCTCGACAATATCGACCACGTTAGCATTGAGAAAACTGTTACCCTTCTGTTGAACGTTTTGGCGGAGGCAAAGGATGGCTCGACAAGAGAAGCTGTCCTTCATGCAGTAGGACAACTCAGTGCGTCAGGTGTCCTTACTGCCGCACTGGTCGAAAAATCTTCTTACGGTACAACTACGATCATTGAACTACTGACGGTCGAAGCTAAGAAGGGGAATGAGAAATCAATCTCGGCATTAGGACGACTTGCGCTTATATTCGACGAGATTGTCCAGCAATCAGAAGGCCCCCTTGCATCAATTACATCCAACCTCTACAGTCTGTTCGAACTCAAGCAGGCTGAAACCCATTTCACTGTTGGAGAAGCTCTCAGCTGTATTGCTGCCGGATGGGAGTCCGATGTTCTTCAACTCAGCCTAGACGTTGATGCTTCATATAGCGGGCAAACTAAACGGCATCAAACTCTCAAAGCCATGATCCAGAAGCTGCTTCAAGATTGCAAAACGACGAAACCTTCCCTAAAAAAGGCATCGGGGATATGGCTATTCTGTCTGATCCAGTACTGCGGGCATCTCAGCGAAATTCAAGCAAGACTGCGAGAGTGTCAAGCTGCCTTCATGGGCCTTCTCTCAGCGCGCGATGAGCTGGTTCAAGAAACTGCATCCCGGGGTCTTAGTCTAGTATATGAGCAAGGGGACAAGGAACTGAGAGAGCAGCTCGTAAAAGATCTCGTTGCATCCTTTACCGGCACAAGCACACAACTAAAAGTGGACGAAGAGACCGAACTGTTCGAACCTGGAGCCCTCCCAACAGGGGAGGGAAACTCCGTCACATCCTACAAAGATATCATATCTTTGGCAAATGAGGTGGGTGACCAAAGTCTGGTGTATAAATTTATGTCGCTTGCATCAAACGCCGCGACGTGGTCAACCCGTGCCGCATTTGGAAGATTTGGGTTGAGCAGCATCCTCTCTGAATCGGAGATTGATCCTAAGCTCTACCCAAAACTTTACCGCTACCGATTTGATCCGAATCCAAACGTTCAGCGTTCGATGAATGACATTTGGAGCGCTCTCGTGAAGGATTCGAGTGCTACCATCAATCTTTTTTTCGACGAAATTCTTGCGGATCTCCTGAAAAGCATACTTGGCAAAGAGTGGCGGACGCGACAGGCGAGTTGTGCTGCCATTGCCGACCTTGTACAGGGTCGCGAGTTTGACAAATACGAAAAGCACCTTCAAGAGATATGGCATGTTGCGTTTAAGGTTCTTGATGATATCAAAGGCTCTGTTAGATTGGCAGCCCTCTCGCTCAGCATGGTATTGACCAATATCCTCGTCCGCCAAGTCGAAGCGGGAACCTCTTCCAAACATGCTCAGACCATGTTGAAAGAAGTCCTGCCATTCCTTCTTTCGGAACAGGGGATGGAAAGTTCGGCTAAAGAAGTAAGACACTTTGCAACTGTGACGGTGCTGAAGCTTATCAAGAGTGGAGGGAAGGCTCTCTTGCCTTTCGTGCCAGGTCTTGTTGAGCAGCTTCTGGGACTTTTGAGCACAATCGAACCCGAGGAAATCAACTACATCTACCAGCGGGCCGCACAATATAATCTTACCGAAGCCAAAATCGACAGCGTAAGGTCGGACGCGGTCGCTCAGTCTCCTCTGATGGAAGGGATTGAGCGCTGTTTAGACTTGCTTGATGATCCGACCATGGAAGAGTTCGCTCCTCGTCTCGAAAATGCTGTCAAGACAACACTCGGAATGCCTTCAAAGATTGGATGTGCGGCTGTTTTAGTCAGCCTTGCGACCAGGCATTCCTTCGTCTTTCGTCGTCACACAGATATGTTCCTCAAGATCATTGAAAAAGCGGTACTTGATCGTAACAATGCCGTCAGTGCTGCATATGCTAGATCTGCAGGATATCTGTCACGCGGTGGATCCGACGATGCACTCTTGCGGCTTGCATCATACGCAAGAGGTCTCTATTTCAACGCGGAGGACGAGACCCGCCGACAAGTTGCAGCCGAAATTACCTATGCTGTTTCAAAATTCGCCACCGATCGCTTCAATGGACTGGCTTCAGAGTTCTTACCATTTGTCTTCTTCGCCAAGCATGATTTCGATGATCATGTGAAGGAGCAATTTGAAAAGACCTGGAGTGAGAACGTTGGAGGCTCCCGTGCTGTTCTCTTGTACTCCAAAGAGATCAACAGTATTTCCATTGAACGTCTTGAATCTCCAAAATGGACCATAAAACATACTGCAGCTCTTACTATTGCAGATGTGGTAGAATCGTCTGGATCAGAAATCAGTGGTCCCAATGCAGCAGCAATCTGGCCAGCATTGGAGAAAGCCCTAGCACTCAAGACATTCAATGGCAAGGAGAAGGTCCTCGAGGCATTCATCAAGTTCACAAGTTCGGGGAAATCACTCTGGAGTGCAGAACCTAGCATTGCATCTCAGATGAAGAAAATTGCTATCCGGGAAGCAAAACGGAACAATGACAAGTACCGACCTCACGCATTCAACAGTCTAGGAGAATACAGCGAGGCACGCACAGATATAGACATGTTTGAGGAAGTCCACGGCATCGTTGCCCCAATTCTCGAAGAACTTTGCAGCGAAGACAAGATGGATACTTCCGACGACACAGCAAGTGGAGGCAGGTCGCAAGAGTCGGCAACGATCACAGCTAGCATTTCGGCCTTGTTCCGAGCTGTGAACGTCAAGCAACTCGATCCGTCTCCTCTTGGCCATCTCCCACTGCTCTTGGAGGTAAGCCAAAAGATATTGCCTTCGCCGAAGATCACAATTGCGGCACGAACTGTACTATATGAACGAACCAAAAGCTTGTTCGACGGCCTTCGCAAGAGAACACACAGCCAAGGCTCCAGCGGGTATGAGTTGGCGCTGGGCTTCTTCACATTATTGGGAGTACCTAGTGGCTCGGGCAGTGAAGCTATGAGAATGAAAAGGGGTGAGGCTGCCGTAGCGATTACCCTGGCTCTCACAGGTGGCGTATTTGGAATGTTTAGGGAGGGACTAGATGAGGTCAGGGTGACAATGAGGGGTATGGTTACGGATGGCAGAAAGGACGAGCGATCACCAGGCGTGCGAACTGTATTAGACCGGGTCATGAAAGCCCTCGACGAGTGACGATGGATAGATAGATAGATAGCTCACATGAAACCCTGGTAGAACATCGCGAATACGGGAAAGCCGAGCAATCCCGTGATTCAGGCACGCACAACAATTTTCCCCACCTAGCTGCATTCAAGCTTTCCATGCACGTCGTCACACTGCATCTCACAAAATCCAGTCAGCTGCAATGGCACATCCACTTCCAAGAATCTTCTCGCGGCGAATCTACCAACAATCCTCTCCCTCTGCAAGAGCTTCAAACTTATTTCCTCGAAGATTTCAAGTCAATTCAGCACCTCGACGAAGTTACGCGACTGGTGAAAGTGGACCTAACCCACGACCTGGCCAAAATCCCTTCAAGATCTGGCCCTTTGTTGCCATTACTGTTGCAGGATCTGGAGCTTACATTTTGATGGTGAGAAGTCGAACTGGTACGCGTAATGACTTTTTTTGCAATTGCCTTTCTTCGCCCTTTCAAGCTCGAATTCGAGAGCTGTTTTCACAGACAACATTTCAAGCTACTTTACTCAACATTTTGTCACTACCCACACAAATTATATTGCAGAAGAAGTTGTTCTGACAGAGAGCTCCACATCTAGACATGGCACCCACGAACGAGCGAATCGCTGCGCCGAAGAAAAACACTCCAACCTTCTCACCTTCCAAAGTCACCGTCCTCTTCGTCCTCGGCGGCCCCGGAGCAGGCAAAGGCACACAATGCGCCAATCTCGTCCGGGACTACAAGTTCACGCATCTCTCTGCCGGCGACCTTCTGCGAGCTGAGCAAGACAGGAAGGGTTCCGAATTCGGGGACCTGATTAAGAGCTATATCAAGGATGGCAAGATTGTGCCCATGGAAGTCACTGTCCAATTACTTGAGAACGCCATGACGGAAGTGGTGGAGAAGGATAAAGACCACAAAGGAAAGTTTTTGATCGACGGGTTTCCAAGGAAGATGGACCAGGCGCTGAAGTTTGAGGAGACGGTGTGCCCGAGCAAGTTTGTGCTGTTCTATGATTGCCCGGAGGAGGAGATGCAGAAGCGGTTGCTGAAGAGAGGGGAGACGAGTGGGAGGTCCGATGACAATGCGGAGAGTATCAAGAAGCGGTTTAAGACTTTCGTGGAGACTAGCATGCCGGTCGTCAATTACTTCAGGCAGGAGGGGCGAGTCGTCAAGGTTGTTGCTACGAAGACGCCTGACGAGGTGTATAAAGAGACGAGGGAGAAGCTTGAGCAGAGGTTGGGAAGGAATTTTTAGATTTGGTAATACTAGAGGTATAAGATCGGGATATTATAGAAGTCTTGAGGGTAAATGTCACCACTGTAAACTAGCAAGCACGTTCAATGCATTTTATTCTACTGTATGTGCTCGGATCTTTTCGATCAAGCTTCTCTCAGTCTCATGTCTGAATCATAGCCAGAAACAAACCGTGCATCACGCCAGATGCTATGCTACCAGTGTACAGACAACCAGAACGCCGGGGATGGATTTTTGGACTCGTTGGCGGTATCCGAAAGGTATAGGAAACTCAAAGTCTTTCAACCCTTCAATCAGTGCCCATCTCGACCATATTATCCCTGCCGCCAATTCTCCGACCTGCACCCATTCCAGAAGCACCAGCAACCTTTCTCTCAACCTCGTGCATCTCTCGCTCCTTCTGCGTCTCCGCGGCTTGTCTCTCCCGACTGATGACCTCCTTAACAGCCCTCAAACTTTCCTTCCACTGATCTAACCGTGTAGCGACCTCACGCCATTGCTTGTCACCGAAGACACGATATGTAGTTCTATGAACCAGGAAGACCTGTTTCTGTTGCGACAGCTTGCCTTCGACTAAGCCAGCACGGATGACATCAATAACCCACATCTCCACGTCCTCAGAAGGAATTTGTAAGGCTTTCGCAATGCGCTTGTATTCCAACTCTCTGCTGTTGGTGCTCGCTGCGACACTTGCCAAGGTCAACAATCTCATCTTGCGATGGAGCTTGCTGTTGCTCAAGCCTTGTTCCTCGATGAAACCTTCGTGCTCGTCCCGGAAATCATTGTAATCTTCAAGTTCTTTCTCGGAGAAGATTTCAAGCAGTTCCCACCAGACCTCTTGTGGCGGGTTGAGGGCCTGCACAGTGGCAAGAGAGGTAAGATCATGAAAGTCAAAGTGGGTGCTGGAGAGGAGAGCGATCTTTAGTGCGCGTATAGAGAGATTTTGTGCTTCCGTAGAGGAAACTTCGTCTTTATCGAATGTACGGAGCGCCTTGAGAATGTATTGATAGGATTGTCTGTGAGGAGCGGATTAGCACTGTTGATCCCCTGTACATTGCAAAGCAAATAGAGCTCACTCTTCTTCTCCGGCATCCTCTGCAGCATCTGCGATCTGTCCGAAGAGCTTGCGCTGATCCTCGTCATCCACATCCCATTCCACCAGCCAGGCGTCCAACTTCTTCAGCTGTGGTCGCAACATCTCGAACAGGCCGCTAGTCTTGACGAGGCGTAGAATTGCCTGGAAGACATTGAATCGGACCTCATTGTCGGGTTGGAGGAGATTGAAGACAGTTGTAAGGACGCTGAGAGCAAGACCTGGTCCGTTGACTGGGGAAGATATAATCGGTCTCGAGAGGTTCTCGCAGATTCGAGGAAGGAAAATATTGACACTTGGGGACTGGATGACGAGGTAAACAAGTAAATTATAAGCTGCGGTGAACTCTTTCTCGGGGGAGGAGTTGAGCGCAGTCGATACGGTTACGAGTCTCTTCAGTGCATCATCTTTTTTGTTCTCCTCGAGGAGGGGTTGAATCTCAGGTCCGATGTTGAGATACTCGGCCAGCTCTTGGGCGAGATCAGCAAAAGTACCGTCGATAAAAACTTGCTGAGTTGAAGGCGCCATTTCGTGCAGTGCCGTTGAGACGCAGTCGAGCAAGAACTGAATAGTATCGCAATGTCCAGAGCAAGGTTGCAAATCATTTGGCCAGCCATCGTGCGCGACTCGCTTCGTTGTCCGCTAGCCGTATTGGGTAACGCACGGAGAGTTGACTCAATAAGTGAACCACCACAACATCTCATCGTTCATCCAGATTACTAACTAGCTAGCAAGTAGAAAATCAATTCATTGC
>Ga0307515_10016126_pt1 | contig 13701 bp, 4 predicted proteins | sample 17_EM_MG_FD_194513 | JGI IMG/M metagenome (GOLD analysis project Ga0307515, IMG submission 194513) | Populus trichocarpa ectomycorrhiza microbial communities from riparian zone in the Pacific Northwest, United States - 17_EM | ecosystem: Host-associated > Plants > Roots > Unclassified | place... | reverse complement strand
GCCAGCTACATTCGTATCTTAGGCTACCTACTAGGACACCCACCTAGTAGAGCCAGTCATTTAGTCCTATTATTCCTATTCTTAAGAGTATTACTATTATATTTTCTGCCTTCGTTAGGCCTTCTTAGAGCCCTAGAGTATTTACCCCCCATAGCGTTAACTATACTACGGCTTAGGTTCCTCTTACCTTAGTTAGCCTCTGTACCTTTAACTCCTATACGCCTCTCTAGCGTTGGTCCAGCCAGTATTATATTACGGTAGATAGTTTCCTAGCGTTCTTTTATGCTCTACTTTGGCTCCTTTCTCTCTCTTACTGTTATCTTTACTAGCCTCTTACGCGTCTCCCTTCCTCCTTTATATGGGCCTGGGCCCTAAAGTAGCACTATTCTTCTTCTGCCTTCTTTACCTGTTTCTCTAATATGTCTTCCCTACTTTAGGGTTATTAGTTTGTTCTCCTACGGGGCGCCCTAGGGTCCCTCTATAGTTTATTTAGGCGTGTCTTAATATACTTTATAACATTAAAGTTACATTTATTTTACGCCCTTTATATTGCAGCGGCTTTAATATATAGTTGTAGGGGGGGAATATTGGCTTCCTTCTTAAGCAGTGCTGTGGCCGTTCGCTTATATCCGCCTGTTATGCTCCAGAGGCAGGCTGTTTAGACCTTTTGGAGTGGTTTAAGGAGCGATTTGGGGGGGCCTTTCTTAGATTCTCCAATGGCCCAAATACTGGACCCATACGTCATGGTTGGCCGGACAACTGCTATATATAGTAGGCGTGACCTCTAGAAGCATAGACCCTATGTGGAATTAACGATCCTAGAAGCCCTTATATATATATATATATATAAAGACTTAAAGCTTTTATAATATATAAAAGGATACTAAGGTATAAATATAGGACTAATTTTATACTATACGTTCTAGTATATATATAAGAGTTAAAAATTTTAGACTTGCCTATAGATGCTTCCTTTCTATAATATATTTAACTACTTCCCCCCCCTAAATACTATCTATAATCTAGTATTATACCTTTCTCTCTCCTATAATCTATTATTATTAACTCTAATAGTAATTCTAACGCCTAGTTAGAATTATCTAAGCTTATAAACGAGCCTTTTAAACATAAGAATCCTAATAAAGAATTTAAAGTATTGTCCTCTACTACTATACTTACTAAATCCTCTTACTAATCCTTTAAATATGCCTATAAAATCGGAGAGTTAAGGTATTAATTAGAAGACTAAAAGATAAAAAGAGTAGTGACTTTATCTCACTGTAAGAGGCCCTAGGGCCTTACTATATATACTAAGTAGGTGGCAAAGACTAACGTTAATACTAATGTTAATTTAAAACTATTACCTTACTACTACTTAATTAACTTAGTAATAGGTAATAGAAAGGTAATAGAAATAGTATAAAGTTATAAGGTAGTAGATAACTAGAATAGGAATATATTATAAAATTGGCTAAGTAGTTACAAATAAGCTTAATTGCTAGTTATTAATCGTGATAAGTATATTGACATATAATAGTTTAAGATGTTTAATAAGGAATAGAAATAGGTTTAGGTTAACGTGTTAAGATATAAGGGGCTATTATAGTACGTGCGTAGGTGTTATAGAACGGTCCTATAATAAAATAGGGTAATTACTAAAATCCGACCTAGATTAATATAAGGTTATAAATATATAGGCTTTTATATATAAGTCTATTAGTAATGAGCCGCTATAAGGGGACTTTATAGATAGGGGGCTATAAGGCACAATTGTGGAATAGGATAGATTATAGAGAGAGATAAATCCTTAAGGAGATAAGGCCTCTAGGATTATAGAGACTATATACTACGGGCATATGCCTCTAGTATATAGCCAGTAACTATCTAAGGGGCATCTAAGGGTTGTCCTAAGGGCAACCTAAAGTAACTGCAATAATATTCCTTATAGCCGCTTATAAATAATAAAGGAAGACAATATTAGCACTATAGGTAATATATATTTTATTATAATATAGTTACTATAAATTTACGTTCTTATCTATTTAATACCTACGGTTATTAAGGAGGGCTTGGTTATTAAGCGGGCTATAAAGTAGAGTTTTTAGAGCCTATATTATAAGTAGGGAGAGCTTTATATATAGAACCTTAAAAGTTAAAAGAAAACTATACTAAGAGAGAGCGTTATTTTAGCTCCTATACGCGACGCTTTTATATAGCTAATTATGGTCTAATATCTACTATATAATATAGTAACTTAGCTAAAACCTTTAAGCGCTACTTCTTATACCAAATTATACCTATAAGAAAACTCTAATAGACTTCTATTAGCGACTCAGTCAATCGAGGCACGGACACGGCAAGAGAGACGCGTAAGCCTGTACGATTGGATTGTCTATAAACGAGGATCTAAAGCTAGAGAAAGGAAAGGAGAAGAAGGGCAGCGCTGCTTAAAGTTATATGCGGTCCTTGAGTTATGTAGGCTTACGTGACCTGCATCTACCATAACGTCTACTATAATCCACCGTTTTCCACTAGCGCCGTAATATTACCCCCCCCTCCAAAAAAGCCTGCCCTTAGGCTTTGTGTGTCCGTATTATGTCCGTAGGGTATTCTTGTCTTTATGCTCAATAGGCAGCCTATCGTCTTTGCTATACTAGCACTCCATCCACTCGTTGAGGTACTTTAGGGGTCCGGGCTTATTAGGGTATTAGTTATGGAACTCTTTAAGCTTTTGGGGGCAGCCTATAAAGTTCTAGGTAGGGTACTAGGTTGGATCTTAATCGTAGCCTTTCCATTAAATACGGTACTTTAGCGTTCTACGTACTAGTTTACAGGCTAGTATTTTATCAACTTCCTATTTGTTATCGCCATTAACTTAAATTAGTAGGGGAGGCTCATTCTTTTGTCCGGGTAATAGGTTATTTATAGCTTTCCGTAGCTTATCCGGCAAGAAAATAGGGTAAACTTTAATTAAGTCTGGGAGCTGAACCTTATATAAGTTGCCTACTTTATTAACGATCTTATACAGTCCTGCCATCTTATAATCTAGCTTACGGCTAGGCCGTTCTGTCTTCTAGTTCTTTATTATAACCTAGACTATATTACCTACGGTAAAGTCCGGCTTACGTCTGTGCTTATTTGCCTACTATTCTATCAATTTCTAGGCCTTTTTTAGGTTCGTACGGGCTACTTTCTAGGCCTCTTCTAAGCGTTTGGCGTACTGCTGGGCTTCCTTATAAGACAGCTTTTTACGTACGGTCTAGGGTCCTTTTGGTCTTTCCCAATTAAAGCTTATACGGGGTAAGTAATCTATTTCTAGTTAAATAGGGGCGAATCCCGTAGAGTCGTAGGGTAGGGTCGCCTGGGCGTAGTTTATTAGGGGTAATAGTTCGCCCTAGTTATCCTAGAAGTAGTTAATAAAGGGCCGGAGTCTCTAGTCTAAGTATTAATTTATAATCTTCGTCTAACCGTCTATCTGGGGGTGGTATGCCGTAGAAAGCTTTAGCCTAATACCTAAGATCCGGGTGAACTCGTTCTAGAAGGCCGATATAAACTACGGCCCGCGATTAGATACGATAGTATCTGGTAGTCTGTAAATTCGGTAAACGTAGTAGATATACAGTTAGGCCGCCTCTTTAGCATTAATATTCTTGTAACAGGGAATTAAGAACGGGCGCTTGCCAAAGCAGTTAACTAGAATTATAACCATATCGTATCCGTTATGGTCTATAGGTAGCTCATGGAAATCTATAGAGATATACTGCTAGGGGCGTTCTGGTATCGGAAGTGGTTTTAATAGTCCTGGGGTCTTATCTTGGGGGATTATAGATCTACGGCAATCGTCGCAGTTTTATACGTAACGGTCAATATCTATAATCATTCTAGGCTAGTAGTAGCGGTCGCCGATAATCTTACGGGTCTTATTTTTTCTAGGGTGGGCCGTAGAGACCTGGGTATATGCTTCGGCAATAAGCCAAGTCCGTAAGTTCTGTTCCTCTACTACCACTAGCCGTTCGCGGTGCTTAAGTAGTCCATTTTTGAGAGACTATGGGCTGGTAACGTCCTTTATCTTTTCACGGTACTCCTGTAAAGAAGGGGCCGTACGGTTTATCTACAGCAGTTTATTAATAAGGTTAAGTTCCGTAGAGTTAACAGGATATATCTCAGCGTCTAAAGAGTCTGTACTTAGTTCTACCCGTATTTAGGGGTTAAGGTGCTCTAGTTATAGTAGCGCCTGGGTCTGTAATAAGATTTTTGTGGCCATCTAGTTATCTAGGTCCTGTCCACGCCTTATAAGGGCGTCCGCACGGTTTATAACGCCTAGCCTATACTTAATTAAGAAGTTAAACTAAGATAGGGTATCCGCCTACCGCGCCTACTAGGCCGTAAGGGCCTTTATTATTATGAAATATTTTAAGGCCTAGTGATCTAAAACTACCTGGATAGGTTTAGGGGTCCCTTCTAGCTATATACGCCAGTACTAAAAGCTAAAGATAATAGCCAGCATTTCTTTGTCGTGGATGGGGTAGTTTAGCTTAGCGTTAATTATAGTCTTTAAATAGTATGCAATGGGGTGCTATTCTCCATCTAGTTGCTTCTGAGAGAAAATACTAGCTATTACGCCATCTAAGGCATTAGTTTCTAGTATTGAGGGCCGTTCTAGGTTAAAGTGGGTAAGTAGCGGGGCTGAGACTAGCCGTTTTTTAAGCTCGTTAAAGGCCTGCCTATAAAGGGCGTTAAAGTAAAAGGGCTGGTCTTTTTGGGTAAGGCGGTTAAGAGGCCTAGTAATCTTACTGTAGTCCTTAATAAAGTATTAGTAGAAGTTATAGAAACCTAGGAACGATTATACCCCTTTTACAGTCTATAGGGGTGCCTACTAAGTGATTACAGCCGTCTTCTTTGGGTCGGTCTCGATTCTATCCGTACTAATAATAAACCCTAGGTACTTTATACGCTTAACACTAAACTCTAATTTCTTAATATTAGCCTAGAGGCTAGCCTCGTAGAGCCGTTATAGGACTTTATAGACGTGCTCCTTGTATTCTAGCTCATTCTTAAAGTAAATTATAATATTATCTAGGTAGGCCGTATAAAAGTTGTTAAGGTAGTTAAAGAGTATATTATTTATATACCGCTAGTACGTAGCTAGTCCGTTAGTCAGTCTAAAGGGAAGTACTTTATATTTATATGTTCTGTAACGGGTCTAAAATATAGTAAGATCCTTAGACCTAAGGTTTATCCTAATTTGGTAGAAGGCCTGGCGGATATTAAGCTTTATAAAGACCTTAGCTCTACTTATTCGGGCTAAAGTCTTATTAAGTAGGGGCAGTGGATAGCGGTCCTTTTGGGTTATATTATTTAGCTTATAGTAGTTAATACAAAAACGGAGTCCTCTATTTGGCTTTTTAGTAAAGAGAATAGGCGAGTTAAAAGGAGCTTAACTAGGCTTAATAAAGCCCTTATCTAGGTTATCTATAAGGTACTACTTTATGGCCTATAATTTGGCAGTAGACTACTGGTAAAGGGGGCTAAAGCTAAGGGTATTTTCTTTATCTGGCTTAATCTCGATTTTATAGTCGTATAGTTAGTAAGGTGGGAGTATATTAAACGCTGCCTTAGAGAATATATCCTTAAATTTCTAGTATTAATAGGGTAGTTTTTATTCCACTAGCTCCTTATCTATAAGCTTATTTTTCTGCCCGCTAAGCTCGCCTTCCTTTTCCTTAATTATTTAATTAATTTCGTATAAGCTAGTCGTAAAAGTAACGGTGTTAAGTTGGACTAAGTTCCGGTAGAATCCTACGGCACTAATACAGCAGATATTAACTGGTGGAAGGTCCGTAGGCTTCTTTACGGACTTTTATTAGGCCGTATTTTATAGTATAGGGTTTATAATCTTCCTTAGCTCACGTTCCATTTTCCGTAAGTTGTCCTTCTAGTCTATTAGTTTAGTATAGCGTCCGATATTCCTGGCTTTCCTTTATAGCGGCGTAGGGCCTAAGTTCTCCGTAGGGGGCTTAGCTAGGTTACTACCAACTTCCTAGGTCTCTAGTGCGGGTGGCGTAACATAGGTAGTCTAGGGGGGGCGGTGTAGTATATGGATCCGTTGCTGGTTAAGCTGTATATCCTTTTTAAAGGCTTGGTCCCTACGCATAGCATCTGCCTAGTAGATAGTATTAATCTAGGGCTGTATAAGGTTTTCTATTATAATACTAATTTCTTTAATAAAGGAAGGGGTTAGGGGTAGGGTTTCGGGCCAGATAAGCCGTCTACCCCGTATGTTAAGCTGTAAGCCTAAATAGGCTAGCTATTTTCTTCCTAAGATTATATTGTGGCTTCCTAGGTCCGTAATAAGAAAGGGGACGTTATACTACCTTTATTCGTTAACACGGAGGTAAATCTACAAGATAGTTGTGATAGGTGGCCCTATCCATCCGTTATATCCGCAAATAGGAATTGGTTTAGGCAGTTCTTTAATAGGTGCATTTAAAAAGTTAGCTAGCTTTATAGTATACTAGGTGTCTATTAAGGTAAAGGCATTTACTCTAGAGTTAGCTAAAGCAGAGGTTAAAACTTAATATCTATTACGGAATAATATATAAGGGATAGTGTAGCTTCTTCTACTAACTAGCCGACCTAGATTAATATGTAATATATTAATCCCTTTTAACCCTAGAGAGGAGTCTTCCTCTAGGGTTTCTCTTTTTCTGACTCTATGCTATCCTCCTGAATTAATAGGACCTCGTTTACTTTTACCTTTATTAGGTAGTCTTTTGTAAAATGGTTTTTTTAGCCGCACGAGAAGCAAGCTCCTTAGTTGCTAAGAGCCTGTCTACGGGGGTTGCTATAGGTAGGCCGAGTAAATGCTGGGCCTGCGGTAGGGCTGGCTATACAGCTAGCTAATAGGTTAACGGTGGGCTGTACGGCTGGTGCCGTAGGAGTTATAGATCGTGCTGGGGCACTATAGGCCGTTCTCATATTGCTTGTGGTTTGGTTTGAAGGGTTCCTAGCTTTATACCGCTTGGCACGTACCTTAATTTGACGGAGGCCTTAGTTAATAGCTAGGCAGTGGTCCGTAAGTACCTTTAACGTCTACACCGTAGTAAAAACTGGTAGTATAGCGCGCTATAGGTCCAGAGTAAGCTTATTAAAGAGGTCTGGCATTAGGTCTTTATAGGGAATTTGGGCTTGGCCGGCTAGGTGCAGAAAGCGGGTCTGGAAGGCTAAAAAGGTCTCCGTTGTTTTTATGTTTAGGCTTTTATAATTAAGGCGGGCATTCTGCGTCTTAAAGGGGTCCTTATAAATGGAAGATAGGTAGTTAATTATTTCTTCTTCTGAGACGAAAGGGTCTGCTAAGTCTGTAGCATATCGCGGACGTAGGTGCGTCTAGGTATCTTTGCTAGTACGGCCGAAAATATAAGCTATCTTGGCTTAGTTGTTAGGGAAGTGATCTTTATTAACCTTAAGCTTGTCCCGTAGTTAAAGCTTCCAATTATTAAATATAGGGTTGGTCCCATTTGTAAGTAATAGGGGGTCCGCGACCTTCGCGGATCTTAATAATGTGGTGCGTTAGGCTAGGGCCTTAAGGACTGTAGCAAGTCTGTCCGATGGGTCATCTTGAGATATAGGGGTATCTCTGGTTTTGAGCAGTTCTTATAGCCGTTTAATTTCAGCATTAGCTGCCGCAAGTTCCTCCTGGGGGGTTAAAATATTAATTGTTTCTTTATCTAAAGTATTTGCGGGTCCTGTAGCTGCTTTGCCTGCTACTGTGTTTCGTGGCATAGTGGTAGGGGTGTTAGGTAATTTCCGGTGTTTGTTTATTTTATTTTTTTTAGGGGTTCTGGTCCGTGCGTGTCCTGTTCCTAGGGTGCGCGTTCTGTTCGTGTTCTTTTGGTTCTGTCCTGTTCTTATAGTTTTGGTAATATCCTTAGGGTCCTATCCTGTGTCCTTGTCCTGTTTGTGGTCTTGTAGATATATTTAAGTTCCTTCTTAGGAAGAAGAGTAGATGAGCTTTGGATAATGTTAGCGACTTAGTTAATTGAGGCACGGACACGGCAAGAGAGACGCGTAAGCCTATACGATTGGATTGTCTATAAACGAGGATCCAAAGCTAGAGAAAGGAAAGGAGAAGAAGGGTAGCGCTGCTCGAAGTTATATGCGGTCCTTGAGTTACGTGGGCTCACGTGACCTGCATCTACCATAACGTCTACTATAATCCACCGTTTTCCACCAGCGCCGTAACAACTTCTATACTATAGTGCCTTAGTAAAAAATTTATTAGTTAATAAAAAGCAGTATACTTATAATATGTGCGTAGTATATATACTAATGGTTTACTAAGGGCCTAATTTATAAGATAACCTAAACTAGTTCTAGGTTGTAAAGAAAATAGTAAAAAAAGGTAAGGGGATGGGTAGGTACTCCCTAAAGGCTCTATAGTAGGAGAGTAAAGCTTAGAATACTAGCGTGTCTATAGGCTTACTACGGTAATAGTAGTTATTAGGGAGATTAAAATTAAGAATATAAAGGATTATAGGCGACTTATAGGCGAGGCCTAAAGGTAGAGAGATAGAATATAGAGTTTTCTTATAAAAGTTTTCTCTCTATATTTATATAAGGTATAGTCTATATAGGCCCAATAGGGATCTAAATTGGTTATTAAGTGATAAATAAATAATAAATGTGTCGTGATATTTTAATTGGCTTATAAATTAAATACGATATTTAGCTTATTAATTAATTTATTTATAGTCCCTTATTAAAAGTCTCTATATAAGTGCATTTTTAAAACAACCTATTTTGCTAAATTACTATATAATAACTATATAATTAATTCTAAAGCTTTAAAAAAAGTTTTATTATAACTCTTTTAGAAATCTTATTAATTATTTACTAGAACCCAAAATCTATAATATAAAAATTTCTTTAAAAATTTAATATCTTATAGACATTTTATTTTTCAAATTTATATAGGAAATTGCACTTTCCCTCTCTTTTTGAATTTTATAGCTTTGTAGCAATTCTTTGTACTTTTTAAATAAAATTTTAAATAGAAAGAGTTTTAATAAAAATTAATTTCTATAAGATATTAGATTTTTAAGAAGTATTTTTAATATATAGTAGTAGAAAATATATACTAAATATAAGTTTTAGTAGTAAATCGGTAAAACCTAAAGACTTTTAATAAGGGACTATAGATTTTAAACACTAAAAAAGTACCGCGATCACTAGATTATATATCTATAAGTAGCTTTGGATGTTTTTCAAAGCTCTAGAATTAATTATGTGACTTTTATATAGCATTTTGGGAAAAAGTGTCATTTTTGGTGTGACCTCTGCACGGACACTTTTGACGAGGTATTGTATCATCGATAACGCTGTTTCTGTCAGCCAATTACAGCGTATGTACGTTGTAAATTGGCCTTCTACACTGGCCAAAATACATGAGATGAAACGGGGTATTTCTAATCACCTGCTTTTCTGAGAAGTTTCCAAATGACTCCGTTCCGATCCGCCCACAATACCCATAATATCCACTTTTAATCCACTTTTCGGGCCTTTATTTATCTATTTGTGGGTCTCCTACCATAGCCCTTTGTATTATTGAAGTAGTGGGCTCTCTTCTAGCTTTTCACGCGCTAAACCTACACGTTTCTAAACCTTACGTCGGTCTAACTAGTTCTAACTAGCCTGTCTTCAAAAGGCTTTGGTCAGTATTGTCATGCGTCGCATAATAGGCTGTGGATATCACATCCGTAATAAGATAGGTAAGAGGCGTGATAGAGGAAGATCGCCGACTTGTTAAGAAAAAGATGCAGAGACGATCATGCAAAGAGCAAAGACAATTCGATCACGGAGAGGAACTCAATCACTATTCAAAACGAGCCAAACGTTTCTTTCATTTTCCCCTTAGAGCATTCGGTGGGTGTAATCACTCACAACAACTATCCAGTGTCTCCGTCTTTCTGTACTAGCAAAGGGTGCCCTATCTATCCCACGTACCGTACTCAGTGGAACCAAATCTAACCGAACTGACAAACATTGACGTAAATTAGGGCACACTTCTCAATCCGTATCACGATCATCGTCATAGACCATCAAAACCCTCCAGTACAGCCGTACAGCTCCATACACCAGTAAATCCGACTCCAAACCCATCTCCAAAAAGGCCCCCCCACGCTTCCCGAGCGCAAGTCCAGCCACTTACCGACGCCTCGTCCCCGCAGAAATCCCTTTTCCAGCACCAAATTAAACGAAATAATAACGCCAAACACTCAAGCTCAGAGCAAACACGCCAGGTGCGCTTCCAAGTCCTACTTCATCCAACACCAAACCCACTCCCCAAACGCCTTGAAATTCTCCTCACTCAAGTACTTCTTACGATTCGGGAAGACAAGCTGGCCCCTCCGGCGCCCAGGAGCGACGACCATGGGCTGCGGCCGCGCCAGCTGCATCGACGCCGACCTTTTCCACTTGAGCGGATTCCAGCCGTCCGACTTGACGTGGTAAGCGGCGACGAGGGCGAAAAAGACGATGATCTGTTCGAGCGCGGTTAGCGGGAAGGAGAGGCAGGGGGCGGCGGCAAGACGGCCATACACTGATGTAGCTGGCGACGAACGCATCGCGGTTGAAGGGCTTCGCGAAGGATTGCCAGCCGGTGAAGAAGATGAGGAATATGCTGAAAGCTAAGCCGTAGATGGCGCGGAAGACTTGCCCGTGGGAGCGGTAGGGGTAGTATTCGTGATCGCGGTCGTAAGCAGTATGGTTGCTTATGCGGTTGTCTTCTGCTGCTCGCTTGAGGCTAGGGCGCATATGTTAGATCAGACATCGTTCAAGGAGATTTAGGATACCGACCAAAAGAAGAACGGTATATAAGAAGCGCAAATGGTTGCATAGACAATGAGGATGGATATTACTGCGTTGAGTGTCAGGCGGTTGAGATACTATAGAGGAGGTCAGTGTGTCCAGTAAATCATAATTGAAACAGGACCAGCCTACCGTCGCAGCAGAGCCTTTTATGGAGAGAAATGCCAATAATCCGAAAAGCCAGCTTACAACAATAGTTGAAATAGGTACGCTAACGGAATTCGTTCGTTCTAGTCTCCGCCGTAAGCTTTGCCCCCAGAGAGGCCATGCTTCAGGAATGCCTGCGAGAGCGTGAAGAATCCTGGAAGCGCAATATAATGTCGAGATGCCAGAGCTTGCCGCAGAGAAAATAAAGAAGCCGTTGAAAAAATGTGGCCAACCGCGGAGCTGGCTTCGTACCGCCGAAAGCACGAAGATTGAATTCTCCCCAGCGGGGAAACTGTTGATATTTAAATCCTGGAGATAGGCGTCGTCGTATGGGACGTTGAGGCCGACGGTGAAAACTGCCATGATATAGAGCACTGATATGCGAAGAACAATTTTCCTCGAAGCTAGCTTGAGCGTTTCTTCGGTTTCCAGATTTTTGTTCTCAGGAGCGGTAATTGCTACAATTTCGAAACCCAGCATTGCGAAGAAGATGATCCTCATCGTAGTGAAGAGCGCAAGAAAGTGACCTAAATCTCCTCCGATCACGGATGGGTTCTCCACCGACGGTCTAGGACTAAACCCTGGAGATGAAAAACTGTATGGTTTGTTCCAGGTCCAGAAGTGGCTCGACCGTGGGACAGGCTGGACTGCGCTGATGATGATGTTGAAAACAATGAGGAACGAGATAAAGGTGATTTTAGCGACTCCCACGACATATTCGACCCATCCATATGCTTTTACTGGAAGAAGGTTCACAAGGCCGTTGAGAAGGAGAAACAGAAAGCACCACACAGCCGGGTTCACATCCTCGGTGGATCCCCAACCCAAGGTTTTGTCTGGATAACCGACCTGTCGGAGGTAGTCTTCTGAGTAGCGGAATTTCCAGAGTTCGGCCACCGACATTAGTTCCGAGGCATTCATGGCCACATAAGCAAACCTATAAAGATTAGAGTATTGTAGAAAATGCACCCAAAGTAACATACCAGGCTGTAGCGATGTTAGTACTTAACAGAAGTGCGCGCATCGTCCCAAGACTTACCAATCCATCCCGCCGCATAGCCCATGGACTCATCAAGGAACCGACCGCCAAACTCAAAAAGTGGTCCCTATTATAATGAGGGCTCTATTCTGTTTTGACTTCAAGCTGGAGCGATGTACCTGTACGGGGAAGAGTGCTGTCATCTCTCCCAACGACCCCATCACGGCCCACATAACAGTCGCAGCAAGTGCAAAGGAGATTATAGCAAGGCCAGGGCCTGCTATAAATATCACTTGGCCACTTTGAAGAAAGAGCCCAACTCCAATGCACCCAGAGAACGCTATCATGTTCACCTGGAGCTCGCTGAGCACGGGCCTATAGCCTATTAGCATGAAACAGTATCGATCAAACTTCGGGAGACGTGCCTTAATTGCCTTCGAGTCCTCATAATGCCAGTATGGAGAGTTTCTTGCGCTGAGTGAGGTTTTCTTTTCTTGAGGCGCTATCGCAAATGTCCTGTTGGGCCTAGGCATGCTTTTGTACAGAAATTGCGTCCTCGTATTGGGGCCGGGTGGTTCAATGTTGTGTAACATCACCCGCTCGTATTTGAGGAGTGCAGGGTGTCGATCAGCGATTAAATCCCCTGCAGTTCAGTTCAATTGGGAAATCTGTATATTGCAATTCTTGGCAAGGCAGAATGTCCATGTTGTCGGCCAAGTACGAGTGGTGGATATCGAGAGAAGCTCTGCAGGATGATTAACCGCACGGCGCCAGCCGAATCAAAAACGACGCCAAGTCATCGCTGGCCGTTCGCGATTCTCATGCGGTACGTGCTGTTGATGAGACGGACACCATCCTAGCGCATCCAGTTGAAAGCGCGTGTTGATCTTAGTGATCAAACGGCAGGGTTCAAGACGCGCTTTCAACCGGATGCGTAAATAGGTTCTACGATAGTTGGACCGTGCGCGAACACCAGAATCAAAAGTACACATGCAGCCTGTACCCCCGTACACAGCAATTTCGCTTCATACGCACTAGAGAATTTCTAGTTTAACTCTTGTAATTAAGCTTAAAAATTTAAAGGCTTTGCCTTTTTTGTGGGTGCATAGCTCTTTTAGAGCGCACAGTATCTACTCAACTAGTGATTACCGAAATTGCTGGACACCAGAGCTCGTACAGGCTGTATAATCACGGAGCCTTGATCCTATTGACTCTATTGGCTGGCGCTTATCGATAACAGTAGGACCCATTTTACCAGCGGAAGGGATAGCCCGTTTTGTGCAAAACCATACCTGAAGAGGCGATGCAGCGACACGGAATACGTTAAATTAGCACGGAAAACGGCCCACTTACCGTTACAAATCCATCACAAGCTGAGTGTAAATTATGTCTTGTTGATAGGGGGTGTTGGTGTCAGATAATCTGTATTCTCGGAGGCGTAGGACGTGCACGAGTCACGTGCACGGGTCACGTGCATTGTAAATATCTTCGTCTGAGCCCAGGGGCCCTAGGTCAACCAACCATCAAGAAACGATCAACAAGATCAAGATCATCAATCAATCAACCCATTTCATCAATGAATAGCTCTATATGAGTTATCTGACAGTTATGAGCCCGGTCCGCCGACACAAGAAGCTATTCAGCTATTACTCAATCATTTGAAGAGATTCTACCTCATCGTCAGACTCTGACACCTCATCGTCAAGGAC
>Ga0307515_10016124_pt1 | contig 13703 bp, 8 predicted proteins | sample 17_EM_MG_FD_194513 | JGI IMG/M metagenome (GOLD analysis project Ga0307515, IMG submission 194513) | Populus trichocarpa ectomycorrhiza microbial communities from riparian zone in the Pacific Northwest, United States - 17_EM | ecosystem: Host-associated > Plants > Roots > Unclassified | place... | reverse complement strand
ACTGAGAAAGAATACCTCCAAATAGTACAAGACATTATACAAAGCCAAGACCCTAAAACAGTCTTGTTCCAATCCAACTCATCTGACTCGACCTCTCCTACCATTTCCCTTGGAGACGATAATGAAGATGACTGCTTTGGCATTCTATCACCTATCAAGAGACATTAAAAAAAACGAGTATTTCAGGCTCATCTGTTTAGAGCCCATATCTTTTCGACTCAACTGTTTCGAGTCCCTTTATTTTAGAGGCCCATTGTTTTAGGCTTTTTTCTACAAATATTACTTGATGCTACAAACAGACAAATCAAGTGACTCTTTGATAATATATATATATATATATATATATATATATATTGAATTATTTTATGAATTATAATTGATACAATTTGAGAATCGTGTGCACATGGAGGATATAAAAGGAAATTATAACTAATAATGTAAATATGTTGTATTGAGGTTTTGTGTTGTTGCTAACATGATAAGAATTTGGTGGTAATTGTAATAGTGTAATAAGATGCTAATAATAGTGATGAAACGACCTACGATAATGACTACCAATTGTTCTACCTAATGTATAAGATCCTAGAGGGCTTGGTTCAAACATGGGAGACGCACATAAACAACTTGTTATAATATTTAGAATATAAAGAAAGTGAATCAACAAGGTTAACATTTTCATACGCTAGACACGCGGTATTCAACAACAAGTAATTTGGTTACTATTTAGAATGATGTGAGAAAGTAAATGAAGAATTGTATAATTAGTCTGCCATATGAGTGAAGGATAATGAAATTTGGCCTTAACTATGGTGGCCAAATGAGATTAGGTTGATGAATTAAATAGATTGATTAATTGATGTATGTATGGTATTCATATTAATTGAAAATGGACTGGATATGAATATTGTGAAAATGATTATAGGTTCCATGATAAAGGGAGATTTTACTAAAAATCTAAAGAAACATTGGAAGGTGCCAAAATAGACACAAGAAATATGTAAGTTGAATATATTTATAAATCAAAATTGGATAAAAAAAACATAATGAGTTTGACAATTTATATGGAAGAGCCATAATAGGTATAATAGATGTTGTTATTAAAATTGATATAAAGAAAAGGAGAGAGAGAAGTCACATGGTATATATTATAACGAATTAAATGTGCTCGTAAGGTGAAACAAGACACAAAATGAAAATGTTGAACAATTCTAGGAATGATGAATAGAGATGTAATAATAGAAGGTTAAATGAGAATTTCGAAGAACTATGATTGCGTATCATTGAATATATGTTTAATTATATGTGCATGTATTGTGTGATTTTCCTTCTATGCTATATTTTATTCTTACTAATTTATTCTATAGATTATGAAATTGCAGGTCCTTCACATTCACGCTGGGAGTAGTGTTTTAGGCCCTCTAGTCTCCTTTTGTATGATTAGAGAAGAAAATGAACATTAATGTATTTTGTCTCTAAGAAACTAAATATCGTAATATGTAATAACACTCCTTTTACATTAAGTGTCGGGATATAAAACGGTACTATTTTGTATTTGTAATCTTAATGTTTGATTACTTCCATTTATTATTAAATTATGTGTGTTAATGAGAAAGAAATGAATATACGAAAGGTTATGCATGTACCATGAATGAAGTACTATTTGAGGTTCAATATGATTATGATATGATTGAGAGATGAGTATAAGGTGTGTACAAGATGATTGTCGATAACTTGGGACCTCCCGATATAGGAGAAACTCTGCTAAAATTTCAGTAAGTCCTAGATAAGTTTGGCAAAACAAAATACTCATTTTCTTAAGTCAAGGCTCAAAGTTCTTTTAAGAATGTATTAAATTATAGGGTGTTCCATTGTCTCTTTACCGAAAAAACATAACACTAACTATCAAGGGCATTAAAGTCTTTTAATAAGGCTCATTCATCATTACTAAATTGAACGGGATAAATAAATATTTTCCCATGTTGATTGCATAATGAAACAACCAAAATATTTTTTAAAGCAAAAAAAATTAAATATGTCATCAATGGCCATTTTTGTATTTGCATAATGGTTTTTTCATTATTATAATGTCAACTAAGGAAAATTTTGGTATTTGCACAAATATAAAAAAACTTGGACCTCTTTATTGTTGGTATTTCAACTCTAGTTCTTATTCTTTTGATTTCTAAGTTTTGTTCTTGGCTTTTTTGTAGAAATTTTATTTGTTTTCAATTATTTGTTTTTAATTTCATCATTCAATTCAAATTTATGGATTGTGTTTTTTAATTTGGTCCTCATTGTTTTGATTTCTATTTTTTTTTCTTGGCCTTTTTTGGAAAAGTTATTTTTCTTTTCAATTTCACCCTTCAATCATAAATTTGTTTTTAATTTTTATGTCAATTTTGGCTCTCATTCTTTTGATTTTTTTCTGGTCCTTTTGCCAAATTGATTTTTCTTTTCAATTTTACCTTTTAATCAAATATAAAATTTATTTGGTATTTGGATTTTGATCTTTATTCTTTTAATTGATATATTTTTTTAATGCTTTTGTATAATTAATTTTTTTTAATTTTATCCTTCAATGTTTGATTAGTTGAGAATTGGATTTCATGATTTTTTTCAAATAAGGTAGGTAGTATGGTTTTAATGACCCGAGTCACGGGTTTAAAAAGTTAACATTGTTTTTTTCTAAAAAAAAGCTTTGAAATTTTTTTTATCTTTTATCGGGTTATTCCAATCTCATGATCTGGACTGCGGGTTTGGCAAGATATCTCAGATTGGCTCGACCTTGATTATCGGGGTGATAGGTTTGTCATGATGCCTAAGATAACCAAGACCGGATTTTTTATATCATTTTTTTTTATCCCATTTCATTCTTCCATATTTAATGAGTTGTAAATGAAGATACATCGTTTGTTCTCATTTGAAAAAAAATATAGTTTTTCCTCAAGTTATCCTAATCACTTTTCTTTTTAAATCTGATTCATCTATTATTGTTTCCTTTTTTTAATCTAATTGAATTAAAACTAGCTTATTTGATCCATTCAGGTCTATGATTCAAGTCATGTGTTGTTTTTCTTTTTTAAAACACACTTGTGGTAACTTTCATCTAATTGAATTAAAGCTAGCTTATTTGATCCAGTCAGGTTTATGATTCAAGTCATGTATTTTTTTTCTTTTTTAAAACACACTTGTGGTAACTAAATATTATTTTTTACGCAAAAATATAGTTTGGCCCCGTAGCGAAGCGCAGGCACCAAATATTGTTATTAATTGAAAGCAATGTAAACTCTTTTAAGATGGTCATTAATGATTGCAAAACCATCATATTAATAGTTCATGGTCATTAATGGTCGTAAAACCATCATTAATAGTTGTTTGACAATCTCTCATTCTTTTGCTTATTTTTATAGTTTAGAAAATAAATAAATTAAGTGAAACAAATTAGTTAATACTAGAAAGGTGGCCAGCACTCCGCGCGGGACAGGCTGAAATTTTTGTAATCTAAAAACATGATGCTCAAGCGCTGTCAATGTATTTTAAAGAAGGTAAAAAAATCTACAAATCGACATCATGGAAAACAAATTTTGAAAAAAATAACGATTGTCAGTGAACAAAAAAATAATAATTGAATTATAATATTTCAACTCAAAACTCGCGAGTGAGATCATCAAAGGATGGAGTTTAATTTTAAAAAGAATTAGTGAACAAAATAACCTAATAGAAGGAAAATAGGAAAAAGGATGAAGTTTAATTTTAAAAAGAATTGAATTTTGAAGGACAAAACCGAAAAGGCTAAAAAAAAAGCAACCTCAAAAGAAACCCGGGCAACCCAACCAAACCTCCTATCTAGATCATTTGATGGAAATAACATGATTAAAAGGAAACTAAAGAAAATAAAGAAAATCATTTTTCAAAACGACCAACTTTGACATATGTAATTGAAAAAAATTTGATGTCAACTTGTGTTAACTTTTCAAACTCATGACCCAAGCTAATGACAAAATTGAAAGCACCTTATGTGGATTACAACTATTTTAAAACTCAGCTTAACTCGATGGGCTTAGGTCAGGACGAGTTTAGGTCGGACAATCTGTGAACATGGTGACCCAAGGCTAAGATTGGGATGAATTTCAAAATAAATTATGGGAGAATTGATTCAGTATGAAACAATCAAAAACTCAGGTTGATGCATGACCTTGTCAACTAGGGGAAACCCAGTCAAAACTCGTTGACTATTTTCCTTTATTTTTCAAAATGATGTCATTTTTGCTTTTTTTTATCAAACCAAAATATTTGGTTGACTTGGGTTAACTTGGGCTAACTCACTTGACCCATGACCCAGTACTAGCCCTAGATCGACTTCAGGGTCAAGTCTAAAAACATTGGGAAAAACCACAAAGATTAGCTCCTAATAAATCAAGTGTCAAATGATGAAATAAAAAAATTAATTACTAAAAAAATATTTTAAACAATAACAATTAATAGAATAAGGACCTCGTTTGAAAAGAAAAAAAATAAGAGGACAACATAAAATTTTGAATTGAAGGGAAAAATTGAAAACAAAATCAAATTAATAAAAGAATTGAAAAGAAAAATTTAAAATCAAGAGAATGAGGACCAAAATCGAGAAAAATAAAAAATCAAGATCATAGATCTAAAGATGAAATTAAAAAAAGAAAGATAAAAGAGCTAAAAATCAAAATTAGAAATCAAAACATTAAGGGTCGAACCTTAAATATCATAAAATAAAAGGATAAACAAGATTTTTCTAATGGCCTGCACAAAATTCAAAGGGAGGAGAGAGAAGAAGAAAAGAAAAGAAAAGAGCGGCCGATGATAAACCATCATCGTAATTATCACACATGCCACCCCACGAGGAAAGGGGCTTCATGACGCTTCCAACACCATCATAGAAGTTGACATTCCTTTATAGAAGGCCAGTTCACACACCGCTAGAAGAGCGAAAAGGTGCTCCACACTTTGGCGTGTGGGTAGCATGCACCATCAAATTTTTTTTAATAATTTTAAAAAATTGAAAAGGACTAGATTGTCCCTAACCAAACTTAATAATAACACAAAAAAACTCATAGGAAATGACAGAAACACCCCTAAACACACGACTTAGAAAATTCAATTTTAAGGGAAATTTAATCATTCCAATTTTAGAATTAAAAAAAAGACCCAAACACGCCTTTCATTACTAATTAAATGAAAATAAATTTTAAGGGCAAGTTAGTAATTTTATTATGCAACAAAAATATGAACTGACTATTATATCCCTGATGAACTTCATAATGAAATTTGTATCCTAATGGAAAGACCAAATTACCTTCCTAACTAAGCTAAATTGTTTTTTTATGGTAGGGGGAAAATGGTCAATTTAACATTCGAATCCACATTAAATTGAGTGTGTGTACAATAAAAGTCTAATGGCTTTTAAGTTTTTTTTAATAGTAGGCTAGTCAACCACAAAAAGAAAGGGTGAGGCGTGGATTTTGGTAGAGAGGTAAACATTAGTTATTTTCAATTGTGAGAGGGAAAAAAAAGGTAAAGGTTATTATGAATGAAGGGGAGAAAGGGGTGGAGGACATGGAAGAAGATGAATTAGGTAAGGGCGGTAACGTGGAGTTTGTGAAAGAGAGAGAGATGGGGTTGTTGACTTTTTACAAAGGCGAAAGAGAGAGATGGTAAGGCATGAACTTCAAAAGAAAAGCAAAAATTAGGTTTTTTCAATGGTGAGAGAGAAGAAAAGGGTGAAGTTTATTGAGAATGGAGGGGAGAAAGAGATGGAGAACGTGGAAGAAGATAAATTAGGTGAGAAAATCAAGGTAGGATATGTGAAGAAGAAAATGAGAGGGGTTGTTGAGAATGAAGATGGGAAGTGTAGTGAGGAAAAACAGGAGGTGAGACTTTGTTTCCAGGCATTGCTTTATTTCTCTCATGCATATTAGGTGTTTGCAAAAAGGTATGAAAACAAAAACATTCTGCTCATGCATTATATTTTTTGATAGGGATTAAAGGTGGCCAGACTTTGGCCTTTTTCTTGCTTATTTTTAGCATTAATGCGCCCCCCCCCCCCTTTCATGTTAAATGTTTGTTAAAAACTTTTGATTATAATAACTTTTGTTTGGTCAAATATGCAACTATGGAAAAGGAAGTAAAATTATAACATAGAGTAGTTGAGGCATCCATTATTCATGGTAGGATACCAGTAATGTAAGGGCATGCCCTATATGTTATTTACTGCAAAAGTAATCTGTTAATTTTGTTTATAATTATTATATAATCAATAACTCATCATATTCAAGACATGTTGAATGTTGGTGGTATATTGCAGTTGATTATAGAGCAGTTTTCATAAATTTATGTTTGTAATAATATAACAATGGCTTCTATTACTTGGTAAAAAAATTAAAAGAATGAACACCATAATTATAGGTATTGCTTAGCTAGGAATTCAATATCAATAATTTGGTGAAGCTGGTGTGCATCTATTTTTTTCCTGTTATTTTCAATACTTTTGATTGAATATCATTCATAGTTATTGGCTTCTTTATTTCCCTTTTCACAGTATGGGTGTTAGGGTGGAAGACAACATCACACCAGCTTTTTGGATAGTCGCCTTAAAATTGTAGGTGGCATACTCTCTATTTAGTTCATGTGGTTGATTTCTAGAATTTTAATCTACGAACGAGTCAAATATAGTAAGTGTAAAGTGTTCTTTGGTCAATACCAATATGTTTCTTTAGATTAAACATTCTATAAATTTTAATCCTATAATAAGAATTACTATATTATGAGAAAATAGATATCGATAACTATATTAGTTTTGGATTATGCATTGTAGGAATGCTTAGAAGCTGAGATGAGAACACAAAGGTTGGAGTTGAAGCATATATGTGGTTGTTATGCCATCTGATGTGTGTGTGTTGCTACTAAAAAAGGTGTGTTTTTTCAATTCTTCTTCAATTGTCCTTTTAAATTATAATTGTGACCATAATTGTCCTTTGTTTGTTTCTACAATTAGCTACTGGATCAATACGATTAGAGTTGCGATGTGTTCTTTGGGTTTCACACAATTTAAAATCTAGACAAGATACAAGGGGGTCTACCAGTGTTCTCATGCATGGGTTCTTTTGGTTCTTGCTTGCGATGTTATTTGGTTTTGTGCTTTCATTTTAATAGTTGTAGATTATACTTTTACATTGTTGTTTTGATAGCTTTATTTGGTGTTTATGAATTTGCATCAATATTATCTTGCCTTTTATATTGTTCTAATTATTTTAACGATGTATGTTATGCGTTAAGTGCGGCGCTGTCTTTCAATTCTTCAATTATTAGATCAATAGCTGGTTTATGGTCAAAACTAGATTCAAATATTAATAAAAAGACTAAAATATCCCTTAACTTTTTTTAACTTTTCTTTTTTCTCTTTCTTCTCCTTCTATTTCTTTCTCATCTCCCTTCTCTCTCTTCATCTCTTCTTTCTCCCTAAACGTATGCTCTCCTCTCTTCTCCTAACAATCACCCCCTCTTTCTCCATATATTTTCTCTTATTGAACATCTAATCGCCAATCCTCTCCTCTCTATGATTAGGGAGAGAGCTGGAATTTTATTCTATCTCTTCATCTCTCTTTTTTTACTTACATCTATCTTCACATATTCTTACTATGATTACCTGTTTTATTGTAGGGACTATCAAAGTAAAATTATGGGTCTATTGTTATTTAGGCAAATACAACAACGATGTTTTTAACTTTTAAATCATCTCCTTATATTTTATGAAAGCAAAAGAGTTTTTTTGACTTAGTGACTTAGATTTTTCATTTTTACCATAATATTTAAAACTTATGGATCTTATTTCATTTTAAAATTGTTAATAGGGTTAAGAAGAAAAAACATGAAGTGGTAGAATTAGGTCAATTAATAAGAAAGAACTACTAAAGATGGAGAAGATACACATGACGAGTGCTTATGAGAAGAAGATTCATGTTTTTAGTAGGGCTAAGGATTCATTTATTTTTGTGGTAAGGTCTATGTTTTGTCCTAATCACATATTTAAAAGTGTTTGGTTAATCAACAGATACCATAGTTTTGTTCCAAACTCTTTCTTGAAATCTTAATTAATTTTTTTATATAATTTATAGCTTTTTTAACTTATTTTTTTAAATAATAATTACAAACCTACCACAATACCAAACACACACTAAGACCTTTGAGAAATAAATAGATTATAGCAATTGAGGTATCAGGTTTGGAATGTATCAATTACACCACCATGTTGTACCAGAATACCCTCCATTAAGGCTTCATGTTTCACTAAGCTTATACTTTTAGGCATGGTTATTAATCTCGGACCGGCCCGACGGGTTGACCCGGGACCCGGGGGCTTGACCGGTTCGGGTTTGTCAAAAGACCGGTCGGTGCTACGACCCAGCCAAATTTGGTCGACCCGGCGGGTCAACCCGTGACCCGGGCAAGATCTGATGTTTTTTTTTTCAAATGTGGGATTTGAAACCCATCAGTATATGTACTCTATGTTCCCAAGAAAAAAGTTATCTTTTTTCAATATGGGATAAAAAAAAATTTTGGTTTAAATACTTCAACTTAAAAGGATAACATAGTATCTTTTTAATGTGGGATTTGAAACCCATTAGTATATATACTCTATGTTCCCAAGAAATAAATTATGTTTTTTCAATGTGGGATAAAAAACTTTTTAATATATTCTTTTAAACTTCATTATTTACAATATGTATAGCCTATATTTATATAGATTTTTTTTCTTAATGTTTTCATATAAAATATTAAAACTTTAATTTTTTTTAATTTTTCCGGATTGACCTAAGTTGACCCGGGTTGACCTATGAAACCCTGGACCCGGCCCCTTTGCCAGGTCAACCCCCGAGCCGGATTTAATAACTATACTTTTAGGTAGCGATTCCTTTTTAAAATATTTGTTTGCTTAAAATGCATAAAAAATAATGTTTTGTTGCATAAAAATAATGTTTTGTTTCATTTTTAAAACTTTATTTTTAACATCAACACATCAAAATGATTTAAAAATATAAAAAATTTAATTTTAAGTAAAAAAAATTCAAAAGCTTTTTTTTATCACAAAAACAAACACTCTTAGTGAGGAGGTGCTACGAGATTTTGTTTTAGTATCAAAATTTAAAATGAGAATAATAATAACATGTCCTGCTTGATGAGGCTAAGCCTTTATCATAGTAAAAATCTTGTTCTCTGGAATAAGATCAACACTAAAAAAATCAATGAAGGTAAATGTTTACAATTATAAAGTTGTGCTCTTTGAAATTATTTTCTATAGGAGAAATATGGAAATTTACATATCAAAACTAGGGGAAGTTCTACTTTCTACCTAGGTATGCATGCATGCTTTCGGTTGCAAGAGAATTGGATAAGCTTAGTTTTGGTGAAAATGGCATTTCTATAATATTGTTAAACTTTTTTGTTTAATGATTTTGCGCATGTCTAACTCAGTATGTAAAGTTTTGTCAACTATATAAATAATAGGATGTAAAGTGTAATTTTTGAAAAGATACAGGCAAAGTGTTATCACGCTTAAATATTAAGAGAGTCAAGGTAATTTTCTTTTGAAAAATTATCTGATTATACCATTGTTTTTAAATAAAATCAAACCTTTTTATGGCAATATTAAAAAGTGTTTTATGAATAATTATATATGCACTAATACGCATAATGTTTTTAAAAAAAAATTGTTCATAGGTATTCAATAAGAATAAACTGTCTATTTCGTTTTTTTAAGCATAAACTCTTTATATAAACTTCTCAAATTAATTATTCTTTTTTTTTCTCATAGCCATGCACAAATTATTGGGACATGAGTTTTTTATTATTATTCTTTGGTTGAAACTTACTTTTTAAATCATAATAAAATTTTATTTAGAAAACATGTTTTTGTCATAACAAAAAAGAAATACATTAATAAGAAAGGAAGTTTTAATTGAAAAGATATATATATTTTATAATTCCATTCATTTTTATTTTTATAAAATTTTATTTTAATTATCTTAAGTTTTTATTCAAAAAACCATATTGCTAATAAAAAAAACATTTTGTTTATCAAAACAAAAAAGAAATACATGAATAAAAAGCTACACACCATCGCCTTCTCGCACGCAAAGCAAATGGGCCCTATACGTCAATTTTAAGGGAAGAGGTGAAAAGAGAGCAGAAGAATGATTCATTTGGATCGACGAGCTTTTTTGGCCCCAAAACTTAGAATCAATCGAATGTCTACCTATCCATGAACATCTATTCTATCTCTTTATAAATATACAAGTCTTTTATGGCATGATATGATTGTTTATTTCTAATCACATATCAGTTGTACCTAATATCCAGGATTTCTCTTAGATAAGATCTTTTCCTTCTTTTTTTTTGAAAGCTTTTTTTAACTTATCGAAAAGAACTCTAAGTTCATGTTTGAGAGTGTGGTAGATATTGTTTTTCAAAGTATTTTTCACTTGGAATTGCATCAAAATAATATATTTTTTTATTTTTTAAAATTTATTTTAGATGTCAGCATATCAAAACTATTTAAAAACATAAAAAAAATAAGTTAAAACTAAAGAAAGTTAATTTTTTAAAAAAACATGGTTAAACCAAAAATATAAAAGGAGAAGCAAGTCTTCTCACACGCAAGTGCGAGAAAAGTAAGCAAAGTCCAAAGCTTTGCTAGATGCAAAAGAAGGAAACAAAGCTCTCATGTAAGTGCTAGCCGATTAACTAAATACAAGAGTCGCAACCTTATTTTGATTCAAAAGAAAAGCTAAGGAGCCCCAGGTGGCAAATGGCTTTCCATCATAGTTGCAAACTTGCAAGGCTTCCAAACCATGTATTATTTTTCCATCATTTAAATCATTGGATTTTTTATTTTATGAATATCTATTATAATTACAAAACATTTGATAATTACTAAGAAAACTAAAACTCCTCTTGGTTTTACTGTTCACCCTTTTATTGTTCACCTAGACACGGATGACTATGGATTGGAGCAATGTAATGATAGAATTGTCCTTACCAAAAAAACTTGTTAAGCATGCAGTTGGGGGCTTCTCCGTCTTTTCATTTTCTTTGAAACATTTCAAATACATGCTGAAACAGTTGGAGTTGTGTAATGGTTGAAGGGTGTTGGGCATGCGCCAACAGGTGAGCGCCACCCGCATCATTCGGGTGGCGCCTACGGTCCCAAAACAGAACCGAAAGCCGTCTTACATGGCATCTTTCGTGCGCCTCGCCACCCTAGGCATAGTGGCAAGGCGCGTGTGCCAAAGAGGCCCACGAGTGAGCTCTAGGAGGGGGTTTTTCCCTCCCTCCCTCTTTACCTTCTCTCCTCCTAGAAAATCGTGTTGCCCATTGCAAAAAAGCATGGGTCAGACATGATTCTAGACCTAAAAAAAGTGGGTCAAACATGATTGTCAAACTCAAGTCACGTGGGGCTGGCATGTTGTCAGGCCCAAGTAAAAGTGGGTTAGTCACATTTTCCAGACCCAAGCAAACATGGGTCAGGCACCTTTGATTATAAGATGTATTTTAACTATTTAATAGTAGATCTGGAAACCACGCCAAACCCAAACTACTTAGGTCTGGTGGAGTTTCCATATCCAAGTATCTTGGGTCTAGCCTGGTTGCTAGACCTAAGCCACATGGGTCTGACACCATTACCAGACCCAAGTGCCAGACCCAAGGTTCTCGGCTCTAGGAGATCCAAGCGACTAGGGTTTGGCACCCCCTACGCCTGACCCAATTACCTCTCCATCCTTTTATTTTCTTTGATTATCTCTCTTTGGTCACTATAGTTTTAAATTTTAAAACACTCACTTTGTAGTTTGAAAAATAGCTAAGAAAGTTTTTACTAATTTTATTTGAGAACTTATTCTTACAAAGTAGCTTTATAGGGGTGACAAAATCTTTTATCATAATCGTCGAACCTTGGATCATTAAATTATCAGGTGTTCATGTTATTTTTTTTATTAATATAATATTTTTTTTATTTTCAATAAAACCACCCCAGACCTAAGAGCCTTGGGTCTGACATGTAAACTGAGTTTGACGTTGTTGTCAGACCCAAGTAAACATGAATGCCCCTCATGATTATAGAAAATTATATTAAAAAACAGTGTGAAAATACAAAGATACCCGTATATGCAAAGCTTATTTTTTTTTCGTTTTTTGGTGCCAGACCCAGGCATGGGTCCAGACCATAGCCTCCAGACCCAAGTCTATTGGGTGTGGCATGACTCTCATACCCAAGTCTCTTGGGTCTAGCATGGTCGCCAGACATAACACTCTTGGGTCTTGTATTGCCGCCACATTCATGTCGTTTGGGTCTGGCATGACTGCCACACCCAAGGGGCTTAAAAACATTCTCTATATTTTTTATATTTTTTTATATTTTAAAAATTTAATATTGACCCGCCGCGGAGTGCGGACCAATATACTAGTTTCTTTTAAAAGACCCCGTGACATCACATACGGATGAAAAACTTAGTTGCCAAATATACTGAAAAATGCCTTGCTAAAACATTGTAGCAATTTATCAAAAGTTTTTTTACAATTTGATCCTCCAAAATCTTTTTCAATTGTTGCATTTTATACTATTTTTTATGTTCAATATCAAAAATTGTTAAGAGAAGAAAAAATCAATGAAAAGGGACCAAATTGTCAAATAAGGAGAGAATAGGGGGGAGTTCTTTTTCATCCTTATACTTTTCTTTCCCTACCTTATATAGTGCCTATATTTTTTGTAATTTCAAATTTAATCCAAAAACTCATTTCTTTTATATTTTATTACTTGTATGTGAGAGAGGAGAGATAAAGTCACCAAGCTTTGGTTGAAGAGAGAGAAACATTTTTTTTTTCTAATTGAAGCCTCCTATGCCTAATTTGTCAAAAAATATCAAGAGAAGAAAAATTAAAAGAAAGGGAACCAAATTGTAAAACAAGAAGAAACACCATGGCTAATGTAAAATTAGGGGGACAAAGTTCTTTTTCATCCTCATACTTTTCTTTTTCTAATTTTATAGTCCCTATAATTTTTGTAATTTCAAATTTGACAAAAAAAATTTATTTCTTTTACATTTTAGTCTCTATAAATGAAAGAGGAGAGAAAAAGTTGTTGGATTCTCGTTGAAGACAAAATAATTGGTTGACACCAATTTTGGCCTTGAAAATCATTGATCTAGGTGTTAATGAGTTTCATTCAATGGAGGGAGTTTGATGATGATTATTTTAGACCTTAATCTTGCATAGAAAAACAAATTGGGGTCAAGAGAAAAAAATATTTCCCGATTTGATTTTATATTTTTTAACTATTTTATAGGGTTTTTGGAGGTTCTAAAGGTGTATATTAGATAAGGTTATTATGTGAAAATGAGTTCTTAGACCAAATAAAATCAAACGTGAATTTTCAACCACCATAGTGGTGGTCAAAATTTGGGAAACTAAACAAATCGTCGTTTATTTTTTTTTAAAGCAAAAAACATTCGGGGTAGACAATAAGTCATCTCCCTTTATATAAAAAAAAAATGGTCCAAGCACATGTGTTGAGATTTGTTCCAAGTGCTTAGGCATGTTAAGCACCCAGACCAAGCTCGTTTCCTTGTTCTCTTTTTTCTTTCCTTTCTTTGATTTTTTTTTTCTGTTATACATTGATT
>Ga0307515_10016123_pt1 | contig 13703 bp, 17 predicted proteins | sample 17_EM_MG_FD_194513 | JGI IMG/M metagenome (GOLD analysis project Ga0307515, IMG submission 194513) | Populus trichocarpa ectomycorrhiza microbial communities from riparian zone in the Pacific Northwest, United States - 17_EM | ecosystem: Host-associated > Plants > Roots > Unclassified | place... | reverse complement strand
TGATTATGGAGATTATGTAAAATGGGATAATGACTTAGTCAAAAGAGGAAATTTACAACAGCTAAAAAAATATCATTCAGATTTAGGCTTTCGCTTATTATTGGATGAACACGTTGAATTAAATAAGGACGGTAAGAAAATAATTTTAGCCGGAATTGAAAACTGGGGCTTGGGATTTGGTGAACGTGGCGATTTGCAAAAAGCTTTACAAGGAACAACAGCAGAAGAATTTAAAGTCTTGCTTTCTCATGATCCATCACACTGGGAAGCTCAAGTAAAAAACAATCCTTCAAAAATCCATTTAACATTAGCAGGCCATACCCATGGGATGCAATTTGGTATAGAAGCATTTGGTGTAAAATGGAGTCCAGTAAAGCTGAGGTATAAACATTGGGCTGGAATTAAAGAAGAAAACGGTAGATTTTTAAATGTAAATCGTGGTTTTGGTTTTATCGGATTTTCTGGAAGAGTAGGTATTTGGCCAGAGATTACAGTTATTGAGTTGAAAAAAGGATAATTATTTTTAGGGTGTTGTAGCGTTTGGCTTTTTGCCTCCGTATAGGTTTTTAGTGTTGATGGCCATTAACCTATTATTCACCCTTAAAATTTAATTATGAAAATTACATTTAATTACAAAGCTTTACTTGCCGCAACCGCTCTCTCACTTGGATTAATTTCTTGCTCAAAGAATGATGATTACACACCACCAGCGATTTCGGGAATAAGCATTATCCATGCATCGCCAACAACAGAAAAATTAGACGTTTTTATTAACAATACGAAAATAAGCGTAAATGATTTTTCTTTCGGAACGAAGATGGATTATTTAAATGCTTATTCGGGCAACAGAAAATTCGATGTGACAAAAACAGGCACAACAACAAGCTTAAAATCAGAATCATTTACGCTTGAGCCGCAAGAAGGTTACTCATTATTTGTTATCAACAAATTAGAAAACATCAGTTTCCTTTTCCTAAAAGACGATTTTACACAACCGGCTACTGGAAAAGCCAGAATCCGCTTTGTTAATTTAAGTCCTGATGCTGAAGCTTTAAATTTAGCAATTGCAGGTAGTGCAACTGATTTGTTCACCAATAAAGCATTCAAGGAATATTCTACTTTCGAATCTATTGATGCTGCTGAAAAAGTGACTTTTAACATCAAAAATAAAACGACTGGAGCAAATGAAGTTGTTTTGGCCGATGTTAAAATTGAAGCTGGAAAGGTTTATACCATTTATGCTAAAGGGCTTAAAGCAACTGCTGATGCTACTAAATTCGGAGCGGCTATATTTACACACAAATAGCTAATCCAAAGAGCCAATCTATAAACGGTTGGCTCTTTTTTTATTGATTTTTCTGTAAAAAATTTATGGAAAATGGATGTTTATCTAATCTTACTTAAAGTTTTAGTTAAATTTTGTAAAAAATGCAAAATGCTTAAAACTAAAAATTAAGTTTGTAAAAGGTAACCATCATCTCTTGAAAAAACGCTACTCCTTTTTTCTGCTATTGCTATTGTCTTTATGCACATCAACCCTGTTTGCACAAAGCAATAAACGCATTAGTGGTTTTGTTACCGATACAAGTAAAACTGCTATAAGTGATGCACCTGTATTTCTCGTTCTAGGTACCGACACATTAAGAACCACCACAGATGAAGAAGGCTATTTCAGCTTTGCGAAAATAAAATCAGATTCTTTCTCTATAAAAGTTGAATTGATGGGTTATCAATCCTTTAGCAAGAACTATTCCTTTGGTAAGGAAAAACAGGTGGAGCTCAAAGATATTCAACTCAAATTTTCTTCAAATACCTTAAAGGAAGTGGTTATTAAAACCAAGCCAAATCCTATCAGAATAATGCAAGATACCATTGAGTATAATGCTGCGGCTTATCGAGTTATGGATGGTGATAATGTTGCGGATTTAATAAAACAGTTTCCAGGTTTGGAAGTTGATGATGAATACAATGTGAAAACGATGGGCAAAGAAATGGTTAAGCTGCGGATTAATGGAAAGGATTTCTTTACCAATAACATTAAAGATTTTATAGGCAAACTTCCTGCAGGGATTGTATCTAAAATTCAAATTATAGATGATTTTGGTGATGAAGCGAACTTTACTGGAATTAAGATAGGTGAACCTACCAAAATGCTAAATATTGTTACCAAACCAGGTATGAACAAAGGAAAGTTCGGTGGGCTTAACATTAGCGGTGGTACAAATGACCAATTAGGGAGTGGAGCAAGTATTAATTTATGGAGTGATGAAAAACAAAGTACAGCTGGTTTAAACTATGCCACATCGAATAATGGAGCTGGCAAAACCCAAAATAAAGGATTGGTAATCTCCCATAATGATAAATTAGGGAAAAATGCAAGTTTTGGAGCTAACTACAATGGGGGGAATAATAACTCTGCTTTTGCTAACGAGCAATCTGTGGAGACATTAAATCCGCTAGGAACGTTTTATAACAATTCATCTAGTAATGGCGAAAATAAAAACAACAACCATAATCTAAATACCAGTTTTAACTTTAATAACAAAAAGATTTACTTAAACGGTAATATTGGAGCTTCTTATAATACGGGTAATAATATCAGTTCCTCTATTAACAATCAATCGGGCATAATTAGGCAAGACAATAAAAACTTTAACCAATCTACTAACAAAGCTCCGAGAGTTAATGCCAACTTAAATTTTTCTAAAATCTTAAAGAACAAAAGGAATAGTTTATCGGCAAATTTAGGTATTTCAACTTCCTCAAATAATTCTGATAGAATTATAAACACCAATACGCTTTTCTACGACAAGGTAACACAGGTTTTAGAAAAGGATTCTGTATTGAACAGGAATTTAATAACAGAAGGAAATAGTTTAAACTTTAATTATGGAATTAGCTTTAGTTTAGGTTTAAAAAAACCTAAAGACAGCCTAGCACGCCAGAGTTTAAATTTTAATTATAATGGCTCTTTTGGCAAAACGAACAGTGATGTTTCTACTTTTGTATTTGATAATTTAAATAATCAACCTAGGTATATAGATTCCTTAAGTACACAGTCTAGTTCGGTATTTATCAATCAATTTTTTGGAGTTAATTATAACTTCAACAATAAAAAGATGCGATATAATTTTGGTCTTAATTTAAGACCTACTTTTATGAGTAGCAATTACATCAATCTAAATCAAAAGATAAATAATAATAACCTCAACTACTCTCCAAATATCAATTTAAGCAGAACAATTAGTAAGGGCAAAACTGTTTCGGTTAACTATAGCGGCAATAATAATAGTCCTACGCCGTACCAATTGCAACCGATTAGAAACACCCAGAATTTGCAGAACATTGTTGTGGGTAATCCAAATTTAAAGCCATCGTTTAGTCATAATGTTTCATCAAGTTTTAATTATGTTCACACCAAATCAGGTGTTTCGGTACAAACCGGATTAAGCTTTGCCACCACACAAAATGAAATTGTAACCAATGTTATTTTAATACCAGATACATTGAACAGCTTAAAACAAGAGACAAGGTTCGAAAATACAAATGGAACTTACAATGCAAGTAGCAATTACATGTTAAACATCCCAATTAAAAAGAATAAACTATCTCTTTCTTACGGAGGTAATATTGGACTTTCAAATAGAGCAGTATTTATTAATAACATTAAGAGTTTTAATAAAGGATTAAATTTATCTCAAAATTTTAATGCATCAGTTAACTTGAAAAAAATTGGAATAAATGCCAATACAAGCTATAGCTTTAGTACCAATAATAACACAGGTAACATCAACTCATTTAATGATGTAGCTTTAGCCAACTTAGGGCAAATAAGTGGCGCTAACTTTTTTAAAACACATAATTTTAGGGCAGGTTTAAACAGCTCGTTAAGGTTGAAGAAATTCTCAGTAAATACCAATATGAATTATAGCATGAGTGTAAATAATTCTGATTTCAACAATGCTAGCATTAGAAACGTAAAGAGTTTTGACATGTCTCTTTCTGCCCAAGCAACAATAAGAAAAAGTTATCGTGTAGGATTTAATGCCAGTAAACGAATAAATTCTGGTTATTCTTTGGCAAATACTAACCCTTTGTTGTTAAATGCCAACTTAAGTAAAGCATTTTTTAAGAATCAATCATTAAGTTTGAACATTAGCGCCAATGATTTGTTAAATCAGGGAAATAATTTAGCTCGCTATGTTTCTGGGAATTCGATAATCGATAGTAGAACAAATCAAATTACTAGAGTTTTTACATTTGGATTGAGTTATAACATCTCTAACTTTGGAGGAAGAAACTTTAGGGTTGATGCAGATTAAAATGAATAAAAAAACAATTGGGAATATCTTTTTTGTAATCCTAATATTGGTTGTGCTTTTTGTACCATCAGTAAAGGCCTTTATGATACAAGGGTTAATGGAAATAGGCTTGTTTAAGCCAAGTGTTGATGCTGAAACTTTACCAGCTACACCAGATTTATCACACATTAAATTTAAAGATGCCAATGGAAAAATCGTTAATCTAAATGAACTGAAAGGAAAAGTAGTTTTTATTAATTTTTGGGCAACCTGGTGTCCGCCTTGTTTAGCAGAAATGCCTTCCATTAATAAATTACATCAACAATTTAAGAACGACACTGATATTGTCTTTTTAATGATTGATGCTGACAGTGATTTCCCAAAAGCACAAGCTTATATGGATAAAAGGAAATATCAAATGCCCGTTTATACCTTCGCCAGCGAGCTGCCTGAAACATTATTTAAAAGTACATTGCCAACCACTATTGTTTTTGATAAAAAAGGAAGGATTTCATTTAATGAAACTGGTCCTGCAAATTATTCAAACCCAAAATTTATAGCATTTATTAAACAATTAAAAGAGTCAAAAATATAGAACAAAGTTGATGGTCAATGGCAAAAGCGTCTATGGGACTATCGACCATTAACCATCAACACCAAGAAAAATATGATACAACCATTTGATATAGAAATAGGAGATATAAATTACGCCGTTTTCCCAGAGGGAAATGATACTTACGTTATCTTTAAAGATGGAAAAGAATACGTGCAAATTCAGAAAGATACCGCTGAGCAATGGCTAAAATTTGATAAAGAAACCGCTTTGCCACTATTTGATTATGATGAAGAAATTAATCAGATAGGAAAGCAAATTGAAGCGTATATAGCAAACCCTCAAGAAGAAGATTTAGATTAATTGAGCAGGGCTGGATGCGTAAATTATTAAAAAAACTGTTTGGTTCATTCGTTATTAGAATGGCCAATAAATATGCATCCAATCCAAAAAAGGAACGTGTTCATGAAGCGCTGACAAATCTTTTTAGCCATATTATCACTCATCCTGGCAAGAAAGGTTTGTTGCTAGATTTTCACGATAAGCAACCTTACATTATCTTCTCTGATCAGCATAAGGGAGCAAAAAACTATGCAGATGATTTTAATTTTGGAAGGAACAATTACCTTGCAGCCTTAGCTTATTACAATCAGCAAAACTTTACGTTGGTAAGTTTGGGCGATAGTGAAGAGTTATGGGAAAACTCTTTAGATGCTGTAAAAAAGCATAATCAAGACACTTTCATTCTAGAGGCAGAATTTCTGAGAAGAGAGGCATTCATCAAGATATTTGGCAACCATGATTTGTATTGGGGAAACGACCCATTGGCATCTTTCCAATTAGAAAAAATTTATGGTTCAAAAGTTAAAATTTATGAAGGCTTGATTCTTCAAACCTTAATTAGCAATAATTCATTACAAATCTTTTTAACTCACGGTCATCAAGGCGATTTGCAAAGCGATGGAAATTGGTTTAGCAAATGGTTTGTGTCTAGAGTTTGGGCTCCACTGCAGGCTTATCTTCAAGTTAATCCGAATACGCCAGCATTTAACAATCAGTTAAAGTCTAAACATAATCAATTCATGTATGAGTGGGCTGCTGCACAACAATCGGTTTTGATAACAGGTCATACACATCAACCCGTTTTTAACTCCTTAACACATTTAGAAAGGTTATATATCAATTTAAATGAAGCAAGAAAAAACAAGGATGAGCTAGCTATTGAAAAGATAAATGAGCAGATGAGAAAAGAGAGAATTTACGGAGCAGAAATGCCTAATTTCACTGCGCTAAAATCTAATTATTTTAACAGTGGCTGTTGTTGTTTTAGTGATGGAGATATAACTGGTTTAGAAATTACCGAAGGTAAAATCCGATTAATTAAGTGGGCCTATACTAATACAAAACAACCTACAAGAATTTTATTGGAAGAAGCTGATTTATCAACTTTAATTACCGAAGTTTAGCAAATATGGATGAATCATTTTACATTAAGGTAAACGGCATCATTTACGAAGTCATTCCAGAAGAGGAAAGTACATTTACCATCTTCAAATTTGATGCAGAGTATATGCAAATCTTGAAGAATAAAAACAATAAGTGGATGCGCATCGATTACAAAACCGATGAACCTATTTTAGAAGAGAACAAGGAAGTGGAAGATGTGGGTAGGTTGATAGATAGGTATTTAGCCAGAAATAATCCTTAATTAATCTATTCTTCCTTTTCTCTAATGATTAAATAGTAAATTACATAAAACCAGCCAAAGAAGCCCGCAAGTATGGATGTAAGAACTGAGTTTGTTCTTGTCCAACAAATGGCAATGGCGAGTGCACTGCCAATTCCAATTCCATTGCCAATTAAAGTGTTTGATACCTCAGTGTCATGAGCAAAAAGAGGGTTAATACTTGCAATTAGCAATCCAAAAGTTAATAAAGCTGATTTAAGATGGGGTTTCATTTTTATGATTTGATAGCAAAATAAGAATTTTAATCTATTTAGTGAATGAATTTTGCTTTTGGAGCTATTAACGCAGTGTATCTCAGACTAAAGATAAAAGGGATTTGTAATCCCGATGAAATTCCATAAACAAATCTAACTGCCCTTTTCTTATCCCATAATAATCTCCACAACGACTGTAAAGATATTCTTCTTCCTTTTCTACTAGCCCAGCCCTAACAGGATTTAAATGTATATAATTTAATTTTGTTTCAAAAAAAGCTCAAGGCTTGTGCACGCCTGTGGCGTGTTCATAAAAAACGAATTTACAATTTTGCATTTACAAATATTCAATATCAATCATACCCTTCCCTCCACTATAATCTATTGCGCTACTATATTTCCAATGCCAAGGCTCGTTAACAAAACCAGAAATTACCGGGTTATTATGTAAATAATTTGCTTTCTGTTCAATAACATCAGCACTCCATAATTCTATTGGTTGGTTATTGTGTTGCCAAAACTGCCTGCCTTTTACATTACTGCTTTTCGAGGCTGCTCTTTCAAACATCCAAAGCATCCATTCTTTTCGACTTTCTTGGCCATTTTCTCTTATTGCTCTAACCAATTGTTTTGAAGTGTGTTCTTTTATCCTTCCCAATAGTTTATCAGGATTGTTATCCTTTGCTCTAAAGATTAGGTGTACGTGGCTTGGCATTAAACACCAACAGTATAATTCCAGGCCAAGGTTTGCCTTGCAATATTTTAAACTATCTATTAAAATATCGCAATACAATGGACGAATAAACACATCTATCCAATAAACCGTTGCGAAACTTACAAAGTATAATCCTTCTTTGTTATGAAACTTATATTTACGGCTCATTGCTTTTTCAAATTTTAATTTTATTGCACACTCCACAGGCGTGCGCAAGCATTTGTGTTAAGCTATTTCTACCCCGCCCAACTTTCTCTATCCAGACTTCTATAATGTATAGCCTCTGCCAAATGTTCTGGTTCTATATTTTCACTAGCGGCTAAATCTGCAATGGTACGGGCAACCTTTAAAATCCTATCATAGGCACGAGCAGATAAACCAAGTTTTTCCATAGCTCGTTTAATCAAGACCTGCCCAGTTTCATCGATAACACAGATTTGTCTAACCATATTGGGACTCATCTGTGCGTTAAAGTGCAAGGCATCATTAGCTTCAAAACGTTTATCTTGAACTACTCTTGCTTTCATTACACGTTCTCTAATCAAGCTGCTTTTTTCCGCTTCGCGGGATGATGCCAATTCCGTAAAATTTACAGGCGTAACTTCCACGTGTAAATCGATTCTATCTAATAATGGCCCAGATATTTTGCTTAGATACTTTTGCACTATTCCTGGTCCGCATAAACATTCCTTTTCTGGATGGTTAAAAAACCCACAGGGACATCGTGGCGTTGCCTTGTTTGCGATACCGTAATAATAGTGCAAGGCGATTTCCGTTATCTTACCCCTCCACCCCCACAACAATTGGCGAACATATCAGAAAGAAACGAATGGATTTAGGACTGCTACAAACTGATGTTGCACAGCAATTGTATGTGAGTGCAGACTGCGTTTCCTATTGGGAGAACAACAGGAGCACGCCACAAATTAACTACTATCCTAGCATCATTTCATTTTTGGGATATAGCCCTTTTGAGATAAAAACCAATACGCTATCGGAAAAGATAGTTGCTTATAGGTGTTTGAATGGATTGAGTTATAAAGCGTTTGGCAGATTGCTAGGGGTTGATGCTTCGACGATACGCTGTTGGGAGATTGGACGAGGCACACCAAATAAAGAAAAGATAAAGAAACTGGAAGTACTGTTAACAACAAAGCCACTCGATTGAGTGGCTTTAATTCATTTTATAAATTAGCGTAAATCCCAGAGTTTTTCCTCGACGATAAACTTATTAAAAACTTTCATCAAGGTATCGCTTTCGCTTTGGGTCAGTGTCGACTTTTCAAATTTCCAATATGCTTCGGTTCTCGGCTTTTCTGCTCCTCCACTGGGAGGTTTTGGCATTCCGCTATAGATTAAGCTTATCTTCCAAAGTTTGCTTTTCTGCTTTTTGTCAAGGGTTGGATTGAATGAAAAATTAAGTGAAGCAAGGTCGTGGTCGTAATACCGATATAGGGAATCGGGTTCTTCTGACCCTTTATTTTTGTTTAAGTATTTCTCCAACTCAATCTCACCTGTATTCGGGTTGATCTCCACTCTATCGGGGATTCCTAGTTCCAAGTTAAAAAATGGAGAGTCCTTGAAGTTTAACCCCGAGGCGTTCAAAAACTCAGCTCTGTCAAAGATTTTCTTCTTATAAAGCGTGCTGAATGTTAGACCCTTTCTGGCGCTATTTCTTAGGACATAATATGAATATACTTTTGTACCCGTAGTGTCGTTAAGGTATATTTCAGTGTTAGAAGATGACCCTTTTGTAGAACTCACTATTGTAGTAGTTCGGTATAGCATATAATCTTTGTAATAAGCGACCCTAATATGGTTCTTCAAATTGATTGGTGCTTTTCCATTATCCCATACCGAAAAGGTTGTATAATCTATTGCTGACAAATTAGGCTCTCTAAAGCATCCGACAACAAAGATTAACATTAATAAACTATTCTTCATATTGCGCTGGGGTAAAATTCTTGCTCTTAAAATAATCAGTCGAATAGCTCTGAGAGGTTGTTCCCATTATGGTAGCAGTCTTCTTAATTTTATACAGTATTGCTGCACTAGCCGATGCTGATGTGAATGATGTCGGAGCGTCAATGGTTGTAATTTCAATATTCTTTCCCAAAGGTACACCCACTGGATGAGCGCTTAAGTGTTTAAAATCAACAAAGGTCTCTGCACCATTACCAACTTTTTTCGTCATACCTTTTTCATAACTTCTAGCCCACCACATATCGTGGTAAGCCCTATGGAAAGTCCATTTGTAGTAATGGTTGAAGTATCTGGTCCCCACCTCATCGCTTTCCAATTCAACGATCTGATCTGTAAAATCCTCATCGGTGACATATCCCCAATCAGGCGTCTCATTTTCGGCTGGAGTCGTGCCGCCACCACCACTGCCTTCTTCAGGACACTGTGTATATAAAAATTCTATATAAACGTCGATGACATTGCCTTCTTCGTCATAGGTCGTTTCTACTAAATACCAGTCAGTGCAACCAATTGGCGCATTCATTACCTTGCCTCCATTAGCCTTCGTGCCACTCGGGGCATTTGAAGCGACCGTTTTAGAATATAAGTTTTCGATTGCTCCCTTTGAGGCAATAGCAGAATTAGACTGCTCAGACGTTTGGCCTCGTGCAAACATACGCTTAAAACCCTTTCCAGACTTCGTAATTAAAAGGAAATAGTTGCCACTCATTGTTGAGCCATTTCGAAGCCTAAATTTCACGGGAATGCCCGTTATGTCCGTTCCGTCAGAGAGTTTGTATGCCTTTGCCTCGCCCCACAAGATATCTTTCTCAATGCTAACTGAATTGCTTTTCGTCATAAAGAATGACTCTACGCTTTTGTTGTAACTTTCTTTGACTGTATTAAGATACCAAGTTTTGGCTTCGCTCAAGCGGGGCATCTCCTCGCTAGACAAGTCGTCGCGTTTGCAGGAAGAAAGTGTCGTAATAAAAAATGCAACTATTGCTATAATTTTTGCTTGTCTTAAGAAGGTGTCGTTAATTTTCATTATGTTTTGATTTATTTAAAGATGTGAAATTTCATAAAATGTAGATAGCGATTACTAAAAATTATAACTTTTAGATTTTGTTGAGAAGAAATTTATATTGAATATCAAGTCATAGACCTCAGCAGTTGAAAAATGGTCTTTATGTGCGTCTGTTGGATTAAAAATATGTATTAACTTTATTTACAAAGAATTAAATCGTGAATAACAGTTTTTCTCCCGTGAATGAATGCTTAGTGCGCCATCAAATTCCACTTAATCAAAAAATCCTTCCTATAGGTTATTCCTAAAGGAATTTTTTTGCCTCCTATCATCGTGACTTGATTATCCTTAAGGGACTTAATGGCTTCGATGTTTACCAAGAACGACCTGTGAACCCGAAAAAGAAAATTCTCAGGGAGGGTCGACTGAAAGTCTTTCAAACTGCTGTTAATGGTATGTTCTTCATTGTTAGTAATCACAGAAACCGTATGGTCTCGAACCTCTATATATACAATATCCTCAACTTTGAGTTTTACGGTGCCCATTTTTCCCAATGGTCGAATAAAAACATAGTGTGCATTTTGTTCATTTGTTCTTGAAAAGCCACTGCTAATATGTTTTTTTGCCTTTTCAACTGCCTTGGCGAATCGCTCAAAGGAAATGGGCTTCAGCAGGAAATCAACAACGTCTTTTTCAAAGCCATCGAGGGCATATTTTGAGTGACCTGTTATTAATATAATAACTGATTCTTTTGGAAGCTTGTCAATTAAATCAATGCCCGAGATTTGAGGCATTTCTACATCCAATAATATAATGTCGGGGGTTAATCCCTCGCTTACTTCCTTTATTGCTTCGATTGGATTTGTCGAACTGCCAATTAGGGAAAGTTCTGGCACACGACTTACATAATTAGTCATTGCCTGAACAGAATGAGGCATATCATCAATGACATAACAGGAATATGTGGGTCTTTCAGTATTTGACATTTATTAGCAATAAATCTAATCTCGCAATCCTTTGTAAAATACTAAAATTTTAAATAGAACATAACTAGAGTTTTCCATACAAATATCACTACAAAGCCACTCGTATGAGTGGCTTTTATTTCCTTAACCCCGTCTTGTTTCCGTTGCGTGTCCAGCCGTCAACGACCGCTGTCCCGAAAGCAGGCAGTCTAATTCCAAAAGAACAAGTCAATCCCGAACAGCCACTCGATAAGCCACAACAAGACGGCAACCCCACACAGGTAGGCGAAAATCCTTTCAAACAGATTTTCTTTTCTATCAACAAACCGTTTAGCCATCACTCTAATGTACTAACAATTTGTGAAAAGATGAATGCTCGCCAAATGGTCAACAATGCATTTAATTAAAAGGAATATTCAGATACACATCGTTGTTGTACGTGCCCTTGGCATACAGCTTTCCGTCAACATAAATATTCATCAGAGCGTCTGAATTATTATTAAAAGTGTCGGGTTCAGCAGAAAGGACAAGGACTAGAAGCCCGTTTGTATCTTTAAACGAATGCTTCCAACCGCTTTTCTGATTTGATACCTCAATAAGAACTGCATTTTCATTCAGATAGTTTCCAGACCAGCTTGTGGCATTAGAAAGAATAACCTCATAGGTTATCGTTCTTGCACTCTCTTTCTTACAAGAAAGGAACGCAAACAAGCACAGTACAATCGAAATCTGCCGTATCATTCCCTTATTGCTTTTTAAGCGTTACCTCATAGCTCTTATGCTCATACTTCATCATTGCGCCAGTTGCGGCATCTACCGCCCACCCGAGCATTCCGAGCATATTTAACACGGCAACGGGATTGAATATTGTTTTCGGCGCTATGGTTGCGGTTTGATAACCGCTTTTTTTCACTACGATTTGCTCTGCCGTAAAGCCTTTTTTAAGGGTAACATCAACGGGCGTTTTGCCTTGCGCTACGCCATTAACTTCAACGTCGGCATTCGGTGGGTCTGAAATAACCTTGACGGTTTGTGTGGTTTTGGTAAGGATGGTTGCGCAACTTGAAAGCGTGCCGATGGCGCACGCCACGATAAGATAGGTAATGAATTGTTTCATAAAGTTTGGATTTGGGTTACGCCGTAAAGCTCAAAAACTTCCATTTTAAAACCTACCACCCATAGTGATACTTTATTCGTACTAATGATAACTTTTAATATATTTGAGTTATGTATGGTATGAAATTAAGACTAGTGCGTGAACTGCGTGGGCTATCGCAAGAGAACGTTGCAAACAGATTAGGTATCGCTCAAAATACTTATTCTAAGTATGAGAATAACCAAATCAAGATTTCTGCCGAAATGATGGAGAAGCTTGCCGAGGTATTAGAGGTTAGTCCAATGGATATTATGGGACAAGTGCCTGCCGTTATTAACTTCGAGCAAAATCAAGGAACTCTTTTTGGCAACATTGAAACGTTGGTAGTTGGACAAAAAGAATTATATGAGCAGATTATTAAATCTAAAGATGCTGAAATAGAAAGAATGCAAAGGATTATAGATAGCCTTTTGGAGAGAAAATAGTAATCCGTAACAAATTGTTAAAAGCCTCTTAATGAACTTTTTATGTTAGTAAAGTAAATTCCACTTTTTAACGTAACTTGCATTAGAATGGAAAGGATAGACGGTATGCTTAATTCTCAAAAACTTATTTATGTAGTCGAAGAAGATAAAGAAATAAGCGAACTTATTCCCTTAATCCTTGAGGAAACAGGTCACGCAATAATGCTTTTTGCAACCTTTGCCGATTTTCATACACGAATGACAATCGTGTTGCCCGACCTTATTATCCTTGATGTCACCCTTCCTGATGGATATGGCACAGAGGTGTGCAGAGCATTGAAAAAAGATAACCTTTACAAACATATTCCCGTAATAATTATGTCCATCTATACAGAAGATACATTGTTAATGAAAAAGAGCCTCGCGGATATGTTCATTGAAAAACCATTCGATATCAATGACCTCACCGATGCGGTTCAGCGATTCCTCACAATCGGTAAAGGGTAGAAAGGTATTTCCCGTGTTATGGACAACCTTCTATAAAAGAAACACTCCTAGGTGGAAATACCAATAAATTTGACCCCCTTTCGCCAATTTCAAATTGACCCCCAGAGTTGACGTTAGAAAAGAACAAAAGTTGTTATGCAGAACCGTTCAAGAAATGAGATTCCCGTGTCCG
>Ga0307515_10016121_pt1 | contig 13705 bp, 12 predicted proteins | sample 17_EM_MG_FD_194513 | JGI IMG/M metagenome (GOLD analysis project Ga0307515, IMG submission 194513) | Populus trichocarpa ectomycorrhiza microbial communities from riparian zone in the Pacific Northwest, United States - 17_EM | ecosystem: Host-associated > Plants > Roots > Unclassified | place... | reverse complement strand
CGCCCTGCAAGCACCACGGGTGGCATGCCTGCCCGAACGCCACGCGCTGGGCGGAGTCGGTGGCTCGGGCATGCGGGCGCAGGCCCCATTCGCGGTCGCCCGCAGGGTGGTGCGCGAACCGGGTGTTGATGGGTTGCTGGCGGCACGCTGCGGTAGTCGCCCGCGAGCGTGGGCCGGAGAACGCGTGCCCGGGCCGCCGGCCCCTGGGCACGGTGCAAGCACGCGCACGCCACGAACGAACAACAGCAACGGGCCGCCAGCCACCGTTCGAACACGGCAGACGCTTCATGCGTCGCAGTTCGCGCCAAGCGCGGTGGAGCCTCTGAGATGTCGCCGCAAGCCATCGACGTGATCGTGATCGGCGCCGGCCCGGCCGGCGCGCGTGCGGCGCTGCGTGCGCAGGCTTGCGGGCTCGGCGTGCTGCTGGTCGACGAGAACCACGACGCCGGCGGGCAGGTCTGGCGGCCGATTCCGCACAGCTTCGCTCGTCCGCCCGGCCGTGCCCCGTCGGCGCAGGCGCGCGACGGCGACGCGCTGCGCGCCGAACTGCGCCGCGCCGGCGTGCGTTGCCTGTTCGGGCACCAGCTGTGGAACGTCGGCACCGGCCTGCGCGCCGACCTGGTTGGGCCCGACGGCTGCGTCAGCTGGCAGCCGCGCGCGCTGATCGTGGCCACCGGGACGACCGAGCGTGTCGTGCCGTTCCCGGGCTGGACGCTGCCCGGCGTCATCGGCCTGGCGGCGGCGACGATCCTGCTGAAGTCGCAGAACATGCTGCCCGGCCACCGCACGCTCGTCGCAGGCGCAGGGCCGCTGTTGCTGGCCGTGGCCAGCGGCATTGTCAAGGCGGGTGGCGAGGTGGCAGCGGTGCTGGATCTCGCGAGCCCGGGTGAGTGGCTGCGCACGCTGCCTTCGCTGGCGGGCCGCCCTGACTTGCTCTGGCAGGGCCTGCAATGGCAGGCCCGGTTGCGCACCGCCGGCGTTCCGGTGCTCTATCGGCACGGCATCCGGTCGGTCGAGGCCGTGGGCTCGGGCTTCGAGATCCACAGCCAGCGCGTTGATGCCCGCGGCAGAGCCATCGCCGACGCGAGCGCGCCCACCTTCGCGGCCGACGCCGTGACGGTCGGGCACGGCCTCGTGCCCGGCACCGACGTGACGCGGCTGCTGCGCGCCCGCCACCGCTATGCAGCCGCGCTGGGCGGTTGGGTTGCCGATGCCGACGCCGATGGCCGCACGTCGGTCGCGGGCCTCTATGTGGCGGGTGACGGCGCCGGCATCGCAGGCGCCGCTGCCGCAGGCGCGCACGGCGAGCAGGTCGCGCTGGCCTGTGCGCTTGATCTCGGCCGCCTCGACGCGGCCGCCCATGCGCGCGAACGAGACCGCCTGCAGTCACGATGGCGCCGGTCCGCACGCTTCGGGCACGCCATGGCCGGCCTGATGGCGCTGCGCGACGGCGCCGTTGCCGGCATCGCACCCGACACCGTCGTGTGCCGCTGCGAGGACGTCACGCGCGCCGAGATCGATGCCGCCGCGCGCGACGGTGCGCGCGACCTGAACCAGCTCAAGGCCTGGACGCGCTGCGGCATGGGCCCCTGCCAAGGCCGCAGCTGCGGCGACGTTGCAGGCGCGTTGCTCGCGCTGCAGGTCGGCAGTCGCGAAGCCGTCGGCTGCTTCACCGGCCGCGCGCCTTTGCGTCCGGTGTCGCTGGCCGCGGTAGCCGGCGAGTACAGCTACGCCGACATTCCGATCCCGAAGGCGGCGCCGTTGTAATGCTGGACGCGATCGTCATCGGCGCTGGGGTGATGGGCTGCTCGACCGCGTTGCATCTGGCGCGCGGCGGCATGCGCGTCGCGCTCGTCGATCGCGGGCCGCTGTGCCGCGAGGCGTCGGGCGTCAACGCCGGCACGCTGACGCTGCACATGACGCGCGCCGCGCTCGTGCCCTACGCCATGCGTGCCTGGCCGATGTGGATGAACGCCGAACGGTGGCTCGGCAGGGGCGTGCTCGCGACCCATGTGCCCGGCCTCACGCTGGCCTTCACCGAGGCCGAGTGCGAACTGGTCGAGCTGCGTGCCCAGGCGCGCAGCGAGCAGGGCGCGCCGATCGAGGTCATCACGCCCGAACGCGCGCGAGAGATCGAACCGGGTCTGCACCCGGGTCTGCTGAAGGCCGGCTATTGCGAGATCGACGGCTTCGCGAGCGCCTACCTGACCGGCCGGGCCTTCGGCCATGCGCTGAAGGGGGCCGGCGTCGATGTGATCGAGAACGCAGCCGTCGCGGCCATCGACTCCGGCGATGCCGGCCACACCGTCCGCTTCGCAGCCGGCGCACGCGACGCGCTGCAGGCCAGGCGCGTGGTGCTGGCAGGCGGCGTCTGGATCGAGCCGATGCTCGCCTGGCTGGGCGTCGACATCCCGATCAAGGTGCTGGTCAACCAGCTCATCATCACCGAACGCCTGCGGCCGGTGATGCGCACGGTGCTCAGCGTGGCCAATGGCCTGCTGTCGCTGAAGCAGTTCGCGAACGGCACGGTGCTGATCGGCGGCGGCTGGCAAGGCGACGGCGACCGCGAGCGCGGCGGCGTCGAGGCGCGGCCGCAGAACCTGGTCGGCAACCTGCGGCTGGCCGCCTACGCGGTGCCGGCGCTGGCCGAGGCCCGTATCGCCCGCATCTGGCTCGGCCTGGAAGCCGAGACGGCCGACGCGCTGCCCATCATCGGCAGCGTTCCTGGCGTCGCCAACGCCTACGTCATCGGCAGCGCGCACTCGGGCTACACCAGCGGCCCGTTCATGGGCCGGATCATGGCCCAGCACATCCTCGGGCAGGTGCCCGACCTGCCTCTGTTCGAACCCGCCCGCCTCGTGGGCTTGCCGATGCCCGGCGCCTGACACACACCGCTTGCGATGATTCCTCAACGACCCGATCCCTTTCACGGCATCTACGCCGCCACGCTGTGCCCGCTGCACGACGACGGCCGCATCGACGAGCCGACGCTGGCGCGCCACCTCGAGGCCAATGCCTTCGTCGACGGCATGGCGGGCCTGCTGATCAACGGCCATGCCGGCGAGAACTTCATGCTGTCGCGCGAAGAAAAGCGCCGCGTCACCGAGATTGCCGCCGAGGTCTGCGGCCAGCGTTCCATCCTCGTCTGCGGCGTCAACGCCGAAGACAGCCTGGAGGCGCAGCGGCATGTCGACGATGCGCAGGCGGCCGGTGCCGACGTGGTGCTGGTGTTCCCGCCGTATTCGTGGGCGCTGATGCAGGACTCGCGCATGGCGCTGACGCATCACACGCTGGCCAACGCCAACGCGCGCATGCCGATGATGCTGTACCAGGCCGGCGTCAATGCCGGCAGCATGGCCTACCCGCCCGAGGTGCTGGCCGAACTGGCGCAGTTGCCGAACGTTGTCGGCGTCAAAGAGGGCAGCTGGGAGGCCGCGGCCTACGAAACCAACCGCCGGCTGGTGCAGCGCGTGGCACCGCACGTGGCGATGATGGCGTCCGGCGACGAGCACCTGCTGACCTGCTTCACGATCGGCAGCGAAGGCAGCCTGGTGAGCCTGGCGGCCGTGATGCCCGACGCCGTCATCGCGCTCGACCGGGCGATCCGGCGCAAGGACCTCGACGAGGCGCGCCGGCTGAACGAACGCATCTACCCGCTCGCGAAGGCCATCTACGGCACCGCGCCCGGGGGCTACGCGACGGCCCGGCTCAAGGCCTGCCTGAAGCTGCTCGGCCGCTTTCCGAGCGCGGCCATGCGCGCGCCGATGGGGCCGTTGCCGGCCGCTGAGATCGCCGCCCTCGAACGTGCGCTGGCCGAGGCCGGCGTGAACGGCTGAATCACCTCGACAGGAGCCGCCCCACCATGTCCCGCAAGATCATCCGCAACGGCCGCATCGTCACGGCCGTCGACGACTACACCGCCGACGTGTTGATCGATGGCGGCCAGATCGTCGCCATCGGCCGCGCGCTCGACGCCGGTGCGGATGTCGAGGTCATCGACGCCGCGGGGCTGCTCGTGCTGCCGGGTGGCGTGGATGCGCACACGCACATGGACAACACCTTCGGCGCTTCGACCACCTGCGACAGCTTCGAGTCGGGCACGCGCTCGGCAGCCTTCGGCGGCACGACGACGATCGTGGACTTCGCGTTCCAGCGCAAGGACGTCAGCGTGCTCGAGGCGATCGAGCGCGCGCGCCAGAAGGGCGTCGAGGGCGCCTGCATCGACTACGGCTTCCACGTCATCGTGACCGGTGTCGACGCGCAGGCGCTGGCCGACATGCAGCATGCGATCCGGCACGAAGGCGTGTCGAGCTTCAAGATGTTCATGGCCTACCCGGGCTCGGTGATGGTCGACGACGCGGCGATCTTCCAGGCCATGCGCATGGTCGGCCAGCACGGCGGCATGATCGCGCTGCATGCCGAGAACGGCACCATCATCGAGCTGCTGATCCAGGAAGCGCTGGCGCAGGGCCACACGGCGCCGAAGTACCACGCGCTGACTCGGCCGGCCATCATGGAAGGCGAGGCCACGCACCGCGGCATCAAGCTCGCGGAACTGGCCGAAGCGCCGGTGTACTTCGTCCATCTGTCGGCGAAGGAGGCGCTGCAGCACGTGGTCGAGGCGCGCGACCTGGGCGTGCCGGTGTTTGCCGAGACCTGTCCGCACTACCTGTTCTTTGACGACAGTGCCTATGACGGCGACGACTTCGATTTGGCGCGCTACGTGATGAGCCCGCCGCTGCGTTCGAAGGACGCGCAGCGCGCGCTGTGGACGGCGCTGCGCACCGACGACCTGCAACTCGTGTCGACCGACCACTGCCCCTTCTGCATGAAGGAAGGCCACCTCGGCCGGGTCAACCAGAAGCCGCTCGGCAAGGACGACTTCTCGAAGATCCCGAACGGCGTGCCGGGTGTGGAGACGCGCCTGCCGACGCTGTACGACGGCGGTGTGCGCGCCGGCCGCATCTCGCTGAACCGCCTGGTCGAGCTGACCTCGACGGCGCCGGCCAAGCTCTTCGGCCTGTTCCCGCGCAAGGGCACGATCGCGGTCGGCAGCGATGCCGACATCGTGCTCTTCGACCCTGGCGCGCAGCACGTCATCTCGGCAAAAACCCAGCACGGCAACTGCGACTTCACGCTCTTCGAAGGCCGGAGCGTCACCGGGCAGGTGCGCCAGGTGATGTTGCGCGGCGAGCGCATCGTCGACGGCGAGCAATGGCTGGGCCGGCCTGGCAGCGGGCGCTACGTGCCGCGCGGCGAATCGGGCGGCTGGTAGCGGTGCGATGCCGAGCTACGACTACGCCTGTGAGCACTGCGGGCCTTTCGTGGCCCGGCAGGCGCTCGCGCTGTTCGATCGGCCGGCGCCATGCCCGGTGTGCGGTGTCGAATCGGCTCGCACACTCAGCGTGCCGGCCTTGATGGGCGGCCGGCGCTGCCGGGCCGCCGGCCAGGCCCCGCCGCACCGGGCTGACGATGCTGGCTACGGGCGCCTGCGCCATGGCGGCGCCTGCGCTTGCGGCACGCCGCATTCCTGAAAGAATGCGTTCGGCTCCTTCTTGACCCGGCTCGTGCCCTTGTGAACCTTGTTGGACTTCTTCGTTTCGACGCCGCGATCGTCGACCTCGACGGCACGATGGTCGACACCGTCGGCGACTTCGAGGTCGCACTCGGTCTGGCGCTGGCCGACCTGGGCCTGCCGCCGGTCGGGCGCGATTTCATCTCGCGCACCGTCGGCAAAGGCTCCGAACACCTGATCGCACGCACGCTGGCCGAGGTTGGCGCCGCAGCCGACCGCTACGGCGATGCCTGGGCGCGCTACCAGCACCACTACCTGGCGATCAACGGCCGCCACTCGACCGTCTATCCGGGTGTCATCGAAGGGCTGGCCCTGCTCAAGGCCCGCGGCTGGAAGCTGGCCTGCCTGACCAACAAGCCCGGCGCCTTCGCGCGCCCGCTGCTGGCGCTGAAAGGCCTGGACGGCTTCTTCGACGTCACCTTCGGCGGCGATGCCTTCGAACGCAAGAAGCCCGACCCGCTGCCGCTGCTGAAGGCCTGCGAGGCGCTCGGCACCGTGCCGTCGCGCACGTTGATGATCGGCGACTCGAGCAACGACGCGAAGGCCGCGCGCGCCGCCGGCTGCCCGGTGCTGCTGGTCAGCTACGGCTACAACCACGGCGAGCCGGTGGCGGCGGCCGGCGCCGACGCGGTGGTCGGCCGGCTCGACGAACTGCCGGCGCTCTTGCCGGCGTTATTGCTGCCCGGGTGACGTGACGTGTCGGGCCTCGCGCCCGAGCAGCGCTTCCTTCAGCTGCCCGTCGGCCGGATTGGCCCCCAGCCAGATGCGCAGCAGCGCGCCGTAGAACTCGGGCTCCTTGATCGGCTCGCCTTGCGGTTTGCCGTTGACCAGCACCGTGGTGCCTTGGCCGGGCACGTAGTCGACCCAGAAATGGTCGCCGGCGAAGAGCTTTTTCTTCGCCGAGAAGATGTCGGCCAGGCGGATGGTGCCCGGGATGAACTTGCTGAACTCTTCCTTCGGCGCGTTGTCCTGCATGCCGCGGGTGAAGAGCCTGCCGAGCTCGTTGGCGTCGATGTCGCGCAGCATCACCACGTGCATGCGCTTCGGCCCCGGCGCCGCGATGGCGGCTTCGGGCGTCGCGGCCTTGCTGCCCATGTAGAGCGCAGCGGTGTAGACCTTGACGACGAACTTGTAGCGGATGCCGGCGCCGTTCAGCACCAGCGTGCTGCCGCTCACCTGCTCGGTCGGCGGGTATTTGACGCCGGCCAGTTCGACCGTCTGCGCCCGCGCGGGCAGGGCTGCCGCGAGCGCGGCGGCGAAGGCAAGCAGGAAGACGGGGCGACGTGGCATGGGGCCTCCCGCGGGCGGGCGAAAGACGGTGAGTTGCGCAGTCTGCCACGGGGCTTGCAGCGGCGCGCGGCGCTGCTGCTAAACTGCGGCACATGTTCACGGCCCGCAAACTGACTGCAGGTTCCCGCGACTGGGGAGCCTGGCCCTGGCGTCGCTCGCCCAGTCTCGCCTGACCTCGCGTCGGGTTTTGCCGCCGGGCGCAGCGCGCCCTGACCCCATGACTGTTTTGCAGCCGGATCGCCTTCCGCGCGGCTGCGAAAGGGCTCCGAAGTGATCACCGAACTCGAATTCAAGAGTCTTGCCGCGCAAGGCTACAACCGCATCCCGCTCATCGCCGAGGCCTTCGCCGACCTCGAAACGCCGCTGTCGCTGTACCTGAAGCTGGCCGGCGGCGCCAAGTACAGCTGCCTGCTCGAATCGGTGGTCGGCGGCGAGCGTTTCGGCCGCTACTCGTTCATCGGCCTGCCGGCCCGGACGCTGCTGCGCGCCCGCGGCTTTTGCACCGAGGTCGTCACCGACGGCGCCGTCGTCGAGACGCACGAGGGCAACCCGCTGGACTTCATCGCGTCGTACCAGGCGCGCTTCAAGGTCGCGCTGCGGCCCGGGTTGCCGCGCTTTTGCGGCGGCCTGGCCGGCTACTTCGGCTACGACGCGGTGCGCTACATCGAGCCCAAGCTGGCCAAGACCTGGAAGAGCGGCGGCATCGACACACCCGACATCCTGCTGCTGCAGACCGAAGAGCTGGCCGTCATCGACAACCTGTCCGGGCGGCTGTACCTGATCGTCTACGCCGACCCCGGCAAGCCCGAGGCCTACTTCAACGGCAAGCGGCGCCTGAGCGAACTCGGCGACAAGCTCAAATACAGCGTCACCGCGCCGCCGGTCAAGCGCGGCCCGAGCTACGCCGTGGAGCGCGAGTTCGACAAGGTCGACTATCTGGCGGCTGTGGCCAAGAGCAAGGAATACATCGCCGCCGGCGACATGATGCAGGTGCAGATCGGCCAGCGGCTGAAGAAACGCTACACCGAAAGCCCGCTGTCGCTGTACCGCGCCTTGCGTTCGCTGAACCCGTCGCCGTACATGTACTTCTACGACCTGGGCGAGTTCCAGATCGTCGGTGCCAGCCCGGAGATCCTGGTGCGCCAGGAGCACACGCCCGAAGGCGACAAGGTGACGATCCGCCCGCTGGCCGGCACGCGCCCGCGCGGCGCCACGCCCGAGCAGGACAAGGCGCTCGAAACCGAGCTGTCGGCCGACCCGAAAGAGCGCGCCGAACACCTGATGCTGATCGACCTGGCGCGCAACGACATCGGCCGCATCGCCAAGACCGGCAGCGTGAAGGTCACCGAAGCCTTCGTCGTCGAGCGCTATTCGCACGTGATGCACATCGTCAGCAACGTCGAAGGGCTGCTGCAGGACGGCATGACGAGCCTGGACGTGCTGCGCGCCACCTTCCCGGCCGGCACGCTGACCGGGGCGCCGAAGATCCGCGCGATGGAGATCATCGACGAGCTGGAGCCGGTCAAGCGCGGCATCTACGGCGGCGCCTGCGGCTACCTCAGCTTCGCCGGCGACATGGACATCGCCATCGCCATCCGTACCGGCATCGTCAAGGACAACACGCTGTACGTGCAGGCGGCCGCCGGCATCGTGGCCGACTCGGTGGCCGAGCTGGAATGGAAGGAAACCGAAGCCAAGGCGCGGGCGCTGATCCGCGCCGCGGAACTCGTCGAAGAGGGGTTCTGACCATGCTGCTGATGATCGACAACTACGACAGCTTCACGTTCAACCTGGTGCAGTACTTCGGTGAGCTGGGCGAAGACGTGCGCGTCTTCCGCAACGACGAGATCACCGTCGAAGGCATCGCCGAACTGCGGCCGGAAAGGCTGGTGCTGTCGCCCGGGCCGTGCTCGCCGGCCGAGGCCGGCATCTGCGTCGAGGCGATCCGCCACTTCACCGGCAAGCTGCCGCTGCTGGGCGTGTGCCTGGGCCACCAGGCCATCGGCGCCGCTTTGGGCGGCCAGGTGGTGCGTGCGCAGGTGCAGATGCACGGCAAGGCCAGCACCATCAGCACCGACGGTCGCGGCGTCTACCAGGGGCTGCCGCAGCGCTTCAGCGTCATCCGCTACCACTCGCTGGCGATCGCGCGCGAGTCGTTGCCGGCGGTGCTGGAGGTCACGTCGACCGCCGAAGATGGCGAGATCATGGGCGTGCGCCACCGCGAACTGGCGGCCACGCCGACGCCGCTGGAAGGCGTGCAGTTCCACCCCGAATCCATCCTCAGCGAACACGGCCACGCGATGCTGAAGAACTTTCTCGACATGGGGAGCGCACGATGATGATCGACCTGCGCAGCGACACCGTCACCCGGCCCACCGCGGCGATGCGCGCCGCGATGGCCGCGGCCGAGGTCGGCGACGATGTCTTCGGCGACGACCCGAGCGTGAACGCCTTGCAGGAGCGCATTGCGCAGCTGCTCGGCAAGGAAGCGGCGCTGTTCGTGCCCACCGGCACGCAGAGCAACCTGTGCGGGCTGATGAGCCACTGCCAGCGCGGCGACGAATACATCGTCGGCCAGATGGCGCACACCTACCGCTGGGAAGGCGGCGGCGCGGCGGTGCTGGGCAGCATCCAGCCGCAGCCGCTGGCGCAGCAGGCCGACGGCACGATGCTGCTGTCGGACATCGAAGCCAGCGTCAAGCCCGACGATGCGCACTTCGCGGTGACGCGCTTGCTGGCGCTGGAGAACACCTGGGGCGGCAAGGTGCTGCCGGCCGGCTATGTCGAACAGGCCACCGCGCTGGCGCGGCGCAAGGGGCTGGCCACGCACCTGGACGGCGCGCGGCTGTTCAACGCCGCGGTCGCGTCGGGCGTGCCGGCGCGGCAGATCGCGCAGCATTTCGACAGCGTGTCGGTGTGCTTCAGCAAGGGGCTGGGCGCGCCGGCGGGGTCGGCCCTGGTCGGTACGAAGGCGTTGATCGCGCGCGCCCGGCGCATCCGCAAGATGCTCGGCGGCGGCATGCGCCAGGCCGGCGTGCTGGCCGCAGCCGCGATGCATGCGTTGGACCACCATGTCGAGCGCCTGGCCGAAGACCATGCCAACGCGAAGCGCCTGGCCGAGGGCCTGCAAGGCTTGCCTGGCGTGACGGTGGAGATGCCGCAGACGAACATGGTCTTCGTCGACCTGGCGCCCGAGAAGGCGCCGGGTGTCGTCGACCGCCTGCGTGCCGCGGGCATCCTCTGCACGGGGCTGTACCGGCTGCGCCTGGTGACGCATCTGGACGTGTCCGCCGCCGACATCGACCGCGCCATCAAGCTGTTGCGCGAACAACTCTGAGGAGACATCCCATGACCATCGGCAACACCGAGGCGCTGACGCGCGTCATCGAACACCGCGAGATCTTCCACGACGAGATGCTGGCGCTGATGCGCCGCATCATGAGCGGCGAGATGTCGCCGGTGATGATCGCGGCCTTCGCGATCGGCCTGCGCGTGAAGAAGGAAACCATCGGCGAGATCGCTGCCGCGGCGCAGGTGATGCGCGAGTTCGCGACGCCGGTGGTGGTGGCCGACCGCAAGCACCTGGTCGACATCGTCGGCACCGGCGGCGACAGTTCGCACACCTTCAACATCTCGACGGCGTCGATGTTCGTCGCGGCGGCGGCCGGTGCGCGCGTGGCCAAGCACGCCGGCCGCGCGGTGTCGTCCACCTCGGGTTCGGCCGACGTGATGGAGGCGATGGGCGCCTACATCAACCTGAAGCCCGAGCAGACCGCGGCCTGCCTGGAAGAGACCGGCATCTGCTACATGTTCGCGCCGAACCACCATGCGGCAATGCGGCACGCGGCGCCGGTGCGCAAGGAACTCGGCGTGCGCACGATCTTCAACATCCTGGGCCCGCTGACGAACCCGGCTGGCGCGCCGAACCAGCTGCTCGGCGTGTTCCACCCCGACCTCGTCGGCATCCAGGTGCGCGTGTTGCAGCGCCTGGGCAGCGAACACGTGATGGTGGTTTACGGCATGAACGGCATGGACGAGATCTCCTTGTCCGGCGAGACGCTGGTCGGCGAGCTGCACAACGGCGAGGTGCGCGAATACAGCGTGCACCCGAGCGACTTCGGCCTGCCGGTGTACGACTCGCGCGTGCTGAAGGTGGCGAACAAGGAAGAGTCGGTGCAGTGCATCCAGCGCGCCTTCGCCAATGAAGACGGGCCGATCCGCGACGTGGTGCTGCTGAACGCCGGCGCGGCGATCTACTGCGCCGGCGTCGCCGCCTCGGTGACCGAAGGCGTGAAGCGGGCGCGCGAAGCGGTGGCATCCGGCGCGGCGATGGCCAAGCTGAGCCAGTTCGTCAGCGTCAGCAACAAGTTCAGGCCGGCGTGAGATGAGCCGCTTGGTGCTTGCGTCTGCTTGCGGCCCGTTGCGGTCGTTGGGTTTGTGGCGTGCGCGTGCTTGCACCGTGCCCAGGGGCCGGCGGCCCGGGCACGCGTTCTCCGGCCCACGCTCGCGGTCGCCAAGACGGTGCTGCGCCAACCCTGGCGTTGATGGGTTGCTCTCGGCACGCTGCGGTTCATCTCCGCGAGCGTGGGCCGGAGGACGCAGGCACTGCCAGCGACCTGCCGCCACGGAGGTGGCGCGCGAATGCCTCGGACGCGGATACCAGACACCGAGCTTCCGCAACGGGCCGAAAGACGACGTTCGAATTCGCCAGACGCTTCAGGCGTCGTAGGTCGCGCGAAGCGCGATGGAGCAATTGAGATGAGCGACATCCTGCAGCGCATCGTTGCCGTCAAGCGCGAAGAGGTTGCGGCCGGCCGGGCGCAGCGCAGCCTGGCGAGCTGGCGCGATGAAGCCGAATCGCGGCGCGACGTGCGCGGCTTCGCGGCGGCGCTGCGCGCCGAGATCGGCGCCGGCCGCGCCGCCGTGATCGCCGAGGTGAAGAAGGCGAGCCCGAGCAAGGGCGTGCTGCGCGAACGCTTCGTGCCGGCCGAGATCGCGGCCAGCTACGCCGAGCACGGCGCGGCGTGCCTGAGCGTGCTGACCGACGAATCCTTCTTCCAGGGCGCGGCGGCCTACCTGCAGCAGGCGCGTGCGGCCTGCGCGCTGCCGGCGCTGCGCAAGGACTTCATGATCGACGAGCTCCAGGTCGTCGAGGCGCGGGCCTTGGGCGCCGACTGCATCCTGCTCATCGCCGCCTGCCTGGACGACGCGCTGATGGCCGACCTGGAGGCCTGTGCGCTGGCGCTGGGCATGGACGTGCTGGTCGAAGTGCACGATGGCGCCGAGCTCGACCGTGCGCTGAAGCTGAAGACGCCGCTGCTCGGCATCAACAACCGCAACCTGAAGACCTTCGAAGTCACGCTCGACAACACGCTCGGGCTGCTGCCGCAGGTGCCGGCGGACCGGTTGCTGGTCACCGAATCCGGCATCCTGACGTCGGCCGACGTGCAGCGCTTGCGCGCGGCCAACGTGAACGCCTTCCTCGTCGGCGAAGCTTTCATGCGCGCGCCCGACCCCGGCGCGGCGCTGGCAGCGCTGTTCGGCACATGACGGCCGACGACCTGCCGGCGGCGTTCGACTCGCTGCCGGCGGCGTGGCGCGCCGCGTTGCCGGGTTGGACGCCGGCGGCGCAGCAGGCCGTGGTCGACCGCGTTCGCGCAGTCTCGGGTGTGCGCGAGGTCGCGCCCGCCGACCCGTTCCGCGCGCTGCGGCTGGTGCCGCCCGAGGCCGTCAAAGTGGTGGTCTTCGGCCAGGATCCGTACCCGCGCCCCGGCCACGCCGACGGCCTGGCGTTTTCGGCCGGCCACGGCAAACCCCACTCCTTGCGTCGGGTGTTCGAGGTGCTGCAGGCCGACCGGCCGGGCTGGCAGCGGCCGGATGTGTGGAAGCTCGACGGCTGGGCGATGCAGGGCGTGCTGCTGCTGAACCCGGTGTTGACGGTTGAGGTCGGCGCCGCCGGCAGCCACATGAACTGTGGTTGGCAGGCGCTCACATCGGAAATCGTCAAGGTTCTATGCGCTCGACCCGAGCCGCCGACCTTCCTGCTCTGGGGCAAGCCGGCGAACGCCTTTTTCGATGCGGCCTGCCCGCCGGGCGCTGCGCCGCCGGTGCAGCGCACCCGGCACCCGTCGCACGACATGAAGCGCGAGTTCATGGCCGGTGGCAGCCACTTCGCCGCCACCGCGGGCCAAGTCGACTGGTGGGGCGGGACTACCCTGATCGGCTGACCGTGTTATAGTCACAGGCTCTCCGGAGGGGTGCCCGAGTGGCTAAAGGGGGCAGACTGTAAATCTGTTGGCTTACGCCTACGCTGGTTCGAATCCAGCCTCCTCCACCAGAGAGACTGCCCGAGGGGGATGATGGCCAAGCGGGAGTAGTTCAATGGCAGAACCTTAGCCTTCCAAGCTAATGACACGGGTTCGATTCCCGTTTCCCGCTCCAAGGAGGGGTGCAGAGTTTCCAGCCGTCGTTACGGGTTTGTCTATCGGCAGCTTCGGTCGCCAAACCCGTACCGATGCCCATGTGGCTCAGTGGTAGAGCACCCCCTTGGTAAGGGGGAGGTCGCGCGTTCGATCCGCGCCATGGGCACCACGCAAATTGATGATCAGTTCTTCAGCCAGGAGCGCTAGACATGGCAAAAGGTAAATTCGAACGCACGAAGCCGCACGTGAACGTGGGGACGATCGGGCACGTGGACCACGGCAAGACGACGCTGACGGCGGCGATCACGTCGGTGCTGGCGGCGAAGTTCGGCGGCGAAGCGAAGGCGTACGACCAGATCGACGCGGCGCCGGAAGAAAAGGCGCGCGGCATCACGATCAACACCGCGCACGTCGAATA
>Ga0307515_10016118_pt1 | contig 13706 bp, 8 predicted proteins | sample 17_EM_MG_FD_194513 | JGI IMG/M metagenome (GOLD analysis project Ga0307515, IMG submission 194513) | Populus trichocarpa ectomycorrhiza microbial communities from riparian zone in the Pacific Northwest, United States - 17_EM | ecosystem: Host-associated > Plants > Roots > Unclassified | place... | reverse complement strand
TGCCGGGTTCAGGTTCCACCCTGACCAGGCCTGGACGAAACCTGCAGCAGCCCAACGTGCCTTCGAAGGTGAGTGGCGGTTTCACTCGTTCCACGGGCGATCATCGCAGCAACGGTTCCCGCGAACACCACACGGCCACCTCGCTGACCGGCTTCCGGACCCATGTCGATGACCCAGTCCGCCTGCGCGATCACATTCAGGTGGTGCTCGATGACGATAAGCGTCGCGCCGCGCACGATGAGGCGGTCGAACAGCCGCAACAAGCGGTCGATGTCCGACAGGTGTAGGCCCGAAGTCGGCTCGTCAAACACGTAGATGCGCCCGGACTGCGCCAACTCTGTCGCCAGTTTCAGCCGTTGCCGTTCTCCGCCCGACAGGCTGGACAGCGGCTGCCCGAGAGACAGGTAGGCCAGTCCGACGTCATCGAGCCGGTGCAGCGCGGGCAGGATGTCCGGTTCATCGAAAAAGTCCTTCGCCTCGCCCACCCGCATCGCCATGATCTCGGCGATGTTCTTACCGCGCAGCTGGTACTGCAGCACCTCGTCGGTGAAGCGGCGGCCACGACATCGCTCGCAGACGCTGACGATAGGCTCCATGAAAGCGAGGTCCGTTTCGGTGATGCCCAGGCCCTTGCAAACCGGGCAGGCGCCGCCCGAGTTGGCGCTGAACAGCGAGGCATTTGCCGTATTCGCTTGCGCAATCAGTCGCCGGATCGGCTCGAGGATTCCGGTGTAGGTCGCCGGGTTCGAGCGGCGCGACCCACCGATGGCACCTTGGTCGATGCACACCGTTTCCGGGTGGGCGTGCACGAAGGCACCATTGATCAAGCTACTCTTGCCCGACCCGGCCACACCGGTCACGACGGTCAGCACGCCCTGCGGAATGTCGACGCTCACGTCCTTCAGGTTGTGCAGGCTGACCTGGCGCAGCGGCAGCCAGGCCGAGGCCGCCCGGGGTTCCGCGTTGACCCGCGCCGGGCGCGCGAGACAACGGCCAGTGGGCGTGTCCGCCCGCCGCAGACCCGCCACGCTGCCCTGGAAGACGATGGTCCCGCCCGCTTCGCCCGCCCCGGGTCCGATGTCGATGATGTGATCGGCCATCGAGATGACGTCAGGATCGTGTTCCACCACCAAAACCGTGTTCCCCTTGTCCCGCAGGTGTCGCAACAGTTCGGCAAGACGGGAGACGTCACGCGGGTGCAGCCCGACGCTGGGCTCATCGAAGATGTAGCTCATGTCGCTGAGGCTGCTGCCCAGGTGCCGGACCATCTTGACGCGCTGGGATTCGCCGCCGGACAGGCTGGTCGTCTCGCGCCCCAGGCTCAGGTAGCCCAGCCCGATGTCCACGACGTGCTGCAGCCGATAGACGGTTGCCGGCACCAGGGACGCCGCCAGAGGCGCGTCTACTTCTTGCACGACCGACAGCAGTTCGCCCACCTCCAGGGCACACCATTCTGCGATGTTGCGGCCGCGGATGCGGTTGCTCAGGATTTTCTCGTTGAGACGCGCGCCATGACAGCGCGGGCAAGATCCGGCGGTGACCAGCCGATCCCATTCCCCGCGATCCAGGCCCTTGATGTCGTCGAGGTTGCGGCTGAGAAAGTTGCGTCGGATGCGCGGCAGCACGCCCTCGTAGCGGCTCGTCGGCGGCCAGCCCGGGCCGGGACGGGTGATAGGCACGTCCTCGGCATGGATCAGGGTGTGCCACTCATCCTTGCTAAAGTCCTTCAACGGCTTGTCGTTATCGAAGAGGCCGCTGTGCACATAGCGCTTCCAGCGATAACCGCCGACCGCAAAAGCGCTGAAACGGATGGCCCCCTGGTTGAGCGACAACTCGCGATCGAACAGCCGATCCAGGTCGACGGTGTCGACCTTGCCCAGGCCCTCGCACCGCGGGCACATGCCGTCGGGATGGTTGAACGAGAAGATGTTGGAATAGCCCACAAAGGGCTGCCCGATCCGCGAGAAAAGCAGGCGAATCAGCGCCAGGATGTCAGTGGCCGTGCCGACCGTCGAGCGTGCATTGCCACCCAGACGCCGCTGGTCGACGACGATGGCGGCGCACAGGTTCTGCAGAGAATCCGCGTCCGGCTGGGGGTGGTGTGGCAATCGATGCCGTACGAAGGTCGAAAACGTGTCGTTCAGCTGGCGCTGCGATTCGGCCGCGATGGTGTCGAACACGAGCGACGACTTGCCGGAGCCGGACACGCCGGTGAACACCGTGATTTGCTTCTTCGGAATGTCGACGCTGACGTTGCGCAGGTTGTTTTCCCGCGCTCCCACGATGCGGATGACATCTATCGCGACACGCGCGAGACTTGCTGTTGGAAGGTTTCTTGAGCCCATTTCCGCTTGCAGCAATCTGCGCGCCCGGGCCGAGGTCGCTGGCACCTGGTCGACTGCGATGCGACGGACGCCGCGAATGCACGGCACGACGATGAGACCGACAGCATGTGCCGCGGCCCCAGTCAGCCGTGTCAGCAACGCCCTGCAGGCGCAGGGGGATGGGCAGCGACAGCACCCATTCCATCGGCGTACCGGCACGGACGGGATGATGTGGTCTACCAGGTGCGCCGTCTGGGCCATGCGCCGGGCCCCGCACGAGGGACGGAAGCTGCGGCGCTGCAGCTGAACGCGACGAACCTGTCATCGCCGCAGTCACCGCGTCGCAACGTCAAGAAGCAGGGGGCCAGGATGCCGCACTCGAGGAAGGAGTCAACTCGTCTTTGACGAATTGCGGCAGGGCGGCGCCGGCAGCATCTCGGCCCTGCGCGAAGAAGGTCGCGGCGTGCTGCTGAACCAGGCGGTACAGCGCGGTCCGTTCCGGGCGGTGGCGCTCGTAGTGAACAGGGGTGCCGTCCGGCGCCTGCTGGGCTGCCGTGCCAATGGCTTGCACGCGTGGCTCCCGGAATGGTGAGCCCGCACGGTCTCAAGCCTTGCGCCGCGCCTCAATCGCCCTGTATGCCGCCAGCCAATGTGTGCCCTCTGGTGCGGGGCTTCGACCGGGCGAACTGGTGCATGTGTGCGGGTCCGACCGGCAGCTTCGGGGCGGCGAGAACAAGACGGCGAATGTCTCTTCAGGGTCGGGATCTGTAGTTCGCGGCTCCGGTAAGCGGACATTCAGCTCTCCCTGTGCCCGGAGCCAATCGACGGTCAGGTCTAGAAGGCTCTACCGTCATTCGTCGCGCCGCTGCCCATTGTCGTAGCGAACGCTCGTGCGCCGCTGGCGAATGCCCGAGTCCGGTCTTAGCTTGCCTGTCGTCAGGCGGTCTCGAACGACAGCAGACGGCCCGATCAGTGCCACCAAGTGCCTCAGCGTTCACGGCGCCGAGCCGAAGGTCGTGGCGCTGGGCCCAGCGCCTCGGCCGAAGCCGATGCGCGACGCAGATTCAGACGGCTGCGAGTTGCCTGCGCCCGGAACATGCACTGGACGATGCAGGGTGCGGGGCTGCCGACCGCGACATAGGCAAGGGGGCTGTGGCAGCCTGGTTGAATTGCCGCAACGCAGCGGCTGACTGCGCCGGTCCGACGCAAAAGAGAAGGGCCCCCGAAGGGGGCCCCAAATGTGGCGAAGTTTCCGCCAGTCGAATAGTTGCAGCGGCTACGCCGCCAGACGCTCGTCTGCAGCGATTTGATCCCTGGCTTCGGACTCTGGTACGTCGGCCGCGGCCTCCGTTCCCGTTTCGTCCTTGTCCAGGTCGAGTGACTTGGCCAGAGCGCGCTGCCGAGCCAGAAGGTCACCCAAGCGCTGCTCGTGCTCGAACGGCCTGGCCAGCTCGTCCTTGAGCTCCGATAGGCGCCTGCGGGCCTGATCGAGCCTTGAGACGTTGTCGTTGCGCCGGCGCTCGATGCCGCTCAGGCACGACACAAGCTCCTCATACAGCGCCGGGCCGGTGGTGTATCCACGGCAGTCATGGGGCGCTTCGCCCTTCAGCAGCAGGTGGACATCGTCGAAGTCGCGCCCGGAAAAGAGCCGCAACTCGAGTCCACCCGCTCGTCCCAGGACTTCTTCGCTCACGCGAGCTGCCACTGTTGACCTGGCTTCGCGAACTACCTTGCGCAGTGCCTCTCCCACGGCGTCCTTTCCCTCAAAGGATCGCCCATGGACGGTCACCTTGAGAGGATCCACGCAGACGCGACGCGCGGTCTCGGCATCCGAGTCCAGTGCTAGAGCATGACGCTCCAGGCTCGCGATGCGAAGTGGCAGGTTGGCCACCTCAGACTCGTTGGCATAGCGCTGGTTGCGCCAGACCGAAAAGAGAGCCGACAGCCGTGCGATGTCTGCATCGACGCCAGCCTTCTCGATCACCATGGGGTTGCCTGAAGCCAGGGCTTTCACCTCAGCATAGCTTAGGGTGGCCAGTTCGACGTCCTCCACTGATCGAAGGCCCTTGTCTCCGCTCATCACCTGCGCGATGAACTTTGCCTTGGATTCCACCGTTTGCCAGCTGTAGGAGTCGAAACTAGACGCAGTAACGTAACGTATTATTTCGACCTCTTGGCACTCGTTTCCTTGCCTCAGGATACGGCCCTCCCGCTGTTCCACATCGCAAGGCCTCCAGGGGCAGTCCAGCTCATGCAGCGCCACGAGACGCTTCTGCACGTTGGTGCCCATGCCCATCTTGCCGGTGGATCCCACCAGGACTCGCACCACGCCCTCACGGACCTGCTTGAACAGCTTGGCCTTTTGGGTGTCTGACTCGGCGTCGTGTATGAAGGCGATCTCATCGGCCGGAAGGCCCTTCTCGATCAACGCATCCTTGAGCGCTTGGTAGACGGAGAACCTACCCGACGCCGGCGTCGACAGGTCGCAGAACACCAACTGGGCACACCTTCGTCCCGTTGTCTGCTGCCAAATCCTGTGCACTTCGGCCGCGCACTTCGCCACCTTGCCATTCGGGTCGGCTTCCGCGCTCGGGATCACCAGGCGCATGTCCAGCGCAGCCATGCGGCCTTCGCTGGTGATCTTGAGCATGTTGTCCGCTCTCGGATCGATCCGACCGGTGCGTAGCCGCTCGGCTCTCTTCACCAAAGTCTCCACGTAGGCCTTCAGCAGGCTGCTCGGCGGACTGGTGACCGTGCGCGACTTGCCGCCTTTGAGGGCGGGCACCGGCAAATTCAACATCTCCCTCGTTCGGATGTCGCCGACATCGCAGAAGACCGCCATCAGGTCCGGCACGTTGATGAACCGTGCAAAGCGGGTGTTCAGCCGGTATCCGCTGCCGTCCGGAGAGATCTCCAGCGCAGTGACCGTCTCCCCGAAGGTGGCGGCCCACGCATCGAACTGCTCCAGCCCCAGCGCTCGCAACGTGCTTGGCTGCAGGTAGCGCTGGAATGTGTGCACTTCCGCCATCGTGTTGGCCACAGGTGTTGCCGTGGCCAGAACGACGCCGCACTGGCGCCCTCCGTACAGGCTCATCGTGTAGCGCGACTTGAGGAACAGGTCGAACGCGCGCTGTGAGTTGGCGAGAGGCAGGCCCGCGATGCGAGACATCTTGGTGTGTCTCCACAGGTTTTTGCTGAGATGCGCTTCGTCAAAGTTGACCGCATCGATGCCAAGCATTTCCCAGGCAAGGAAGTCGTCCTTCCTCGCCTGGCTGGCCAGTCGCTCTAGGCGTACGTGCCAGACCTTCTTCATGCGCTCCAACTGCTTGACGATGCGGTTGCTCTTGCACTCGCTGCGCAGCGCCCGGATGGCCATCGACAGCTCGCGGACGATATCCTTGATGAAGCTGGCCGTGAACGTCGGCGACATTGGCAGCATCTCGAAGGTCGAGTGCGTCAGCACCACCGCGTCCCACGCACCGGTGGCCACTCGGGAGACGAACTCTCGTCGACGATCACCTTGGAGGTCCTCGTTGGTTGCCATCAGCACCGAGGCTCCCGGGTACAGCCGCACGAACTCAGCGGTGTACTGCATGAGCATGTGGTTGGGCACGATGTGAGCCGGCTTGTTGCACAGCCCCAGGCGCTTTCGTTCCATGCTCGCGGCGACCATGATCGCCGTCTTGCCAGCACCTACGGCATGGAACAGTCCCGTGTTGCCACTGAGCACGATTCGCCAGATGGCGTCTCGCTGGCTCGGGTGCAGCTCGAAGCAGCGCGAGAAGCCCGGCAACTGCAGCTTCGAGCCATCGAATCGCCGCGGCCGCAGGCAGTTGAACGTGTCGTTGTAGATTCGACACAGGCGCTCACGCCGCTCCCGATCCTCGTAGGCCCATACCGCGAAGCGCGCCTTCAGCTCGCCCAGCTTTTCCCGGGCGGCCAGGGTCTGCTCCTTGTTGACGATGTATCCGCCGTCCTTTTCGGGATCGGGGTCACGAACCGTCGGGGTCTGCACATTGAGCGCGCATTCGACAAGGTTGACCGCGTTGTAGCGCGCCGTGCCCAGCTCTTGGCTGCACGTCACGTTGGTGCTGGCCCGCCAGCTGTCCACCTTGATGGACCAGGTCCCGGCGAGCGCTAGGTAGCGTACCTGCACCTCCGTCAGCTTCAGGACCTCGGTCATGAACTTCTCGACCACGTCGGCCGGGATCCACACCGCGCCCAGCCGAGCCTCGATCGAAGCCGGCGGCAAATCCTCTGGAATCACCTTCTCCAGGGCTGTCACTTGAGCTGCGAACGCTGGACCCGAAGACTGCGCGATCTCCAGCTTTTGCTTCACGTCGCCCGACAGGTACGCATCGGCGGTCTCGAACGCCTTGGACTTGGGGTCAAGGAACACAAGTCCCTTGCCGGTTAGATCCGCCATTGCTTCGACTTCAGCGTCGGGTTGGCCCAACAGCCGTGCTATGAACTCAGCATCGACTCGGCCCCTCCACTGCATGGAGTGGGCCAGCGCCTCTTCTGGCGATTCGGCGCATTCAGGCTCTTCGACCCGAGCCACCGTGCGTCGGTGGAACAAGTCCGCCTTCGTCGCCGTGTCTGTCTCGTCCTCGTAGTGCTCGAGCGATAGCAGTAGCGGGTAGTCTGGATCGCGCCGGAACGCCATTGCATTGGCCCTGGCGGTCAGGCAGCCGTGCTTGGCCACAAAGCCGTCGTAGACGACGTTCAGCCTGCGGCGCAGCGTTGCCAGGGCCAGCTCTCGGTCGCCAATTCCGTCGCCGGACGGCGACAGCTGTGCGGCCAAGACCTCACGCGCTCGATCGCGGACTTCGCACATTCCGACGACGCGCTTGCGCGCCGTGGCGTTCAGGTGGTCGTTGATGTCCACCAACTCGCCGGCTTGCACGATGCAGATGCGCCCCTTGTGTACCAGGTGGCTCCCGGGCCGCCTGCCTTCCGGCGCCGGATCTTGTCGCGGTTCTACGTTGGTCGGTGTTCCTCCCATAAGGACCGCGCGGTCTATGAGGCCTCTGGGCACTTGGTCCAGCGTGGCGCTCAGCTTGGTCTGAAGGTCCCCGTCGGGAATTGCGACGGGCACGTGCTGATAGCCATTGCTTCGCGCTGCGATCGCGCCCAGCACGCACGACGGGTGTTCGACGAACCAGCGGTTGATGCGCCAATGCGCGGCCGCAAATCCACCTTCCCCCATTCGCGCGGGAACCGGAGCCAGATCCAACCAGCTCAGTTGCTCGCCTTCAGCGCTGGCAGGCGAATGACCCGCGCAGTGCTTTCGCAGCACCAGCAGGTCGGCCTGAACCTTCGTTTCCGACAACCGGCTAAAGCTGCCCTGTGGCAGCCTGAAGGCCGCCACCAGGTCGGCCACGGACGCGAAGCAGGCCCGGTTGGCGCTGTCCGTCTCGTCCAGCACGTAGCTGGAGGTCAGGACGCAAACCAGACCGCCAGGTCGAACCAAGTCCAAGGACCTGCCGATGAACCAGGCGTGGATGCTTGCGCGGCTGTACGGGCGATTCCGGTCGTCCCGAACTCCGAACTTGCCGAACGGCACGTTCGAGATGACCAGGTCGATCGATTCCTCTGCCAGCGTCGCGGTCTCGAAGCCCTGCACCCGGCAATCGACGCCTGCGGGCCCGTACAGCGCCCTGAGCATCCCGCCGGATAGGCAGTCGATCTCTGTCGCAGTGAGACTGCTCGCCTCAGCCATGTCCGCCGGCATGCAGCCGAGGAAGTGGCCGATGCCCGCGCTTGGCTCGAGTACGCGGCCACCTGTGAAGCCGAGTCGGCGAACGATGGACCAAATCCACCGCACCAGCATGGGATCCGTGTAGTGCGCGTCGGTGACCGATACCTTGGCGGACTCATAGCCCTCGAAAGGCAGCATCGCCTGCAGGCGCCTGGCGCGGTCTCGCCATGCCGAGTCGCTACCGGCGAGATTGAATGCCGCCGGAAGTCCGCCCCAACCGGTGTAGCGCAACATCGCGCGCCGATCCGCAGGGGTAGGCACCGGGAGCTGACCCGTCTGGTCCCGGGCGGACGAATGATGCCTTTGCAGGGCCCCAATGGCCTCCAGGTTCGCTTCGAACTTGGCGACTGGACCTTCCAGTCCGTCAAGGGCGCTTTCGTCCCAGACGGGCCATTGCGCCCTGGGCGTGCCTGTCGCAACCAGGCTCGGTAGGGTGGGGCGCCAGACGCTGCGTGGTTCGCTTGGCCGTGGATGAGGGACTTCTTGCTCAGTGACCTTCTCTGCTGTAGCGAAGAGGTGGGGAAAGGCTTGGCCCTCGTCTTGAGGGTCGAAGCCGGGAAGCCAGAGCCGGCCTGGCTCAATGGCTGCTTTTGCCATGGGGTTCTCCGTGAAGGAGGAGAGCCCACGACCCCAGCGGGGAGCGTGAGCTCCCCGTTGGGGATGTCCGGAACGTCGACATGCGACGCCGGTGGTGAAGTTGGGGCTGCGGCCGGTGCCTTGCGTTCAAGCGAGTGAACGAGACGCGACCGTCAACGACCCTTTCTGAATCGGACAGGCGATCCGCCAGGGCGGCGTTTCGCGGGTCCTACCGCAACGACAAAGGCGCTGTGGTGGTTGGTGTGCGGGTGACGACCGCTAACGCCGACTGTTGTCGGACCGCCGAGAGGCGGGGCTCGGCCCAAAGCCGATTGCGAAATCGAGTATTCGCAGCGGCTGCGCTGCCCGTAAAGGGGGGCGCAGCCGCTGTCGCCCGGGCACTTGGCCGCCGGGGTCCATATGTCCATGCAACGTGCGCCAGCAGGTTGTAACGGAAGGCATTTCCGCCCCGTTGGACTGCTTCCTGGCGGCTGGCCCATCGATTCGAGTCGGCTTTTCCGCTGGTTTGCAGGGTGCGCGGCGGCACCCAATGGCGACTTTGGAGCAGCGTCGTGCGGCGTTGCGGCCGCCGTGCACGTCAAGAGAGATTCAGATGGATATCGGATGCGACAGTGCAAAGCCTGCTGCCCTTGACGATGGAGTGCGCGTAGGCGCGGTGTCGGCATGAGGTGGCACACACGAGCGCGGGCCATTGCCATGCTTGGCGAGCTGCTTGAGCAGGGCAGGACCTATCGCGAGGTGGCCTCTGGATTGGGGGTATGCCATACGACGGTCGAGCGGCAGATCAAGGCGTTGTTGTGGAGCGTGGCTCGAAGGTCACCGATCCCCGGCGTGCCCGACCTCGACCTTGCGTCGCTTGCCCAGCTCCGGTTCCACGCAGACGCGGTAATGGCGGCGGTACGGGCGGCCCCTGCTCTCGACGACTCACCGCCGCTTGCAGACCTCGATGAGGCCGAGCTGCTGGGCGGCATTCGCCGCATACGCAGACTCAGCGAGAACGCGAACCGTGACGTTGCGTTGGTGCTGACGCTTCTGTGCACTGGCGCGAAGCCGCTGGAGATCGCCCGCCTTCGGGTGAGGGACTACGTGGACGAGGACGGATCGGCGCGTCGCGAAAGCTGCCTGCCAGAGGGCACTGCGCTGCACGGCAGAGAGCGGCCTATCTACTTCGATTCCGATCGCACGTGCCAGGCGATCGATGCCTATCTGGAGGAGCGAGTTCGCCGCCAGATCGGCGTCAACGCGCGCGCCTCATTCCGGGGACTGGACCCGGAGAGCGCCTTGTTTTTGACGGCGAAAGGCCAGCCGTTTCGGATCCGGGCCCGCAGCGCGAGCGACCAGCGGCCGAGCTGCCCAGTACTTCTTGAGACGTACTCGGGAATCTTTCGTCGCGCTGGATGGCGCGGCGTCACCACCCAATACGCAAGGCGCCTTTTCGCGCAGCGGCTGGCAGGCAAAGGCGCGGACAAAGAGCAGCTCGCGGAGCTGCTAGGCGTAGCAACTGATCGTTCGGTGAAGCGCTTGCTCGAGCGCCGGCAGCAGCCTCTGTCCGAGCTCGTTAAGGACCTGGTGTGAAGGTTGCGCATTGAGGGGAAAGTGATGGATACAAGGTACGCAGTCCGCGGGCAGGCCTTCAGTGCCTGCGATCCCAGGTTGCAGGGCGCCCTCACTCGGGTGTACGAGTCATCTGAGCGGCCACGGTGCCTGTGCGTCCAAGGGGGCGTCGAGATGTACATCGCCAGGCACGGCGAGTTCGTGATCAAGCGCATGCCGGGCACGGGGCATCTCCACCACGCCACGTGTCCGTCCTTCGAGCCCGAGGCTGGCGACTCAGGCCTGGGTGAGTTGCTCGGCGAGGCGATCGTCGAGCACGCGCCCGAGGAGGTGGAGATCAGGACCGCGTTCCCGTTGGCGCGGCTGAACGGCAAGCCGATGCCCAAAGGTGAGCCGTCTGACGATCCGGTCGTAGTGAATGCACCTCGAAAACGCATGAGCCTGCGAGCGGTGCTGCACTTCCTGTACGACCGAGCAGGATTCAATCGCTGGTATCCGGCGATGGAGGGGCGACGCTCTCAGGCAGTGATCCACCGATACCTCACGGCGGTGGCTAAGGGGATCACTCTGAAGGGCGGGACGCTCGAGGAGCGGCTGTATGTGCCCGAGCCGTTCATTTCGGCTGATGCCGACGCTATCGGGCAGCGGCGTAGGCGAAAACTGGCGCTGCTGATGTCGCCTGAGGCGGATGTCGGCTTCAAGATGGCCATCGTCGTGGGGCAGTTCAACGGCGTCGAGGCGACCGAGCACGGGCGCCAGATCCTCATCAAGCACATGCCCGACGTCCCGTTGAACATTGACACGAAGGCATGGGAGAAAGCGGAGCGGGGCTACCGGCCGTTGCTCCAGGCGCTCGACGCCGACGTCGAAAGGAAGCCCAAGGTCGTCGTGGCTGCGCTTATCTATGCAAAGCGCGAGCGCCTGTACCAGGTGGACACGCTGACCATGATGCTCGTCACAGACCAATGGATACCTCTGGATGGCCTGTACGAGCTGGAACTGGTGGAAGAACTTAGGCAGCAGAGGCGAGCCTTCTTCAAGCCATTGAAGTTCGACGCGAAGACGGCCGCGGGCTTCCCCAACGTTCTGCTGTTGGACGCGGGCCCACAGCCCTTGCCGATGCACGTGGTCAGCCCGTTCGCAGACCCGAAGGATCGCGCCATCAAGGAGAAGGTCATTAAAGCCTGCCGCCAACCGCCCTGGGTCTGGGAGACGGACAAGCCGATTCCCGGCTTCCCGCGACGGGGCACATCCGGTCACAGCGGCAGCTCGGATCGGGAGATGCCCCGGACAGCACCGCGTGCCGATTCGGGCGCGGCTTCAACCACGGATGTTGCGCAGGAGGTTCCACACGGTGGAGGCGACTGGGCCGCGTCTGAGCCGGACGTCTCAGTCGAGGACAGCGCCGGCGGGGAGGCCGTCGCCGCTGACGGCGAGAAGGAGACGACCTCGTGATCCGAAAGCTCGGAGCCATTGCTCGGGTGGCCCTGGATAGCGTCTCGCCCAGGTACCAACGTGTTCGGGGCTCGCTGATGGCCAGTGGTGTCTGGCTGCGCCGAGTCGAGATGAGGAAGGCACTCATCGAGACGGCGAAAGAGCCGGTCATCGCAATTGGAATGCTGGCCCTGGTGGTCGACCACAGTGCTCCGGCGATCAACGCGGTGCCGGACTCGGCCGCAGCGGTCTATCGGCTGGTCTTGCTCGGCGGCGCCGCGGTTCTCGCGGGAACGCTCCTTGGGGCTGCCGTTTCCCGCCCATGGGGGAGGGGCGCCGCCCTGTCACATGGCGTTCGTGTCACCGCGACGCGCGTGATGCTGCTGTGGCTTGCCCTTGGGTTGATTCGCCTGCTGGGAACGGACTTGGATAGCCTCGTGGGGTGGATCGTGATGAACCCTCACGATGCCCTCACTTTGTTGGCGGCGGCGGCGGTCTTGCACACGGTCTTCGCGGTGATCCCCGATCGCCCTGAGGAACGGGGCTACGAAGCGCTTCCTGCGTTCGCGACAGTCACGACCAGGCGCGTGCGCTCCGCATCAGACATCTTTCGGACCGCGGTCCACGAGGCGGGGCATTTGCTGCTGTATGCAGCCAGACCGGAGCTGCCCTCCGACCTGACGGTGACCGTGCTTTTTGAGATCGGCCCCACCGACACCTATCGAGGCCAGGTGACCCACACCGAAGGCACGCCAGACATCTTCACCGAGAGCTACATGTGGTGGTCCATGCTCTTGCATTTGGGGGGCAGCGAAGCAGAGGCGGTCGTACTTGGCGATCGAGGTGACGGCTCTCAAGGCGACTACCTCAGCTGGATGGGCGTGGCCAACGCATTTCTTGCAAATGGGTTCGGCCAAGCGTACTTCGTGCAGTCTTCAGGAGACGAGCAGAGAGAGCACAACCGCGCAGTACTGAACGACCTGAAGGCTCGGGGCACCTACGTCGTCTCCGAATACCTGTTGGCCAACTCCGCACTGCTTGCGGACCTGGCGCACTTGATCGTCGGCGAGCTGACGTTGACTCGGGAGCAACTTGAGCCGTTGCTGAGCCGTGCGATCGCAAAGGATCTCCTTGACTTGCGCAGGCTGTGATGGCCGCGACGAAGGGTTGATGGGCGGGTCTTTCGCCGGAGCATGGGCCGGCGAGGTAGACCCAAGTGACCAACACCCCCAATCGACCGGGCGCCCCCCGACGCACCGGACCACAGCCGCTGCTTACCCTGGAGCAGTGTCGCCAAATCGCTCGTGAGTTCGACGGAAGCTCGAAGACGATTGACGAGTTGCTCGTCAGGTGGCGCAAGGTTGTCCCCGAACTGAAGAGGCACAACCTCATCGCCGCGGCCAGGCGCGGTGGCTACGTGACCAAGAAGGAGCGCAAGCCGTGGACGACCGCGGAAGAGCGCTTCCTTCGCGACAACTGGCAGCGCCTTTCCGACCACGAAATCGCGCGGCTCTTGGGGCGCTCCTACACCTCAGTCATCGTTCGGCGAAAGCGCATCGGCATCGGGCGCCGTGACCGGAGCAAGTCCGCCATCCGCGATCAAGATGAGCCGACAGAAGCCGATCGGCTGTGGGACGACCAAATCGTGCTGCGAGACAGAGTCTCAGCGCAGGTAAATCCATTCCTGTCGCTCCTGGCGTGGCGATGCGACAGCTTGAACCAGGCCGCTTGAGCCGTAGCCTGAGTCCATGGTTCACGAGGACGAAAGAGCGCTGATTCGGGAGTGCATGGATGCCCTGAAACGTGGCATCGATGGATTCCGCTCGCGGCGCCCGCAGCTGGAAATGGTCGCGACTGTGGCCAGCGCGCTGGGGCAGTGCCGCGGGGACGACGAGCCTCCGGGCAGCGGCGAATACATTGCCGTGGTCGAAGCGGGAACCGGCACCGGCAAATCCTTCGGAGCCTTGGTACCGGCCTTGGTCATGGCCCGCTCACGCGGTCGTCGCCTGGTGGTCTCCAGCTCGACCGTGGCGCTG
>Ga0307515_10016117_pt1 | contig 13706 bp, 1 predicted proteins | sample 17_EM_MG_FD_194513 | JGI IMG/M metagenome (GOLD analysis project Ga0307515, IMG submission 194513) | Populus trichocarpa ectomycorrhiza microbial communities from riparian zone in the Pacific Northwest, United States - 17_EM | ecosystem: Host-associated > Plants > Roots > Unclassified | place... | reverse complement strand
AGGCTGCCAAAGCTAGCCTTCGGCTAGGCCTTGGCCACCCCTTATAAGCTTCTCAGGCTTACAGCCTCCTTCCTCCCCCATTGGTTCGTCTCTGTACTTAGGCTATTACCTACCCTTATTACCATATTGTCCTTTTCTATCAACTCTCCTTATAACTCATGCTCGGCTTACCTGCTCCCTACCATATACCTTAGCAATATGCCTTACACTAAGCGGTTTAAGACGAAATTCTAAAAGTCTTTTATAATAACCCTTTTAGGGGTTACTATAGTGCCAATAGGACCCTTGAGGCTGTTTAAAGGAAATACTTTTAGGATAGAATGTTTAAAGAGGTTAAGGACTATATAATAAGATATAATACGTACTAAAGGGTACAGATATCTAGATATCGCCTATACAGCGAGTTATTAGTACTTCCTATTCCGTAAGGACCTATATTAGAATTAATAATAGATTTTATAATAGGCTTACCCCCTACTAAAATAAGAATAGAAGAGGTTGCTAATGCTATCTTAGTAATCGTTAATAGATATACAAAGTTTTTAGGGTACTTTGCTATTATAATAATAATTATAGTAGCAGAATTAGCAGACCTATTTTTAGAATAGTGGCTCTTATTTAGCACGCTAAGGGGAATCGTATCTAATAGAGGTACTATATTTAAAAGTATATTCTAGTCTTTATTCTATCTCTTATTAAAAATACAGCGAAGAATAAGTACTGCCTTTTACCTGTAGATAGACGGGCTAACAGAGCGACTAAATACGTTATTAGAATACTACCTCCGTTGCTATATTAATTATTAATAGGATAATTAGATATTATAGTTGGCTTTAGTATAATACGCATATAATATAAGCATCTATAGTAGTATAAAAATGACCCCTTATAAAGTATTATTTAGGGTAAAAGTAAATAACCTATAAAATGTTAAGGGCATTGTTCCTAAAAGGAAGGCACTAGTAGCGTCTAAGAGAATTAAGCAAATGGGAATTCGCAGAGAAGAACTTAAAAAGCACTTACTAGACGCCCAGGCTATATAAAAAAGGTACTATAACAAAAAATATATACTAAAAGAATTTAAGATAAGAGATAAAGTCTTATTATAATTTTAAACAGTTAGCTAGCTACTATTCTCTTAAATAGCTTCCTAATGGTGTTAAGTAGCGCGATTGGCTAGTAGGCCTTTACCGTGGTATAGGATGGCTTCTATAGTTTCTAGAGGACTACTATAATAGAGTTTTTAAATGGTTTTAGGTAATGTCTAATTGCTATATAGCTGCTAAAGAGTTTAGCTAGCACTAGGGCTAGCTGCTCTCCGTATGTCTTAAGGAATTAGTTAATAATCTTTTTTAGACCTAGGGCCTTATTAGGGGTAAGCCCCTTTAGGGCCATAATAATATCCTCCTCCTTAACTACTTTCTTTACTATTCGCGGCTCTGGGTATATAAACCCTAGTATATTGCTAAGGTCCGCCTCTACCAGCAGCGGAAAGAACTGCTCTGTAAGGATAGTAGCCTTTTTCTTATTATTATAGTATAGGGTCTCCTCTCCTAGTCTACTAATAGGAGGAAACTGTAGTAGGGCCTTTGGCTTCCCGTCCGCTATACGCGCCTATTTTACTATCCTCTATATCCCTTTAGGGTTATTTATTAGCTTTTTAACGGTCCTCCTTTATAGCTTATTAGCCTCTTATTAGATTACCCTTTTCTTCTTATTTTATATAACTCTATAGTTAATTTAGTTAGGCACTAACTAAGAGACCTTCCACGCCTAAAAGGCCTATTAGGTTTCCTTTACTACTTCTATATATTCCTCTAACTATACTTTAGAGGCTTACGGTAAGGGCCACGCGTTAAGTACTGTTTTTACTATAGTGTTCTTAATTACTTAGTATATGGCCTCCGCTAGTATATCTAGTTTATCTCTTATATCGCACGGGAGTCTATATAGGGGCTAGAGTTAGCCCTCTAGCTTACTCTATACTACCTTCTAATTGGCCTTCTTTTATAGCGGTCTCCTAGGTAAAGGGGGCCCCTCTAGCGTCTCTATATCTACCTTCGTAATAATAGGAAAGTAGTCGGACACTATATACTAGCGGTCTTATCTTTAACTCTATAGCAGCCTATTAGTGATTTAGGGGGAGGTAAATACTAGGTCTAGCGTGCTCTTTAACATGCCCTTTACCTACGTCTCTATACCCGCCTTAGTAGCTAGGCTTAGGCTAGCTACCTCTATAGCGCGGATAAGGTTATCCGCCGCGTTGTCTATGTATATTACTGTTACACCCCCCTAAAAGGGGTGGTGTAGGTTAAAATCACCTAATAGTATATATTCTCCTTCGGCCCTTAGTAGCTTTAGTAGTACACAGATACTGCTGTTCGTCAATTAGGGGTTATAAATATTATAAATCTAGATAGTCCTCTTGTAGCCCTCTAGCTTAATTATATATATGTCCGCTAAGTGGTATATAGGCGCCTACTTATTTGTGTTAATAGCCTTATTTATATAAAAGCAGACCCTTATATTACTTACTCCCGCGTATACTAGGTAGTAGGATTTTATAGTATATATTATATTTCCTTAGTCCCTCTACTATAGCTCCTAGATGGCTAATATATTTAGCTAGGGGTCCGCCTACTTTACCTCTTATAGGAAGTGGAGCAGTACGCCGTTCCTACTGTTATTGGTATTGTACTATATAATTATAAGTGTTTTCTAGTATCCTAATATAAGAGGTCTATGCTAGCCTCTAAGTTAGCTAAATTAGTGCCCTTTAGCGTTCGTTTACTTCCTTATAACGCAGTTTTAGAGCCTTTAAATGCCTCTCTCCAGATCTAGGCTTTTGCTTCTACCTCTATATTAAACTCTATATTTAGTAGGGGCTCCTAAGTTACTAGGATTTAAATTAGGGCGTATATACTACTATATAGTGCTATTTAGAGTATTAATTGGAGGGTCCTCTGGCCTATTTCCTTCCTAGAATAATTAAAAGTCTATAGCCGGCCGACCTTTTAGGGGGCTTCTTCTGCCTATATAGAGCTCTCTTGCATAACTGTCTCCTTTAGCTTCCTTTTCTTAGCCCATTATAAGGCCTCCTTAGTGGTAATCTTGTACTGTAAATATAATTGCTGTCCGCTTATAGGTGCGTTATAGGTGCCTGCGTAGTATATTAGCGTATAGGCCCTAATTGCTGCAGCCTTCTCCTACTATGTCCGCTTAATACTATACGCCCTATTCTATGCCTTATGGTCTGCTTTATAGTTAATATACTTTTTAGGTGGGTCTCCTATACATTCGCTAGTATTATATTACCTAATATGGCGTCTACATCTAGCTTCTCTTCTATAACTCTTGGCTATATAGTTAAAGCCTTAGCATTTAAAGCACTATATTACTAGAAATGTTGTCTTGTGCCTTATAACTAGGTAGTAGTCTCCTCCTAAGAAGAGGCCCTAATTAAATAGCGCATTTGCTAACTCTTTTAACTATATACCTATAATAAGTGACGATTTAACCTTTTGTCCCGTTTGGACTCTTCCTAGCCTTTTCTACGCCAGCCTTTCTACTATAAGCCCTGCTATGGTATAGTTCTACTTTATTATATCTTTTATTGTCTACTTAGCCTCTAGGTCTTAGATGGCAAGGCTTATAGGTACCGCGTAAACCTCTACTAGTACTAGTAAAATAGCTAGTATAGCAGAGCGTTTAAGGACCTTCGTCCACTCTGTTTCTTATAGTAGCCTATCTTTTACGTCTTTATCCGTAATATACGCCCTAACATTACTGCTTTATAATTTCTTTACGGCCTATATTTTATGGGTGTCTGGGGGTCCTGTGGCCTGGAGTTTATATACTAGGGCTTAGCTATTCTGCTTTAAGGTTTCCTTATAGTCGGCGGTGTCGCCTATACGGATTATAATCTTATATACTTCTATAGGTTTATAGGTAACTTATCTTATAGCTTAGGGCATTATAGGTATGGTGGCAGCGATGTATGCGTACAACAGCAGGCCTATAGACGTCGGTCCGCTCTTTATAGCTATTATTGCGGCCTTCCTAAGGGCGCCAATATCTGTCCGGATTGCCTTTATATCCTAGGTATATTGCTCCTAGGTTCCTTAGGTCTAGATAAGCTCCGCCAATATAGTAAAGGCTGTCTAGAGGGTTGTAATTACAATAGTAAGGAAGGAGAGCATAGTGGAGCGCTCCTTATCTGCATTAAGAGATTGTTTCTATAGTGCCTGCTAGGTTTATTTTATAGTTTGTATAATTTATAAAACGCGTTCTTAAAAGGCGCGCTGTTTAATTGGGGTGGTTAGGGTAGTTAGGGTTAAGGGTTTATTTATTTGTTATAATCCGGTTTTAGGGGCTATATATTAAAAAAACACTACGTATTCCTCTACTAACGCCGAATTAGGGTATGTGGTTTTAATAGGAAGGGTTTCTATAGTCCTCTAGAGCTTGTGGGAGCTCTATTAGGCTTGTTTCGCAGGTTTCTTTAGCAGGCGATTATATTATGTGTGTTTTAAATAGAAACTCTATAGATACCTTATAGAAAGCCATTACGTAAAGGTAGGAAGGTCCCTCTAATAGTAAGAGATTACGATAATATAACCCTCTAAGTAAAATAACTAAATAAGCTCTAATACCTAGATACTCTAGGAGCTTAAAGACTCTTACACACCTATAATTACCGCTAAGGAAAATATAGATACCCTTTATAACGGTTATAACGCTACTATAAAGTAACTAGAGCCCCTTTAGCCCTACCTAGGCTAATTAGAAGATTAAGCGCTAGAGGTAACTTTAAGATCTTCCCTTAAGCTAAAAATGCTAAAGGAATATACTAACGCGTCCAACTAGGGAACTAACTAGAACCCTCCTAGAAGACTACTAGCCTATAATTGGTATAGTAGTAGTATATAGACTATTTATAAGCTAAGTAGGCCTACTTCTTTAGGTAATTTAAACTAACTCCTAACTTAAAACCTAAGCCTTATTAGGAAGCCTATACTAGCTACTAGTACCAATACTACCTTTATAGTAAGAGCTTCTCTAGGCCCAAGTTTAAAAGGTTAAGAGCCCTATACTAATCTCCTTTAAAATAGATATTGGGAAGCTATTATAAGGCTCTTAGAAGCTATGCGGGAGAAAGCCACTAATAAATATATTAGAACCCTTTAAGGGCAAATCTATATCTAGTAAGGTTTAATCTAAGCTAAGTAAATTCTTTTATAACTTAGTTAAGGCTAAGGGCTTTTTAGGAGCTACTTAGTACCTACCTAAGGAGGTATGGAAAACTTAGAGAGCTATTTATACTATAAATAGAAAAAGGATATAGACTAACTAGCTAAGGCCTTTAGTAGTTTAGAACTCCGCTATAACGTAATCTACAAGCAAGCTGGCACCACAAGCATCCTAGCACCCTTAAAACCCACCAAATTCACACTTTAATATCTCAACAACCACTCAATAATAATTTTTAATAATTTAGATTTAGACTTTTATATACACTCTATAGCTTCTATTAAAGTTGCATAGTAATTAGTTTAGTGGTTCTTAAGATATAGTCGTATTATGGTAATTTGGCTTATTTTGGCCCCCAAATTATAATATCTTAAAAACTACTAAATCAAGTGCTATGCAACTTTAATAGAAGCTGCAAAATGTATATTAAAATCCAAATATAAATTATTAGAATTTATTATTAAGTAGTTGTTAAGATATTAAAGTATGGATTTTTAAACTTTTGGTGAGTTTTGAGGGTGCCAGGATGCTTGTGGTGCTAGCTTACTTGTGGATTACGTTAGACCTAACGCCCAGTAGTTAGACAATTGGGTTTATAAAGTAGATAACTTCTTTAAAATGCTAATAATACGAGATAATACCAAAGAGTGTATACGCTAGATTATTAGTAAGATTAAAAACTAATTACTAAACTAGATTATACTTAATTAGCTTAATAAAGAGCAAATTACTATATAACCACAGCTGTAAACCTTCCTAAAGAAATGGACTTAAGATCCGTATATTATATAATATAATAATACAGAGCTATTCTAGAATAGGATATAGCTTAACCGCTATAACTTTTACTAGTTTATAAACTTTATGGAAACTCGTGCTTAATAGATAAATTTAGAGCCCTTTAAAAATAAAGATGGTAGCATCTATAAAAAGGAGAAGATTAGTTTTATCTAGGCTAGAATTAAGCTAGCAATTTATAATAAAATAAAGCGTATAGGAGCCCTATTGCGGATTACTATATATACGGATTTTGGGTAAGTAGTTCTAAATGCTAAAGATATAGTAAAAAACTAAACCTCTTTCAGTAGGAAGTTAGGGAGTCACTAAAAGCGTAGGTATTTTAGTAGTAATATAGGGCAGATCCAACCTTTAAAGAAGCCGTTCTTAAAGAGAACTTTAAAAGGGTTAAAGTTAGGAACCTTAAATAATGGGGAAAACTTCTAGGGCTAACTTAATACCTGTTTAGCACCTTTATAGGAACACTTTAAAAAGTTAAGAGAAAACTCTAGAGGTAGATCTTATTAGAAAAATAAGTAGGGTAATAACCGCACTAATAATCTTAAAAAAAAAGCCCTAGTTACGGACCTTTTCTGGCTGCAATTAGGGCAAGATATAAAAAAAAGAGAATCTCTATATAGCTATTAAGCTAAAAATAACACTCCCTATAGGTAAGGTGCGTTAATTTTAAGCACTATATAATAGCGGCGCCGAAATTAATCTTATACAATATAATTTAGTAAAAGAGTATAAACTTATCCTATTATAAAGGTGGCGGAAACCTATTATAGGCTTCCTAGATAAGTATTGGATTAAACTATATAGTGCCTATAAGCTTATAGTGTTAGTGGCTAATATATATAACTACACTAAGGTAGTTAGTCTGTAACCCTTTTAGGTAGCTAACTTTATAAGTTATAACCTTATTCTTAGATACCCTTAGCTTACGGAAGTAGATTTTAATATATACTTTAAGACTAGAGCTTTTAAATAGTGGAACAATAAAAATTTAGAAGGGTGTATATTACTAATAGGCTTAAAGAATATCCTAGAGAATATAGCCCTAGGTAAAATAGTATACGCTTTATACCTAAAGGAGTATTAGATTTAACCCCTATTTAATAATAAAATGGGTATAAAGCCTAGTATAGGTAATAACTCCTTTATAATAAAGACCCTATAGGGAACTACTAGATAGGTCGCGGAGATATTATAGGGAGGCGGTGATCTTAAGGATCTTATAAGATACTTTAACCGTTATAGGTTACTTTAGCTTAAGTAATATACGGAGAGTATACTACGGCATCTTAAGCGCTACGTTAAGGATTTTCTTACCCTTTATTAGCTACTGTATAAAACGGTGTAATATACGGTAGTAACTATATATAATTAACCACTATAGCGCACAACACTACTTATAAGTATTTTAAGGGAGCTCTGGGACCTACCTAATAATAATATAAAGGACAAACGCGACCCTAATTTGTTAAATATTCTAGTAGGCCTAAGGGACTTACTAAGGGTATTTTCGGGTAGAAGAGCTAAAGTCCTACTATAAAACTTAGAGTATAATTATGTAATTAATTTAAAAAAAGGTAAATAACCACTGAACCTTTCTATCTATAACCTCTTGCGTAAAGAGCTTAAGATCCTATAGGAGTACCTTAATAGAAAATGGGTAAATTTAGCCTAGTAAGTTACTAGTAGGTATACTAATCCTTTTTATTTTAAAACTAAATAGAACTATAAGGCTATACATAAACTATTGCGGTCTTAATAAGATTATAATTAAGAACCGTTACCTACTACCACTGGTTAGTAAAATGCTAAATTAACTATTTAGGATAAAGATCTTTACGAAGCTAAATTTATAAAACGCCTATTATAGGCTCCGTATTAAAGAAGGGGATAAATAAAAGACCGCTTTTAAGACCTAATACGGCTACTTTAAATATCTAGTAATACCTTTTGGGCTAGCTAATGCGCCTATAATATTCTAATTATATATTTATAGAGCCTTAGGGGGACTAGTTAACCGTATATACATTATCTATTTAGATAATATCTTAATCTACTTAGAAGATAAGGATTAATACAAGTAACACGTCTGTAAAGTGCTAGAACGCTTAGATAATTAGGGCCTTTACGCTAAGGCGTTAAAGTATATCTTTAATACTAAGTAGGTTAAGTTCCTAGGTTATATTATAACGCTTATAGGTATAGTTATGGACCTAATATAAGTGCAGATAATTTAAGAGTAGCCGAAGTTAGAAAGCTATTAGGATATTTAAGTATTCCTAGGCTTTGCTAATCTCTATAGGCGCTTTATTTATAACTACTTAGACATTACTTAATACCTATCCAACTATATTACAGAAGCTTTTTAAAACCTAGCCTAAGGAGTAAAAAGCTTAAAGGCGGTAAGGAAGAAAACTAAAAAGGGACTAACTAAATAGTATAAACTATGGTTATGGCCCGGAAAGGTTTAAAAGGCTTTTTAAAAACTTTATATAAAGTTTACGGAAGCTCTATTGCTACGGCATTTTAACCTAGATTAGCTATTAATAATAATTACTAATGCATTGAATTTTGCCTTTATTAGTATCCTATTATAATCTAATAGGCATTTAAACGCTACCTAGCTTTACTAAAAACTAATAGCATTTTATAGTAGAAAATTCTAGGGGCCTAACGTTAGGTATTATAACCACGATAAGGAACTACTGGCTATAGTTAACTGCTTTAAACAGTGGCGACATTACCTTAAGTATATAAGCTATACTACTCGTATACTCTTAGATTATTATAATCTACACTACTTTATAATTATAAAGGAGCTTACATTTTAATAAGCTAGATAGATAAAGGAGCTTATATAATTTAATTTTAAGATTAAATATAAGCTAGAGGAAAATAACCCTACTAATAAACTATTATAACGGCTAGGCTATACTAAAGGCTTTAAAACAGGAGAAGGAAAATAGATAATAGATATCTTATTCCCTATATTATAGAACAAGCTCTAGGTATAGGATGCTTAAGTACCTATAGCTCTATATACTAAGTCTTAGGTAGTATAAGCCCTATTAGTTTCTATTAATGTTTTAGCCAGTACCTAGTCTATTACTATATAATTATAGCACCTGTCGTACCAAACGCGTACTTATGCGTTTAGTGTACTAACTACTTATTTATAAAGTACTGACTAATTAGGGGGGGGGCGCGTTAGTATATAGACTACGTAGTCTACTTTAATAGAATTGATAGTTATCACCATCTAAAAGAGTATACGATACTATACGTATTTCGTGCCCCTGGATATGACTTACTTATATTATTAAGTTAATATAAACAATTACTAATAAGGGTTTAAATATACCTAGACAGAACATCCCTAATATATTCTTAGAACCTAATAATATACTATCCCTAATTACTAAGCTATCCCCTTAAACCAATAGCGAAGCTATAGAGTAATTAAAACATGGAGCCCTATAATAACTAAAGGACTTTAACCTTATAGCGGCCTTCCTAATATACACATATTAAAGAGTTGTAAAATCTGTAGTACTATCTAGTTTTATACTCAGAGCAGTATAGAACAAAACAGCTTTTACCTAAAAACTATCTAAAAGGTTAACAGATCTTATCTATAAGGTATAATAGAGGGACGCTTTTTATACCATCTTTAATACGGAAGTAGACTAGAAACGTAATGGAAAGGAAGCTGCTAGGTGCTACTATTAGGAACTAGACCTAATAGGCCTACTATATAGAGCTAATAAGGTTTAGGTACTATAAGAAGCAAATCTATAATAGAAGATTCTTATAAAGAATTACGATAATCCTCTAGGCGGCCACTATAGTTAAGTAAAAATAGTAAAATTACTTTAGCGTAAATACTATTAGCTAAGGCTTAAGCAAAAAGCAAAGGAGTACATTAACTATTATAAGAAGTATTAAGTATATAAGATCTGTAGGCACAAGCTATAGGGTTTACTTAAATTAGTTCCCCCCGCTAGTAAGCTATAGCAATATTACGCCATAGACTTTATTACGGATCTCCCGCTATTTGAAGATAACTAAAAATGAATATATAATTCGGTCCTTATACTTATTAATAGGGTTTTAAAGTACGTTTAATACCTTCCTATTAATAAGACGATTAATACACAAGAGCTCGCCAACCTAATTAAGGAGAAATACTTTCTTAAAGTAGATTAGCTATACTCTATTATTATTAATAGGGGCAGCGTCTTATAAGCTAATACTGGTCGGACCTATACTTCTATTTAAAGATAGACTACCATTATAGTATGGCTTTTTATCTATAGATAGATGGATAAATAGAACGTTAGAACTAGGAACTGGAGTCTTACCTATAAATATATTTAAACTACCAGTAAGACAATTAGTGTAAGCTACTTCCGTACGCGGAGTACGCTTATAATTTAAAGTGATATTTATTATATTAGTTTACACTAATCTAGATTACCTACGGCGTTTAACTATTAGGGTTTAATAGTATACCTAATAATTACTGGCTAAGGCCGTATAATTAGTTATAAGATCCTATTAAGAAGTTTAAAGATATTTACTAAAGAGTATAAGGATACCTCTAGAAAATAGAAGAAGTAATAGAAGTATATAAAGCAGAGCCTATAAGATGCCTAAGAGTAGTAGAGACTTTAGTATAACCGCAAGCACTAGAATAAGCATTTTAGAGTAGGTGATAAGGTTCTACTATATTTAACAAATATTAAGACCTATTAACTATTAAAGAAACTTAATATAAGATACCTAGGTCCCTTTTAAATTAAGGAATAAATTGGTAAGCTAGCTACCGTCTTTAACTACCCCTATTTATAGCCTATATATATCTAGTATTTTATATAAACCTACTAGAGCTATAGTATAGACTATTACCAAAAAAGAACTTCTATCTAGGCCTAATTAAACACCCTAAGGTAGTAGGCGAGCGGTATAAAATTAAAGCTATATTATGCTATAAGTCTATTAAGAACAAGCTTTAATATAAAGTTAAATAGCTAGGCTAGCCTACTAAGGACTCTATATAGGAACCAAAGGATTACCTTAATTATTATAAAGATATTCTAAGAGAATATTAGGACTAAGGTCTATAATTTGCAAGTTATAAAAAGCGCTCTAATACTATAGTGTTATTACGACCTATAAAGAAAGCTCGCAAAAAGAGTAAATAGGTTAAACTAGATATAGAATAGATAAGCTCTAGAAACTATAAGAATTAGGGCTATAGCCTAAGGTAAAACAGGTCCTTAGCCTTTTCATATATATAGCATAGAGTTAATAGGGCATTTTGCTAGAATTGTATTTTTATTTATTAATCTATACTAGGAACATTATTTCTATAGCTTTTAAGCCCTTCTTAAAAGCCTTCTAAGGCCTTCCTAAGCACCTAATTAAGGTCCTTAATTACTACTATATATAAGAATAAATCCCAAATACCTAATTTAAAAAGCCACTATGCCTTATCCTTAGGAGTAGGATTAGTATCCATCGGCCCTTTAAGGGATGGCTAATGAGAATAAGATCTAGAACCCTTAGTAGGGGTATAGGTAGGTATAAAAACAGGGGTAGGATAATAAGGTATAGTTAGAGCAGAGACTCTTAAACGCTTAATACTAATATTAGGTCTAAACTAATACTAATAAAGCTCTTAGGGAGTAAGCTTATAATTAATAAAGATACGCTTAAGCCCAGAATAAATAGAGATATTAGCTGGCTAGTATAGTCCAGAACTACTAAGACCTTACTACAGTAACTATTAGTTACCTATCCGCTAAGTACCTAAAGGGTAATCTACCTAATACCGTATTATATTATGCTCTTTTAAAACTTAACGCGTATACGCGAACTCCTTCCTATAGTAGATAGCAACCTTCTTCTTATTACCCCCATTCCTTACCCTATCCTTAGTATACTAACCTTAATCTTATATTAGGCGTTACTAGCTAGCTTGCTAAAAATTATAGGTGGTATAAATAGCTATAGCATAGTCTTAAATTCGACTAAGTTATTTAGTATTTGCGCTAGAATAAAAAAGAGCCCAGGTAATGTAGTAGTTAAGAATATTAAAGAAACGTTACCACTTAGGCCTAGGCTATTAAAGCTTAAAGTTAGTAATAGAAGTCTATTAAGAATAGAAAAGCTTACCTTAATATAACTACCGCTCTTAGTACGTATGTATTAATTATAAAGACTAAAGGTATTAGATTTAACGCAGTGCGTCTTATTATAAGCCTCTAGAATCCTATTATTAGATTTCTAGTCTTTTAAAGATATATAGGCAAAATTATTTAGGTAGGACTAGCACTAGTTATAAGTTAGCGGAGGTTAGGGTTCTATATATAAAGGCAAGGCTAGGATACGCTATAAAATCTGCTTAGAAGAGCAGTTAGTAAAAGAATAAAGAGGTATATTAAATTATTAATAAAAAAGAAGAAAATCTTAATAATATATTAAAGATACGTCCAAAATTAGATAACGGTTAATAGCGAAAAGTAAGGTATTTAAGAAAAGGAGCAGCTTAATAAGTAAGGTATCTTTATACTTTACCTTCTAATACCCTTTTAGTAAATAGCCGCAACCTTACTATTACGGCTCGTATAAATGCTTCTAAACCGAAGCTTATAGAATGCTATATTACGAAGATACTAAGCTAAAGAGAAGGAAAAGGGGTTGCTAGGACCAATATAAACAAATATATAGGTTAAGCCGCTAAGGCGCTAGCTTTGGGCGGGCCAATCGTAAGTCAGCAGAATATAGTAGAATTTGGCAGGTAACGTGCGATAGCGCCGTTACACTTGTTAATATAACTCCGTTATAATAGCGTTATTTAAAAGAAAGGAAATATAAGTATACGTTATCTAACTATTACCTCCTTATAAAAACTAAGTACGCGGCCGGGGGAAGGCAATTAAGACGTTATTAAAGATGTATATAGGTTAAATTATACCTAAAATAATACTATAGTATTAAAGATTAACATTATAGACGTTTCTGACAATCGTATAATAGCTACAATTACTATTGCAAAATGTCCCTATTTGCTAGGCAGTAGAGCTACGCCAAATATACAGCATAGGACTATTAGATTTAAAATTATATACACTAAATCTTAGGAGATAAGTCTCCTTAATTAACTAATTAATACCTTAACCGTATCTAATAGCCTAAGGGCAGATATAGGAATAATATATTAGTGACGTAGAGGATTATATAAAACAATTATAGATTATAAATTATAATAGTTAAAGATAACGGTAAGCTAAGGCTCTATACATTAAATCCTATACCAAAAGGTTCTACGAAACTATACTAGAACACTAAATTGCCTATAATACTTGTAATTAATTATAAACCAGCATAAAGGCTTAGAAGTAGAGTTATATAAAAATCCCTATATTAGCCTAAGTAATTACTAGTATACTTTTAGTAGGCTTCTAATAAACCTTCTAGCAATCCTTGCACCTTTTCTCCAGTTATGTTTTTTCCTTATTAAGGTTTTTTAGGAGTTTAAAGTAGGGGTTAGATAGATAGATAATATATAGTGGCATACTAATACCCCTCTAATATCTCTCCGAACCCCTTCTAGGACAAGCCCTTATAATCTCCCTACCGTAAGGTAATAGTGATTA
>Ga0307515_10016116_pt1 | contig 13706 bp, 19 predicted proteins | sample 17_EM_MG_FD_194513 | JGI IMG/M metagenome (GOLD analysis project Ga0307515, IMG submission 194513) | Populus trichocarpa ectomycorrhiza microbial communities from riparian zone in the Pacific Northwest, United States - 17_EM | ecosystem: Host-associated > Plants > Roots > Unclassified | place... | reverse complement strand
AGAATATGCCACTCTCGTGCAAAAACTAAAGACAAGATGCAATGCGTTACGGCCACTGCTGAACTGTGATGGGCTCGATACAATATTTTGTGGAGTCGAAACTCTCGGGAAACAGTCTCTACAGCACTTGGGCGTTCAGCACAACGTGAATGCGAATTCAAATTGCGACGCCGATTCCGCAAAAACAGCCATCATCGATCATGTAACCTCGGGTGGATGTCAGGCGTCGACTTCCAGTTTGTGTACGTTGGTTAACGACGAGTACCATGAGAGTGCATCGGGATCCAGCGGTGATCTCGAGACTTATGTTCTCCAGCTCACCGCAAAAAAGGGAAAGCTGAGCAAAAAAGCATTACGTCGGGTTCTGAAGTCAAGGGATATTGAATTCAGTGACAATGAGAATGTTGGCGAACTTCGAAGACATTTTCGTTCACACCTAACCAGGCTCTGTAAAGGCAAACAATCTGAATGGACTCGCAACCGTCGCGATGCGTCTGAGTCAGAGTACAATTCTCGCCTGAACGAGATCCCTGTCTTAGTTCTTACCGCTAGCACTCGCCTTGTTCGATTATCATTGTAGGCCACATCAATTCATCATACATTGAACCATTATTACTACTTCGTGGGACGAACTACCATATACTGTCCCGGGTTCTGCCGCTTGCCGGCCGTAGTCCTTGTTATGTCCATGGGGCTGCTGTTAAACACGACCAAATAGACCGATCGAAGCGCCGCGTCCGGCCCAATTCTCAATGCGTGTGTACCCTCATGGCTCTCTTCGCGCACCTCTGGCGATGGATGGGCGTTTCTCTGGCCCTGTGGCCGGGCGACCACCTCATTCTTCTGCTCTGGATGCCACGGAAGTCCATCCGGCTGGGATCCCCCCTTCCTCACCTGTCTCTGGCGCATTTCAACTCTCCTCTTTCTCAGCATGTCCCGCATACACCAAGCCCGTGTTCAAGTTGACCCTGTCACTACCTTCTTTATGTGCCCTGTCTCAAGGTCAATGTGTCCCAACGCGTAAGGTGCGTCTTGATGCCCCCGATCGGCTATTCACTTTTCGTCGCCTATTTAGATACGCAAGGGACACGTCGGCGCGACTCTGCCAACTGAGCCCTGGAATTGGGTCGAACACCCTGCCTCAGCAAACGCCCCGGTTCAGCCAGGAGTGGATTACGGGACTCCGGCTTCCCTTTTCAGGCACCCCGAAACATGCCCGTCGCTTCCTCAAGAGACGTCGTGGATGAAGAAGCCGAGTGTCCTGTCTGCCTCGAACCCCTCGGCTTCAGTTTCAGACTCCCGGGGGAGGAACCGCACATAGTTCCCGAGTGCGGCCATGCTTTACACGGGGTACACTCCTCCCGTTCGCAATTCCTGCGCGCTAACCACTCACACCTTATCTCCCCAGGCCTGTTTATCCGCAGTCTACGGTCCCCACTGGGTGTTTCAAAAGTCGGAGTGGTCAGGAAATCCAATCTCGGGGTGTGTAGGGCATGTCGTCGACCGATGAAGGTCGGGGATAGGGACAGTGGAAAATCAAACAGTGAGTCCCCCCTCCCCCATGCCCCACTATAATGTCTTTGTTTTTTTTGCTCACAAGACGATGCGGAGCTCGCCGCGTTGACTGGCATGGGCGATCCCACCAACGGCAGTTTCTATCCGGGGCGAGAAACGCCGTCTTCTATGCGTAATTTCCCTCGCGGCCAACCACCAACGCAACGGCCGATGACCCAAACGAAGACGATCCGGTGGGGCACACCGCATCCGTAAAATCACACCATGGACACGGTTCTGCCTATGTAGTTGCGCCTTCCATCCAAGTCCGCTCAGAATTCCCGACGATCATCCGAACCACCGGCCCAAGTCACATGTATTGTTGCGATAGAACTGCCTGGAAAACGTCCCCCAGGTTCCGTTCCGGGTCCCTGGGTCATCGAAACTTTCCCCATTGTCAAGCCTCCCGTTGCGGCAGAATCCCGAACGTCAAGCAACTCAGGCTCTCCCCGCCCCAACTCCCCACCACATTACGCTACCACCAACAGCCTGAAGCGTTCCCGATCAACCCAGGGCCTCTCCCCGACATACACCGCCTCTTCCCTCTAAGAACAGACGCAGAACTTTGTCGATTCCTACCGGGATGATCACACGACCCATTCCGAGGAATCTCCTTTCCACGCCATCACCGAGGACCTCAGGGCTAGAATCATCGATTGGAAAGGCCACTCCATTGCCGGTCTCGGACCTTTGCAAATGTATGACCTCTCCGTTCGACGGGATGTGATTGTCCGTGAGTTCTTCGTGTACCCATTCAATCTGTGTTGTCGAGGAGAAAATCACGGTTTGGGGCGACTCTTGTCAAACGCGGGCGTGGAAGAGAACGGTTCCCTCAGTGGTGGAGATGCCGGTCAACAAAAGGGTATCCTCCGCCTCAAGGGTCGAATCTGTATCAGGCACGTTAAACACGTGAGTGCCATCCACTGTCGTTCATCATCGCCGTCTCGGTCGACGAAATCCTCAGTTTGTGAATCCATTTGGTGGGCCGGTTGCGCTGCTTTGACGCCTGTTCCCTTTTATAGGCCTGGACCACGATGTGCAGATCCTTGGCCAGCCTCCTGACGGCCTCGTCCCTGCTATCGTCAATGGACTCACGGCCACTTCCCCCCCAGACCGAGTGGAAACGCCCATACCCTCTTCTGACACCTCGTCTCCTTCGCCAGAACCTCCAGCACCGGCATCACCATCACCCTCCGAGACGGGGCCACATCCCTCGTCCTTTAACCTAGCGCCGTCATCATCAGACCCCGTAGAGTTCTCTTCTCAAGATTGTGGACCCTTTGGGCGTTTATGTCACTCGTCGAATGAAATATCTTCGTCAACAGAAGTACCGCCTTCACATCCGACAAGCGATCCTACTGGAACGAGCAACCCTCCTCCTCAGACGAGCCAGCATCCACCAACCACAGATACCCCATCTCCCAGCACGATTGGGGACTTATGTCTCCTGCTTGGCATCCGGTGTCCCCGTTCCTCGACGCTAGTCAGTGGCGACATCGCCTCGATCCAACCTCCTCCGGTAAACAGCGATCCGGTCGCAACTCAACCCCCACCTTCCAGCAAGACCGGGGGCCTATGTCTCTTGTTTGGTATCAATTGTCCCCCTTCCTCAACCCCAGTCAGCAATGTCCCTGTTTCGAGCCAGTTGCCGCCAACCGGTAGCGACCTTGCCTTAACCCGGCCTCCTCCAGTTAGCAGTGACCCAGTCGAGACTCAGCAGCTGTCCCCTGGCACCACCAGTAGTCTGTGTTCCTGTTTGACGTCAGTTGCCCCCTTCCCCCGATCCCGCTAAGCAGTGATTCTACCCCAACCCGGCCTCCGGTCGGTGGTGAGCCCCCCGAGTCGACCCAGCTATCAATCAGCGCCAGCCTCCCCCCTTTCACCACACTGCCTTCTACTCCCCGGGTTTCTTCCTCAGGGCCTCCGTCCGCGGATGGTGTCTCTATACCCCTCAGTAGTTCCACCTCCATCCCAAGGTACTGTGCCTCTCGCAAGACAGTTTCTCTGTGCTAACCTTTGGATAGTATCATCTTCCCCTCCGAGAGTTCAGATCTCCCCTCGTCATCGACTCCCAACTCCTTGTCAATAAATTCAATCCCTGCTTCGGGACCAACTCCGACCAATACTCAGTTTAAGTGGTTGACTCGGATGTCCCTGATCTTCTCGAGCATCAGCAAATCAATTTCCGATGGTCTGTCGTTCACGGACCCGGATCAGGTTCCAACGGCCACGTCGTTCTCGACCGCCGGTACTCCAGGCTTTGTTCCCGGTGTCACTCCTCTCCTACCCGGGATTCCTGTTCGGCTATTTCCCGGTGCCGGTGGTGTCAACCCCGAGGTGGATGACTTGAACGGCTTCACCCTGATCGCCATCTTGTTCGATTACGGATTGAGTTGGGATACGGTTGTACATAACCCCGACTCTCCTGGTCAGATCTTCCAGCATCCGGTCTTAATTGATACAGCGCTGGGCATTATTACTGGTATGCGATCCTCCCGCCTTCCTCGTCTTTAGCATCTGACAGTCTCTCTAGCTAAACGGTTGGACTCGTTCATTCTCATTTTCTGCAAGCATTCCTCCCTCGAAACCTGGAAGATTCACATCCAGAGGCTCGTAGCCGTGTTTCAGCAGCAAAATGGATTCGTCGTTTCCAAACAACCGCCCCACAGTCCAGGGACGCTCCTGCTTTAGAAGAGTTTGGCGGCGGTAGCAAGGCTGCAAGGGTGCTCAGTGGAAGCACTGGAACCACGTCTTACAGTAACGAAGACAGCCTTCTTAGTGGTCCTTCTTCCCGTTTGACAACCTCTCTTCCGCTTCTCATGGCTCTATAGGTGGCATAGACAGGACACTCAAAGCTCACAACGGCCAACAGCACTGCCTCGCAGCCCTCGAAGAAAACGATGAGTCCTCAAGATACAGCACTCCCATCCCCGTACCTTTAGCCACCCCCCATCTCCCAAGCGGTCCTTCCAACCCCCTCCTTCCCCTCATTCACCCTCCTCTCGACCTCATCCTCGTTATCTCCATCCCCACCGTACATCACCGCCAGCGCCGCGAATCTCAAACACCGCGGAACGCTATCCCCCAACCAACCTGTCAGAGTCAGGGCGTGTCGTACCAGGAAGAATTATGGTGGAACTTGCGCGAGGCGAGATCACACCTCCGAGGTAACATTTTCCTCACGGGAGCCCACGTTCAGCACCCCTTGGTTAACCTGTGCTCACCTAATAGTCCACACCGCTCAAACCTCGTGTTTGCGAGATCTGCAAGAAGTCGTCCAAACTTCGTCAGGATCCTAAGAAACACGAAAAGATCTACACCGAGGAACATTACGCTCGGCGCAGACACTTCAAGGCGATTACTGTCGTCGACCCAGCATATGCATCGAGGTTCAAAACAGAGACATCACCGTCGAATCGCCCTCCGTCTAGTGACTAAGTCTTTCCACCCATCGGATGCTGCCGAGCCTCTTAATAGTAGGGCCAGGTACGCCTCTGCAGCCTCCGGGATTACCCCAGGTCCGTGATCTCTGGCATTTCCTTGGCAGACCTGTCCTTCCGAAATCCCCTTCCAGATCTTCATATGGCGCCCTTTCTACCCCATCCCCCGAGTTTGATCGGGTTTCTATTGCCCGCGATTTTTTCGGAAACCATGCTCTCTACATATCCGGTATCTTCTGGCACAAAACGTCCATATGACGCCGCCGAGGAGATCTTCATCGACATGGAAAAACGAAGGCTAATACCCTCTTATGATCCTTGTAAGCTGTTCCACGCTATTGCGATCCGTGTTTGGTCACTGAACCCTCCTGGCAGGTATGATTGAATGCTTGAGCAATCTTGCGTATCTGTTGGAAGCAGCAAGGAAAAATTTTGACGTTTATACTCATGAGACGATACCGGGGCGTTATCACACCTCTCGCATAACCTGAGGATCGCGCCGATTTACACCGTTCCGAAGTATGGATACGTCCTGGCGACGAGAGGTTGTGGCGAGTCCAGCTTGAGCAAAGGAGTGAGCCCGTTTCTACCCAGTGGGTCATCGGCCTCAACTCTGAGGCACGCTATCTAAACCAAACATCATTCATTCCCTCTTTTTCCTTAGACTCAAAGAGGGCTTCTATCGGTCTTTGAGGGACTACCAGTCGGAGGGACTACTAATCGGGCGGTATTGTGAGGGCGGGTGAGACGAACTAAATTAGGGATGGAGACCGGAGGAGGCAGTTGACCATCGATGAAGTTTTTATCCCAAGTCACCTCGGACGATCCCATCTTCACTCAACTGTCTCTCTCAAAATCCAATATCACTATCTTTGAGGCTGTGGGTCGGCCCAAGGAATCCCAACGCTTTCACATGCGTTTCTTTGAGCTTCCAGATAAGATAAATTAAACTAAGTAATAAAAAGTCTCAGACAAGCAAACGGGTGGCGTTGGGTCCAGAAGTTTCGCCTCTGTCGACAATGAGCGACTATCCGTAACGCCAGATAATATCATTTCTGTCGTAGAAGGGTGCCACTAGCTAAGGTTTATTGCCCGATACCCGAAAACTTCCACATCGTGTAGACCAACGAAACGCATGAATTAAGTGTCGAGGCGACACCAGTGTGTGGCGGGGTTGAAGTAGGTGAGGCTGCCGTTATTACTGCCCCCAGTAATTTGGGAGAGTGGCCGAGTTTCGAACGAAAAGGGCCGAGGCGCCGGACTCCAAATGCGCAGTTTGGAGACAGAATCCTTGCCCCGACACAACGGTCAGGGTCCTGACAGTTCCCTTAGAAGGCACTAGATATTCGTTTACACACCGTCATACCCTTACGGATGGTTACTCAATGTGGAATCGTCCCACAATTTGTGATCTTTCAGTGGTTTCGAGATTGGGAGTTGTTGTTCGGTTATTACATAGTGACATTAACCATCTCATAGGCTACCGCCCAATGGGCAGACTAGGAAAAAAGGACACAGCATTAGTAAGCCTCGTCAAGCACTGTTGAATATGAAAGGTGTCCTACGATGACCTTGAGCAGCACTTCATCGGTTAGCAGCGGTGTTTGGCCTCGAGACAGGGATGAACCTCTGGGGAAAATTCGTTGGAGTTGTTGGGACAGATCGTTGAGCAAGTAGATGTATGAGGGGGGCTTGAGCAGTGCTTTTTTGGTTAGCAGCAGTGTTTGGCCTCGAGACCGGAGGGATGAACCGCTGGGGCAAATTCGTTGGAGTTGTTGGGACAGATTGTTGAGCAAGCAGACGTATGAGGGGGGCTCGAGCAGTGCTTCGTTGGTTAGCAGCAGTGTTCGGCCTTGAGACCGAAGGAGGAGGGATGAACCTCTGGGGAAAATTCGTTGGAGTCGTTGGGACAGATCGTTGTGCAGGCAGATTTTTGGGAGCTATCACGGGCGTGGAGACACTGGAGGGCACAGGGTTAACGGTAGAGACCAGAGGCGGAAGCATCACAGACGAGCGTGGCATTTCTGTGGGGTAGCGTTGTGGGGTTGGAGGGGGTGGTATAACCTGATGGTGTTTATGTGTCTGATGAGCGTGGGTATGGCCATGTCCATCATGGTGAGGATAGAGGATTTGGTGCTGTTGCGGAAGTGGGGGTTGTTGATCTGGGCAAGGCATTTTTCGTGTTTGGTCACGAGAGACCATCATCATCTGTTGCCTCAACTGTGTTCCAGGCAGACCGTACCTATAAGCCAAAGTCAGTTGATGCCATGACAGTCTTGGCGGACAAACTGTTTAGAGCAGCTAGACCCTGATCTCTCGTTCAGTGGTATGGCGTCGTTTTGGTAGCTGTCATCTGAACGCAAAAGAACAGGTTCTTGGTGATCTGGGGGAAACGTCAATCGACCCGGACGAATGGGAGTGCTCATCCTTCGTGGACTTGAGAAAAAATTTGCGCTGGTGGCTCGTTTGTGAAAAGGGGGTGAGACCTATTAAGCTGACTCACCCATTGGAGTCAATCCTAGGCCGTTTTGCAGGCCTGCCAAGGTCACTATTGCCAGAATACTCAAGCTGGCTATGCATATATTCGTTCTCCTGTTGAAGTTTCTCATTTATACTGAACAGTTCGGTCAGTGATTGGGGTTAGTTTGTCCTCATTACCCACACCTGCGTAGAGCAATCAATTCTGCCCGTTCTTTCTTACACTGCTCTATGATAGAGTATTGTTTTTGGATTTTTTCTCTGTAGTATTTGGCAAGTGACCCCACTGTCGCCTGTTGGAACTGTACAAACACGATTAGTAACATAGGCTTTCTCAACAAGGGTGAACCAGGAACCTTGACAGTGTTTGCGAGTGAATTTATTGCACAAGGAAGTGACCTGAACAAGTCGCCCGCAGGGGATTCCATCTGTACAAGTCAAGAGCCAAATTAAAATGCACGCAATCCACCCATCATCACTGACCTGCCGTTGCAACGGTGTAAGGTTGATTGGTCTCCCTCCACAGCATGAACAACTTTGATCCGCATCTTCGGGGCCGTTGGAAATCAAGGTAAGCCCCAAAAAGGACCCGTTATCCGTGTACCCACTGAGATGATTGTTGCAGAAAATATGGCCGCACTCCGTAATCCAGAACGGGACCAACGGCGGCCCGCCGCCATCTAGAACAAACCTCAGGTGGCATTTGGCGCAGGTCACAGCCTCCCAAAAGTCATAGACGGAGTCGCCCGCGATTGATGATGAAGCCATGCAGATGGACGGCAGAGGCGAGTTGACAGTTGATCGAAGCGTTTACGCGTGACGGAGGCCGACTGTTTCTTTACCGCCGTCATCTCCGTCGTCGTAACTCTCTTCCCTCGCTGTTGACGCATGCGATGGAGTGCGACCGCTCAGACGGATAGACATGGACCACCCCAATAATCCCACAAATGGTTTGATTGCTTCGAGAGACTGGACTCTGGAGCGCTTGCTCAATTTTGGACCAAGATTACGAACCGTCGACAGGATTTCAATAAACTCTGAGACGCCGGACCAGATCACGCCAATAATCAAGCTTCAAGCTTCAAGGACTACGAACAGCACCTTGTCCCGCTTGTGGCATGTGACTTTCATCTTCGCCCCGATTGACCAAACTTCTTCACCCCACATCACGGAGCTCATCGATAGCTTGCATGGTTCTCCACCGTTCGCACAACCAGAGGGTGTGACATATCTCCCTTACACCTGCGATTTTAACAAACCTCTTTTCCAGAATCCGAACATTTGTGTGGCAAGGATACGCACTGTCCAGAATGGTGGAGAAGCTGGCCCATCAGGACCTCTGGAGTCCCGCCTGATGTGGTCATACCAGGAGTTACCGGTGATGTTCTTCCGGAGATCGTGGGAATTCGATGGGCTACTTGGGAGTTTCTGATGCGTGTATGTATAGTCTTCGCAATCTGTCTATGGACCGCTAACTTATCTTCCCAGTCACGCCGTTGCATTAGGACCCTTGTGCGTCCCAGGGACAAAATATCATGTCCTACACCGAAGATGGGGGCTCATCGCTCTGGTGCATGACAAGTCCATCAGATTGCGTTCTTACCCCACCACAGAGGTGCGTGACCAGATCACGTCGACTTCACTTGCACGTACAAATCTGCCCCATTTAGTTTTCACCAGGTTGTTAATGCTGGAGGGATAACGATTGAAGTTTCCTGGTCACGGATGTTAATGCGAAGTCTGGAGATTGCGTTCTACTACGAACCACCGGTCTTTAGAAGGTATTTCGTTTCGGTTATTCTTGGATCTTCCGTTGAACCAAAATCATCAAGAGTCTGTCGGCCCGAGATCTACCGCGTCAAGCGGACGATTTACCACACACTCGTCCAACGAACCACCGCGTTGGAAACTCTACTAAATGACACTCCAGACTCTACATTCGATTCTGTAAATCCGCTCTGCAAGGACGTCGTTCGGCTGATTGATCTTCTCGATGATGTGCTTGAACAAGAATATTCGTCTCAGTACCACGAGTTGCGACAAGTCACGAACTATTTTTCTCCCGGCCGTCATGGGAATGCACGCGACTTTGTGGTACAGATATCTTTTTGTCCTCTTTTAGGTGCGACTCGTGTTCCTTTTGAGATGGCCCTGGGGACCAGATTTATCTCTACCCTACTTGTGTCGTCAAGGGTGGGATGTGCAAGTGTAGGAGTGTGGAACCGGTACAAGTTGGCAGCTTCGGGGACCTTCTTCAAAGTCGCAACAGTGTCATGTACAAACTTCGCGACGTTCGCGAAGCCGAGTTCTACGAGGAAGAACCTGGGCTGCTTTCTGACCAGTAAGTAACGATCATCTCGCAGCGACCGATCAGAATTCAATACCGCCCCCGGCTCCTCCAGGCATCTGATCGAAAGCCGCGTGAAAACCACCTTCCACGCTGCTTGGCTTTTAATACAAAAGAGTCGCAATGTTTTGGATACCCAGGTATGTTTCGCTTCCCTTGGGACAATGACTGTCGCGATTTTCGGCCAGTTTTGACCGCCTTGCGGGAGACCACAAGGATATGTACCCTCGCTCACGAAAATTCTCACGCTGTAGATGGCTGGACGATAATCATGTGCAAGGAGTGCCACTCTAGGAAATGCTTCACCCACATTTTGGAAGTTGGTATCCACTCCTCCGAGGCCCCTATGAATGTCGAACTCGATAAGACCGCGGGAAATGGCATTCAATTCATGCAAACCTCCGGGAAGGTCACGAAGGACCAATTCCTCGTTTAAAATGGACTACGAAGATGGGTGCCAAGACCCTGATCGACCGTCTGCTGGTGCACTTTGCACAAAACTTCCAGACTCCCCGACCTTGAGCAAGCAGGTCACATTCGGATTCTATGATAAGAAGCTACCAGACCCCGAAGAGGTGCGTCGCCAGCTCGTTTGCACCGAATCCTGTGAGCTGTTGACCAAGTTTCATCAGGTGGGTCAACTGGATTCTGCCTCAGTCACAGACCCCGAGGTGACGAGCTCCGGAATTAAAGAGGAGACCCCAGTCCAACGGCATTCGCAACGTCTCGAGTCGCGTCGCGGAAACGCCTCAGAACCACCGAATTTGAACGCTGGACCTGATCCTCCCTCTCAGCCCTTTCAATCAATAATGGACGACCGGCCGAGCGCGCGATCCTCTCAGATATCTAGGTCATCCAAGAGGTTGATAACGGACTACGTCTTGACCACCACGTTACCATCGAGACTGCACAGGAAATCCGTTCCTTCGGATGCGAGGACGACCGTTCGCAAGTAATGACCACGAGACGCGGTAGGGAGAAACGGCGAGGGAAACGATGAGGGGTTGCTTCAACCTCAAGAGCTTCAGTTCGCTCCGACTCTTGATCCCTGGCGGACGAATCGATGTATTCACGGTCTCATTCGATGTCGTCCATTCGACCCCCTCTGTTCGAGTCCGTGAGTGCCAAGTCGCTTTGATATCGATGAATATTAAGTCTTCCTTTAGGAAACTAATCCTTCGCTGGACTCCGATCTAACCGAGGCCAAAGAATCTTCCGTCAGGGTATGGGCGGACAAGGTAGACGGTTCCGATGACCTTGATGCCTTTGCCATTTTTTTCCCACCGACAGAAGAGGGTTGAAAGCAAATCACCAACTTCTTCTGCCGTTCTTCCGCCTGGATGGAGCCCGTCAGCCTCACCACAACCCGATATCCCTACCACACCATCATCAACAACAAAAAGAGATTACCCTGGCCTCAAGTCCATTTCGCCCCTCATCAATGTCAACTTGTGAGGACGCCAGTGTCGATGTACCCTGGACAGGTTTTTCGTCCATTTGCTTCTTCCCATTCACCCACAAGGGTTGGCCTTCCAAAACGTACACCGCCGAACTAGCCAGACCCAAGGCTTCGTCTTACCAGGCCGCCTGGTTCATTGCAGTGCAATGAATGACCGAACGCAATGTCATTGGGTGGCTTTCCGTAACACTAGATGATATCATATCCATTGTAGAAGTGCCATTATCCGAGTTTATTGCTTAGTATCTGAGAACTTCCGCATCGTGGACCGACGAAACTGGGGGATCGGACGTTGAGGTGACACCAACATGTGGTGGGGTTACCATCCTTCCCTCCCCCGTAGTTTAGAAGGTTGGCCGAGTTTCGAGCGAAACGGCCGAGGCGCCGGATACCAGATGCGTGGTTGAGACAATATCTGCGCCCCGATGCAATGGCCGGGTTCCTGACGGTTCCCTCAAAAGGCTCTGGATATTTGTCTAGATGCAAGTGCACATGGTGTAGCCTTACGTTCTTGCCGTCGAGGGAGCTCATTCTTCGCATGACCGTCGCTTTTGGAAAAGAAAGGAGGCGTAATTTGGGGCGGAGGGCGATAATTGCGGCTAGACTCCAATCACGTACACTGCATATCCCGATTTTCTGTCACGTTTAGCAACCCTGAACCTTCGCTTTTGGCCCATCCCGTTCGGCTTCGATGACAGCCTGGGGCTTCCTCGCCTGACTGACTGGCTGAGATTTGCATGCCCGCTTTATAGAACAGAACGGGGATACTAGTTAGCATCAGGAAAACTGCACCCTGATTTTCATGCTTTATCGACGAAAAAGCAGAAAAAGCACCATGCTGAAAAGCAGCCATTGAAATTACCAAGCAGATTACTAAGCGGAAAGCACGAAAAGCAGAAGCACAGAAAACGACCAAAAACAATGAGTATCTAACTGCTAGTGTGTCGTCTTGGGAGCAGGATAGTCTATACACTTATTTACAGATAGACCCAGACGCCTCCAACCAATTGAGCACCCAGGCTGTCCAAAGCACATCCTTCGGCTCTCGGTCTGGATTGTCACATGCCGGGTCCAAACGCTGAGCTAGGATGGACGATAGCCGACCCGGGGTTTTCTCGATCGGCTCGAACGGCGGGTGGTTGTCAGGAATGATGTTCATGACAGTTCGAAGACCGAACGCAAACCTGTTTTCGTGGGAACCACGGCCTGGCCAGGCTCTTTTGCAGGAGATTCTGATAAGTCGGATTTGAAGTAATGACAGCGATGCAATACGTATAGATGCTACTGCTATCAAGAAGAGTGCTTGAGAAGTGTAGTCGAGTGTAGTTCACGCCATGGAAACATGCCGGGTCTTATGCGATATCGTCTGTCCTGGGCTCCTGGGACCCTTATCCCGCGGTAACGTATCTGCGCTATAGTCCACCCAACACTAGACAGTGTAAACAGAACCCGTGTTCATTGCCAATCCAACTACTTTGACTCTGTATCTAAAGACGCACGGATGCAGGTGCAGGCTATACGTAAATCACCCATCGCGGAAGTAACCCAAGTATGGGGACTCGGCCGCAAAGAGCCTCAGATTCCATCCTCTGTCTCGTTAGCATCCAATACAGGACGCTGAAAGCTTGTGGTTTGATAGCCGCTAAGGTCGAGCAGGGGAAGGTGATCTCGAACGTGAATTTGTTGCTCTCCGTGAGACGTGAGGTGTATAGTGGCATGTCTCTGCTTCACTGTTCTCTCGACCCGGGCTAGTCGTCTCCGTGTTGAAGGGTGGTGTGACTGAGAAAGATTGCGGGTCTGGGCCGCTTGTAGGTCGTCAATACAACCGTTTTGTAGTGCCCATTGCTGCTCACGACAGAATCGTGCGCCGTTCCGCCTCGCTGGTTGAGTGGCGTCAGAAATTAAAGTTCGGCCGGTCACTTGGTACTGGATTCTCCGGGAATGGGAACAGAACGGTGAGGCCATTATGCTGGATGAGCTAGAGGTGGTAGAAGCTGTAGGTGACAATGGGCGGCTCGGAGCAAAGGTATACAGAATAGTGGGCGGTACAGAATTTCCGGCAACGTCACGAAGGCTCGATGCTCAGCCTTTGAGAGTGTGTGTGAGGGTAGTGCTGTCTGCGTTCATGGGATCGGCGTGGGTGATAGACGACCGACCCGTGCCCTATGTCCAGCTGGGATCACGAACATTACTTCCCGCGTCATCTCAGTTGTTTGCGGGGTGCCACTGGGCCTTGCCCGTCGCATTTGAGAAACGGACGGGACCGTCATCCGGGCGATGGGACAACCGGTGCTGCTACTTATTCTTGCGCTGACCGAGCGTGGTATTGTGGATGGGGTGGGGTTGCAGGTCGTGAAGAGAGAGGTGATGGGGCCACATTCAACCAAGGCTTCAGAGCCTTGATGGTGGCGCATCGGAATGATATCGG
>Ga0307515_10016115_pt1 | contig 13706 bp, 10 predicted proteins | sample 17_EM_MG_FD_194513 | JGI IMG/M metagenome (GOLD analysis project Ga0307515, IMG submission 194513) | Populus trichocarpa ectomycorrhiza microbial communities from riparian zone in the Pacific Northwest, United States - 17_EM | ecosystem: Host-associated > Plants > Roots > Unclassified | place... | reverse complement strand
ACACTCTATTACATCTCGTATACTGTGTCCTGAGTTACATCTGAGGTCTAGAACCTAAAGAACACCTTGTGCATTTGTCTAATCCCAGATTCCCTTCGCTCTATTCATTCTATTCATCCATCACTGCTGGCCAGTGTCAGGCTCTTACTCTATACTATTAAACGCATGTATACGTAACTAGTCCGCACTAGATTTCGTATACCCGTGGGACTGAAAGAAGAGTCCCCAGGTTTAGACCCAGGCTATTAGACGTTACTTTCATTACAGTTGAACTACGAAACGTAACATTTGGGGGCCTCACTGGGAAATAAACCTGCAAAAACCCCTATCGGAGTTTCATCCACACACTCCCCCACACACATCTACAACCTATACACTAGTCGTATACAACATCATATCATATTCATCTACCTGAATCATGCCAGGAAAACCAGGCCGATCCGCTCAAGGGGCCACCCCTACCCCTTACGGACAAACCCCTAGGTCTACAGCCTCGGTTCTTGGAGATCTTCATACAGACCTATCACCTGATGAAGAAAATCGTGATTCCCGAAACAATCAGCCACAGGATCAAAATGACAGTGGTGAAGATGAAGCGAATACCGCCTTGAGCGATATACTACCATCAACCTTACCATCAGATTCATCTGAACCTCAACAAAGATGGGGAAACTCCGGCTTCTTCACGGCGCCCTTCAGGGGATCCCCAGGTGCTCACCTGATAAATCCCACTACTCCAACGTTACAACCTCTGGAGCAATCCAACCCTACTCTTACCCAAAGGGACAACGATACCATCACCGCTTTAACTGAAATAATCAGGGGAACCGCCGTGGCCACTCCAATTTATTCGGTTCAAATCGCCACTACCGAACCAGGGGCGTTCCCGGAGATTGCAACCGATCCAAATACCGACCAACAAACGGAGAACCTTTCCGACGACCCACATACTCGTATCCACGCTCAGTATCTTACAAAGGCTTTGCAAAGAATGGCCACGGCTCTAGGAAAAGAATTACCTGCTCCTTATAGTTCCAACACTATTCAGGAGTTACCAGAAATATCAACAACTACATTCCTCTCCGAAATGGTTGCAATCGACATTAGCCCAACGAAGATAAACGGAATCGCACTGGATTATTCTCGAATATGGCAGAGGAGGAAACAGCCGCTCAATCTTCCATGGGAGCAGGCTCTTCGGAAGTACAAGAGCTGCTCGGAAAAAGAAATCGAGAATTGGCTGGACGCGGACGTCTTCTATCTGCTTCTGATCGATGTATTTTTACGTGCTTCTTCAATCGAAGTCAGACAAGAATTCAAGACAAACGCAACTACCGCTATCGGCAAATGGCGATCCCCCATGAATTCACTCCCAAAAATCTACCCAAAAGAAAAGGATTGGAAAGAGGGAGACGGCTTGGAATGCTTCAAGGATCGAAAACCACTCATCACAACCGTTTGGGAGACCCTCAATTTCAACTTGGTCCAAGGCCTAAACGAGAGTGGCAGACTGACTATCAAATACTTCATCATTGAACACCGAGAAAAGAACTGCAGAAACAGGTTGCACAAGCTTCAAAAGGAAATAGGAGACCCGCCTTTCTTCCCTCTGCCCAAATTCGGGGTTAGCCAAAGACTCCTGAGCCAAGGCATGACGGAGCTTGAAGCAAAACAAGCAGCCGCCCTCTTCCAAACAGAAATGGAGGCTTGCTTACTCGAAATCTGGTCATTCACCAATCCAACCTTGTCCGCCGAGCTTTTCCGGAGACAACGACACTCCATATGGAATCACACCATGGCATTCTGGAAAGAGGACATGCTCCGAACCATAGAAGCCACAGAAGATTGTCCAGAAACTTATTTTCAAAGAGATCTTCCTCCACATACCACTCCACGCACTGGGAGACGCGCCCCCTTTGCCGTACCCGAAGGCACCATGGGCCATCACAAGGAGGGACCTGAGGAACGATGGGGCTACACTCCCAGCAATTACCCTACCCATAATAACCGACAGGATACTAGGAATTTACACTCTATAATCACATCAAGACAAGTCGGAACGCTTCCTATGGTTCCAGAAACACCGCTGTACGTCGGCTGTGGACGCCTCAACCAATCTATCAGAGGGCCACAACGCTTCCACAATACCAGCAACATCATTACCCCTTCATTCGGCATTGCCAAGGCCGCTCAAACCTTCGAACCGCCAGAAACGATACCCGACAACAATCCAATATGGATCGATAGTTTGCCTGGATCTCAGGATGGACAACAAGAGGAAGATAGAGATCCGGATGAACGTCAAGGACCCCCTGGAGGGAACCCTGACGATCCTGACGACGACGGATCAACAGGCCGCGGACCGCCAGGAGGACCACCAGCTGGAGGACCGCCAGGCAGAGGACCACCAGGTGGAGGACCGCCAGGTGGAGGACCATTCGGAAATCCAAACCCATGGGTTCCTCGATTCCCTAGAGGGCCCCCCGTTCCTGGAGGCGGAGGACCCCCTGGAGGAGGGCCACCCGGAGGACCTCAACCTCCTCAAAATTTTTAGCAAAGACCTCAAGATCCAGCATTCCCCCATAACGATGGATTCAAATTCGAGAAGAAAATCAAGATTTCCGATGTTCCAAAGTGGGACGGAGATGGCAATACTATTCTCAAGTGGCTCGACAAGCTCAACCATCTAGCATACCGGAATCAAAGCATATATTACGATTTAGGACAGATCACTCCACTCCGACTCACCGACGCTGCCGAACGATGGTTTCACGCGCTGGAACCTCAAATGCAGAACTACACTCAAGAAAGCTGGGGAAACCTGAAAATTGCAATCTCAACTTACTTCATGAACCAGCAATGGTTTGATCGAATGAAGACGCGAGTCCTCCGCATGCACTATCGCCAAAAAGGACATGAGTCGGAGACCCCTAGCAACTACTTTCATCGCAAACTCTGCATGATTCTAGAAGTATTTGATCTCACGGTCTCCGAAACCATTATGGAGATCATGAACGGAGCTCCTCAATACTGGAAAGTCCTGATCGACACTTCAAGAATCGTCACCATAACGGATCTTCAGAGCTACATCAAGTATCATGAAGAAAGTCTCATGAGGAATCCTGATACACAAACCCAGGACCTCGAGAGGAGACTTAAAGCTCTTGAAAGCCGACCTACAAATCGATTGACGAAATCAGCATGGACTTACAAAACCGAAGCGGAGAGCAATTTCATCAAAAAGCGACTGATTAAAAAGACATTTGTCAGAGCTCATGCAAAGTTCTCCAATTATCAATACCCCAAGAACGACAAGGTCATATCAAAAGGACAAACTCCCAAGGACAAGGGAGTGCAAGCATGCCAACATTGCGGAAGCCTCAACCACTGGGATTTCGACCATCCTTTTGACGGAAAGGATGACCGGAGGGCCAAGGCCTTTCTATCAGTCCTCGATACGGAGGCCCTCGAGGCCTACGTAGCATACGAGAACTGTTACCTTGAAGGACTTGAGTCACACGACAATGAAACGACTTACCTCTCGCCAATCGAAGAAGAAGAGAACCCTCAAGACTTCTCTGAGGGAGAGGATTTTCCCCCCTCTCCGGCGTAAAACAGAATCCTGTCGATCCTTCTTCGCCCAGAGACAGGATCGACTCTGGAGAAACCCCAGAGAGTTACCTTGGGCGAACCAACCAAGAAAAACGGAAAACCCACGATAAAAAATCACTCGCCAATATTGCTACAAAAGAAACACCAAGTAATAACCAACCTACGTCCGTTACATATATAAATCCTTTCCAACACCCCGAAAAAACAAAACAAATCGTGAAGTCTCTCAGTGATTTACCGCTCTACAATCGACAACTTCAAGAAGTAACCCACCATCTTCTCAAACCCACGTCCCAAGATCCCAGAAAGAAGTCGCGTTCATTCCAAGATTGAACGCACTTCCCCATCAAATTCGCCCCTAACCTTAAGGGAGAATCCAGATGGCAAAGTCACTGGCATGCAAAGGCTGCTCCCCTCGTCAAATTCGCATACCAGATCTTCCATGGCTCAGTCAACGCCAACAGCCCAGCCTTCAATCCCAAGCTGTGGGAAGTCCTTCAGCTCTCGGAGCGGTGCCTTACCTGCCGCTTAACCAACAAGGAATGGAGACATCCAGAAGGAATTATTATAGACGAACGTCAAGGAGGCCAGTGCTCCGCTAGGCTTGCGAACACCCTGCCTTCCAAAACGATCAGTCGACTTCCGACTGTCGGGGCCGTTCAGATACTCAAAACTGCGGGAGAACCCCAAGGATTCGGGTCCATGGGTACTGAGACCTTCACCTCAGAGGTCATCCAGCTGCGCCCCGTCGCAGGAAGACCGCCCGGCACCACTTTTCTCGGCGCGCAGCCCTCCAAGGCCACTATCAGACTCAATTCGCCTGGCGGGCCGTCAGCCCAGATCGTTATCGACTCGGGATCGAACATATCTCTTATATCCTCGAAGTTATTAGAACAACTACAGCCGCCTCCGAAGCCCAAGGAGGGACAGAACATCAAGATCAACCAGGTCACTGGCCGTTCTTCAACTACTCAATACGTACCACTCGACTTATACTTCGAAACCGAGAAGGAGCTCGTTACTATGAGAATCGAAGCCTACATTGTTAAGGACATGAACGCCCCTTTAATACTGGGAAACAACTTCGCGGACCAATACTCCCTCTCAATCGTCCAAGAACATGGCACTACAAGCCTACGTTTAGGGGAATCTGGGCATTCCATTCTCCTAGACAGTTCAGTAGACAGCTCCTATCTGGACGTACAAGCTCTACACAATAAAGCTCGAGCTATTCAACACCGCAAGAATAACCGCAACTGAAGACGACGGAAAGGTCCCAATCTCGTGGTGCTAGCACACCCAAAAACCATTCCACCATGGACAATCAGAAAGGTGGAATTCCAAACTCTCCGCCCTATCGAAGGAGCTTCCGTTTTCACACCTTGCGACAGACTCGCCAAGAGGATCAGCAATTCCACTTTTATCGATTCCATCATTTCCTCAGATGCTCAATGTCTCCACGTCACCAATGACACCGACGCCCCTATCCGATTCCTTCCTACAGATGTTATTGGGAGCATCGAATCCGACTCCTATTACGATTCGAAGCCCCCGAAGAATAGTTCTGAAGTACAGAGTTTCTTCAATATCGTCACCCCTATCCTTCGGGACAAGAAGGATGAAGACAATACCTCAGAAGAACAACAATATCAAGATCGGCAAATCGACTTACCAAATGGGTCGAAACTCGCCGAAGTACCGGAGCACGAAAATATACCATCTGCGGAACTCCTCTCCTCTCTAGACTTTAACCCACAGCTGTTGAACTCACAGAGAAGGCAACTAGAGGAAGTTGTCATACGGAACCACCGAGCGTTTTCCCTAGACGGACGAATAGGGGAATACTCGGACATCAAATACCGCATCAACTTACAAGAAGATGCCATCCCTATTTCATTGCCACCCTATCATGCATCACCAGCCAAACGTGAAGACATCGATAAACAAATCGACAAATGGTTCTCCCAAGGGGTTATTCAAGAGTCCGACAGCCCTTGGGGAGCCCCTGTAATCGTCGTCTATCGCAACGGAAAGGCAAGGGTATGCATTGACTACCGAAAGGTCAATGCAGTCACCCTTGCAGATGAGTATCCGCTCCCTCGACAAACCGATATTCTACGAACGCTTTTGGGATCGCAGTGGCTTTCCACTTTCGACGCGTTATCCGGGTTCCACCAGCTCGAAGTCGTCAAGGAACACCGACACATTACCGCCTTCTGCACTCACAAGTACGGATTGCTGGAATTCATGCGACTACCGTTCGGACTGCGCAATGGCCCTGCGGTCTTCCAAAGGGTCATGAACAAGGTCCTTGCAAAATTCTTATGGATATTCATACTCGTTTACATCAACGACATAGTAGTCTACTCCCGAACGTTCAGTCAACACGTCCAACATCTCGACTCAGTTCTGGGAGCAATCGCTCAAGCTAACATCACACTTTCGCCACCAAAGTGTCATATTGGTTATCAGTCACTTCTCCTCCTCGGACAAAGAGTCTCTCAACTAGGAATTTCAACGCACCAGGAGAAAATCGACGCAGTAGATTCGATGAAACCACCCACCAAGGTCAAAGAGCTACAAATGTTCCTAGGATTTGTCAATTATTTCACCAATTACGTTCCTTTTTACACTTGGATCACTCGACCCCTGTACCGCTTGCTTTCAAAAGACACCCTGTGGACTTGGGATCCGATTCACCAGGAGGCTTTTGAGTTGTGCAAACTAGCTCTCAAGTCCACTCCGATCCTGGGTCATCCTCAAGACGGAAAAGGGTACCGACTATATATGGATGCAAGCGACTTCAGTATCGGCACTGTCCTTCAGCAAATTCAAGCGATCAAGATACGCGACCTACAAGGAACTCAACTTTACGACCGGTTACGGAAGCTACACCAGTCGGGCGACTCCCCACCCCAGCTGGTCATCATAGCTGACAAGGACGAGAAGTGACCAAAAACCGAATTGTGGGATGACGATTTCGATGAGACAGAAGTCTACATTGAAAGAGTCATCGCTTACTGGTCACGCCTCCTTAAATCAGCGGAGAAGAATTATTCTCCTACCGAAAAGGAAGCGCTGGCCCTCAAGGACTCTCTGGCCAAGTTTCTGCCCCTAATCGAAGGAGAAACGATTACCGCCATTACGGATCATAGCGCTTTAATGTGGAGCAAAACTTATCACAACGTCAATCGACGATTGACATTATACGGAATCGAATTCGCCGCTCATCCGAAGCTCAAAATCGTACACCGAGCCGGAAAGGTCCATTCCAATGTCGACCCGTTATCATGACTAGAACGAAGAATACCATTCTACGACCAACCAGCCTCAAACGATCCAAACATCGATTTATCTCAAGAGAAGGACATTGATTTCTACAGAAGGATGAAATGAAAATTCGATACACGTGCTGCTTCACTCTTCGCACAAATGGATCGACCGTCCTCCATTGCTATCAAAATCGACCTCCCCAATTCTCATTTGCTGGAGGCCCTCATGTATAGCGCCTCTACGAAAATGGAGACCCACCTTCATGTGGATCCCCAGGATATTCAAACTATCCTCAGAGGGTACGAAAAAGATCTGCACTTCAAAACCATCATCGAATCCTTCCCAATCGAACCGCCGTTCGTATTCAAGAATTACCATCGCAACTCCGATGGTCTTATATTTTTCAATGAACACCCTGGGAAGGATCGGCTATGCGTTCCAGCTTCCATGCGACTCGAAATCATGGAGGAAATCCATGGGTCCACCACTGGCGCTGCACATGCCAGGTTTGAAAGAACTTATGGGCGAATCGCTGGAGGATTCTTTTGGCCTAGAATGACGAGGGATATTCGCCAATTCGTTACTAGGTGCCCTATTTGCCAGAAGATCAAACATGCCAGACACCTCCCGTATGGCCTCCTACAGCCAATCCCGATCCCATCGCAACCATTTGAAGTGGTCACGATGGACTTCATAGGGGAGCTCCCTAAAAGCCAAAACTACAACTTGATCTTCGTCTTGGTCTGCAAACTCACCAAATACACCTTCTTCATTCCCTGCAACACTACGCTTACGGAGAAGAAAGCCGCCCAATTGTTCTTCGACAAAATTGTCACACATGTCGGACTTCCGAAACAAATCATCTCTGACCATGACACTCAGTGGAGAAACAGTTTTTGGAAGGAAGTTTGTGAATCTATGGGATCCTGACAAGCTCTCACTACCACTTATCATCCACAAGCGGATGGGCAGACTGAAATTCTCAATCAAACCATCGAAGTCGCCATCCGTGCTTTCATCAATCACAATCGAAGTAACTGGCCTGGGCTTCTGCCGTACTTGGCTTTCGCCTATAACAATACTCCGCACACCGCGACGAAGTTCCCTCCCTCCTATCTGCTCTATGGGTTCCATCCTTGTGCGCCTTTCAATCTCCTAACTCAGGACGACTCGATTGGTCGACCCAATGAGTAGGAATTCAATACGCCCGACGCACAACAATTTGCGGAAGAGATTACTTCCGTCAGGCTCGCTGCAAAAAACACGCTTAAACTCGCACAGCTCCATTTCGAACAGTCTTACAATAAAAATCATATATTCGTGCCATACGAACCTGGTGACAAGGTCCTCGTCAATATACATTTGCTTCGATTACCAGAATCAAAAGGACCTGGGGCCAAGTTCGCTAGAAGATACAACGGCCCATTCGAGATAACCGAACGTGTCAGTCCAGTCGCTTATCGAATCCGACTTCCACATTCCTATGGAATCCATCCGGTGCTCAGCATCGCGCACCTGGAACCATACCGATCAGACACCACTCAAGAAAGAACCGATTTGGAACTGCTCTGAGGAGATCCGGAGGAATTTGAAGTTGAAGAAATCGTGGATCAACGCCGGGAATGACATCACAAGAAATATCGGCTCTTGTACCAATGCCAATGGAAAAACGAAGGAGTCACCGACGAGTGGATTCCCGAGTCGGATTTGCAAAATGCAAAGGAAGTTCTCGATGCTTGGAAACTTAAGCAGAAAGAGCGGAAAACGCGCGAATGAGGTCTTATTTCGACAAGACCGCTAATTATTACATCAAGAATCGGGAAGCCGCGCGTTCTCTACCCGATTTCACTCTCTTTCTCCAAAAATCTCCTATGCTTCCACTTGAATCAACGAACCCTAGGAACCGTCATCAGAAATAATTCTCAAAAAAGCCATTCGGATCGCTCACAGTGGGAGCCCCGTTTCGATCTCCGATTCGCACATCGCTCCTATGGATGCGATGCTCACCACATGTCGACACTTCCACCAGGCGGACTCGGCCAACTGTCAACACCCGTGCGGAGAACCTTCGCAGAATCCAAGGAGGGGCTACCAATGTCTTTTGCGGGGTATCGGTCATGGTTATCTGACATCTCCTTACCATGACAGTCCACCAGCTTGAAAGGGCTGGTCTTTCTGGCTCGATAGGCCGTCTTAGCCTTGTCACTGGAAAATGGATCAGCAATCTGAAGGGTAGCTACACAGATCGTTCACCCACCCTCCTTCCCCAATCTTCGCCTTCCAATCAACGACCTTTTGACCGATTCGGGACCCTCTGGTTCAAGGAGATTAGCGGTGGATTTTCAGGGAAAATCGGGCTACTTACTCGGATCTCGGCATCTCATGGGTGTCTTCAATCTTCCGGGAGGTTTCCTTGTCGTATGTCACAAAATATGTCGCTGAGGACGCTTTGACCCATGAAAGGGGACTGGTCTTCTCGACGGACCTAGTGGATCGTCAGCAGGAACAATAACTGCGGGAATACGACGTACCACAATCCACCTGTCTTCGCACTCTCCTTCAGGTCGAAGGTGTGCGTCACCGTTTGGGGACACGCACCTGAGGAGAAGAACCCCTCACCCACAGAGGATGTGGGAGGCAGCACTCGCTTCACCTCCACCTTTATGATGCTCGCCATGCAACCGGTGTTGTGCACATCGCCGCTAGGATGCCAACACCCGACAAACCTACTGGGAATCAGTAAAACACCTCTAGTTCCTCGCGAATTACTTACTCGGAAAAGGCCCTTACTTCGGGCAGGTCCTGGTCTCCCTTAGATAGGAGATGGAATTCACTAAGAGCCCGCCGTTGGACTCTCTTAGCCCGACGACGGTCTTGTCGGGCCTTCTTCCTTTCGGTAGAAAAGGGTGTTCGAGGAATAGAGGAAGGGTGGCTCGGCATAGGATCACTATCGCAAGAAATGGGAGAGTTCAGGGAAACCATTTACTCCTCAAAAATGAGCCCATCCTCGGTCACTTATACTTGCCTCTTGTTTACAAGGAACAAATCTCGGTGGAACCACGGGATAATGACTTCCCAGCAGTACGTCGTTCATGACCGCATCAATCCAGCATCATATCCCGAAACCTCGCGCCAGCCTTCAAGACATACCGCCTCACGGCGCGCAGTACCATGCTCGACCACATTGGGAATACCGAAATAAATTAAAAAATCGGGAATCAATATCACAACCCTACTACAGTACTGACAAGAGGGCTCCCTCCACTCCTCCATTGTCGTCTATGTCATATAACCATGGGTCATTACGACCCCGGGACCTCTGGAGGAACGCCTCGTTGCTCTCAGAACCCCTCTCTGCAGCTTTCGATGAGGACAACGGTGCTCGAAAGCTACGTTTTGCACAGTTTCGGCCACCCTGAACATGGGCCCCTTACGCAATCACCATCACCCGTGGGCGAATGGATAGGGCCCCATCATCTACGAGAGATTGCGCAGCCAGTTCCTCTCTTTCTCCCACTTTTCAGACTCTCGGGCAATGCGGAACAAAGGGAGGACACAAGGACCCCTGTTCCCTGGGCTGTGTATCACGCCCAAACCCCGGTTTCCTGGACGGAGGGAAACTGGATGACATGAGTACATCACTGGCTATAAAAGCCTCAGGGGGGTACACTATTCTGGGACAGGAACCAACCCGATTTAAGGCTTCGATAGCCAAGTGAGTACTCCCACATTCCCTGCCTTTGGGAAACAAATCCATCCGATCCGAGTCTCCACTAGCCAGACACTTGGTAGTTCTACGAGTTTTTTGCGAAAAAACTCATTCATATTCTACAGAATCTTGACGCGAACAGTCCTGGCGACTCTCGAGAACTCCTCTATCGCTTCCAACGATTCGAGTCACACCTGGACCGTCCCCGCACAGGTTCCGGATAGCTTCCAATCGCCGCAATCAGAAACAACCCCTCCTACTCCCGGTGCCCCTGAGACTCAACTTACCATCCCGGTCTCGAGTGACGATGTATCAAACCATTTCCATCCAGCAGAATCCCCAGTCACCAGCTCTAGTGACCTCAGGGTCCAGCAGCCGCTCACCCCCATTGTTAACGGCAACGAGCAACTCCTCGAGAGCAGCATGGCCGCGTTACCGATCCAATCTCCGTCACCTTCCAATCACCCCGAACCCTCGGTCTTTCGCCGAGGGTCCGCTCCCATACAGGCCCAACGAGAAGGGCTGTATTGCAAGTTCACCCCTATCTTGCGGCACGGGCAACCAGATGAGTTCCAGTATGAAAACTTATCTGGTGGGCCTCCTGCACACTCTCCCGTTCATTTTCCAGATCGAGTCCCTGCAGCCAATCAGCAGGCAGGACGGAGTCCTCCAGCCCCTCGGTCAGAAGGAAATGGAGGAGATATCCAAGGAGTTGAGCAGATTCAAGTTGCAATCGAAGGTGCCTACGCCCCTCAACTTCATGTACCCGTGGTACAACTGCGGCGCGGTCTTCGCCACACTCAACCAGTTGCCATTAACCGCGCCATTCACCGATATGGCTGTGACATTGATTTCGGCGATGTACCCGTCTCGCTACGGCTGGAATCTACCCGACCTGTCGATCACATCTCCTATTATCCTGACCCGCGAGACCCCTGCTTCAGAGTCGCATTCTTCGACTGAACCATATCAGTACGTTCAGCTTAACGACGGAATCACAATCGGAGGACCGGATTCCCTGCAGGTCTACTGGGACAAATCCCATTTCCCACCCCACGTACAGGGGTTCCAGTACGACCCTGTTACGTATCCCTACGGATGGTCAGACGGAATCGAGTCCTTCTGCAAAATCGGCCGATACCATCCCCTCTGTACCGAACCCCACTCTCGCACTCATATTGAGCGAGATTTCCTATCATACGCCATCAGAGAACCGGGCCTTTTCAAGGTACTGGACGAATACCTCAATATTGTATACTCCAACGCCATCGGCAAGAGCTTCCAATGGCTCCAAAGCTCTCCAACTCCCGTTGCAGACAACCCACTCCAGCGTGCCGCACTCTCCAATCTCTATTCTCAGGTTGATCGCCAGCAAGGACAAGTCTTGCATTCCAAGAACGGACTACGAATCATTATACCCGACGAAAAATGGATCAATTGGAGGACGTTCTCGCCGACATCGCAGGAAGAGTTCACGCGGGTTGCTTGGGCACAACTCACTCAGTTCGACAAAACCGCCTTTATGACATGCCTCAGTAACGGGAAACTCGATGGTATATCCACCTTTATCGACTTCACTGACGACGCCACACATGATCAGTTCTGGACCACCGAACTAGATTCAATCCGTCATTATTACATCGAGTTTATCTCCCACACTGGCGCCTTTCACTACTACAACCTTTATGTCATACAAGAGCTCACGTACTACAACGAACCCCTTGATATTTCGCTTCTTACAGATTGGAAGAATGCGGAACATCCTTCTTTCATCTTCCTCCCATACTCCGAACTCACTGTCAAATGGGACCCAAACCACCAAACATGGGCTTATGACGATTCCGATCATGATAGCCCCAGTCCTTACAGTGTCGGAAACCACAGTCCTTTCGACAGCAATTCCGGCTCATCATTCTTGGACCCAACCGACGCATTTAATGAGAGAGACGAAGATTTGGAATAGTGCGCACGTCAAGACACGGGGGGGCATGTTATGGAACAGGTGCTGACAGGGGGAAATGACTTGACGCGTGCTCGCGTCGGCTGGGAAATAGGGACGGTTGGTGGGTATCTCTTGAAGGGTATCTTTCTATAAGGCAAGATAGGTTACTATTGTGTTCGGGTCGTTGTTCATGCGTATTGCGCTTGCACTGACTTGCTTTGTCCACAGTGGTGTGGCACAAAGGAGTTGGGAGGGCGCGGGGAAACCTATGTAATGTCTGAGGGGTCTGTGACTGCGTAAGCGCAGCTGAATCGTACCATCTGGAAGGATTACGCAGCTGTATCCGTGTAGACACATATCTCGCTGCGGAGTGTGCTCTTATATAAGGGCCTCCGGAGTGGGTTTCTGGAATATCACTTTTTACCACACACACATTTATCCATAGCACCTTAAGAGCCCACTAGCAATCCTATCTAATAAGAGATACGGAGTGCAAGGGACAATAGGTCCAGGATAAAGAACTGGTACTAAAGACTATCATTGTCTTCTGCGCACGCTGCTCCATTTCCACACTACACACTCTATTACATCTCGTATACTGTGTCCTGAGTTACATCTGAGGTCTAGAACCTAAAGAACACCTTGTGCATTTGTCTAATCCCAGATTCCCTTCGCTCTATTCATTCTATTCATCCATCACTGCCGGCCAGTGTCAGGCTCTTACTCTATACTATTAAACACATGTATACGTAACTAGTCCGCACTAGATTTCGTATACCCGTGGGACTGAAAGAAGAGTCCCCAGGTTTAGACCCAGGCTATTAGACGTTACTTTCATTACAGTTGAACTACGAAACGTAACACGATGCCGTCAACGGTTTGCAGAGCGCCACGCTTGAAGGGGAAGATGACGACTCCACGGTATGGTCGCAGATGACTATTAAAGAGTGTCACTTTGTTGGTGCGAAAGGCTCGTTACAACTGAAAAACGGGCATGCGCGCATCAATGGGGACGGAGGTTTGGATGTAAGGAGCCACTGCTAGCGGATAACGACGACGGAAGCAACTTCACGTATTCAGACTATAGCACGTCTGTCGTCAAAGGAGTTGGACAAGCACCGCCCTCACTCTCCTCCATCATAACCGTCCGACCAACCAAGTCAGCCAGTG
>Ga0307515_10016114_pt1 | contig 13706 bp, 5 predicted proteins | sample 17_EM_MG_FD_194513 | JGI IMG/M metagenome (GOLD analysis project Ga0307515, IMG submission 194513) | Populus trichocarpa ectomycorrhiza microbial communities from riparian zone in the Pacific Northwest, United States - 17_EM | ecosystem: Host-associated > Plants > Roots > Unclassified | place... | reverse complement strand
AAAATAAATAAAACGAGGTACGGGTGGTGGCGGTTTTTTCTTTTCTTTTTGGGACTGGGGTGCATGGGGTAAATGGCAATGACGGCCGGACAGGCCGGACATGACAGGAAGTCGGGGAAGTCGGGAAGACGGGAAGCCCGGGAAGCTTGGATTTCCCGGAAATTTATGTACCGCCTTTGTTTATTATTTTTATTTAGTTCAATTTTTTTTGGAAGAATGAAGAACGTTTGTGCCTCAGAAATGGTAAGGGGACAATTTATTGCGATAGCCGCCCGCCCCTCGCCTCCACCCCCGCCCCTGCACGTCGCCCCGGCAAAGGTAATCTGTCGATCCTCCCGAAGGCCCAAGCTTCCCACCCAATCTTTTTGAGTTTTCGAGTGTCGAGTGGTGTTAAGCTTATATATATATGTAAATATATTAATATTTAAGTTTCTAAACACAAATATTCATGGTGTCATAAAGGATCCAATTATGGGACATTCCTCACTCCTACTTGACTCCAGATGCAATGTAATGTCTGTCTCATTGAGCCTGCCTGCCTGCCCTGCCTGCCTGCCCGCCCGCGGCGTGCGGGATGCGGGGGAAAATCGCCATCCGTCTTTGGCATTATCTTTGTAGCCGTGTTGGGCGACAATCACAATCTGCACACGGGGCGCGGAGGCTTGGAGCCATTGATGTGTCCCTGTCTCTCCCTAGCGTCGACTACGAGAGGAGCTCCTGCTCGCTGATGCGAATCTCGGCGGTCGTAGCTAGCGAAGGTCGACTTTGAGCGTCGGTTGGCGACAAGAAAACAAAAAAAAAGGAAAGAAAGGAAGGAAGGATGAAGAAGTACGAAGAAGTAAGAAGAGAGTTAATTTGGGCCGCGTGAAAACCCCTTTGCCCCGGCCCGTGCAAGCGTTCGATTCGATCACCTGTCGTCATCACAACCCGTTAGCTCCATGACTTGTCTTCCATGACTTCATGGATCGACAGCAACAAGCAATTTGCGAAGCATATGATTTTTTAGCCAAAGATTTTCGCGGGCATTCGCGCAGTCGCAGCAGTTGCAGTCGCGAGGAATTTTTGGACCCAAAAAAGAAGCAGGTAAATTTCCTCTGTTACTCCGTCCGCACCGGCCCCGCCGCCATGCCTAGCGTGTCGTGTCGTGTTCACGATCCACGCTGTGTTGCTAAATTGGTCTCTATCGCCGTCCTTGCCGGGAGTCTCAAAACGTTATCATGGCTGTCAGCTATTACAACGAGTGAACAGCGACTGGGCATGACTTCTTCCATATTTCACAATTCACCTGAGCTGAGAGATATCATCTCAAGGCCAAACCACAAAGAAGCTTGACCTCCTATGTTTGGTTGAAAACCAATTTGGCGACTTGCCGTCTCTCCGCGCCAAACTCCGCGCCACATATGGGTGATCACAGAAACCTGGTAACATTTTTTTTTCGCTGCGCAATGCGAACCACACCAACGTGTGCAAGCCACCGCTTGGGTCGGAATCGTGTGATCCCGGGGGACGAGATGTGGCGGCTTAGGCTCACACATCGACCCTGCACTACTTCTTTACTCAGTCTACTCAGTTATGATCTTTGACTATTCAATAATTTTGACAATTTCAGTCTGCTTTTTAGAATAGCCTTTCCAGCGCTAGAAGCAACACCAAGAGTCATGATCGGGGTTTGAGTAAGCTTGAAATGTGGGGCAAGTATTGGTAGACATGCACTGGAAACTTTTTGTAAACCGACCTCGACAGAATTTAACAACGTGCGAGGGTGTGTCCGGACCGATACTATCTTTGGTCGCAGTCACCCATCTGGCATTTGGCAGAGCTTGGCAGCGTCAGCCTTCATAGAAACCCACAGCCGTCGCATAAGATCCGGTGGAACACCGAATTTTATTTTATTTGCAGGGAGAAGGGAAGAGTACCACGCAGCAAAAGGTCGCGACAACCTTTGGACAGATGGAACCTCGGTACGAATTATGCCAAGAGAGGGGGACCTTGGTATTAGGGTGGAGGGGAAATATCCGAGGGAAAAAAAAGGCCCGTATGTCGAGACGGATTACAAACTCGAAAAAGCCAAAGCCTAGACCGCCCGGTTCAGGGCCCAAATCGGCCAGTCGTTCCATCCCACGGTACGCAGGAGGTACCGATCGTAATTCGTCGTGCGAAGTGCGCAAGCCCCTCTCAACAGCCACACAGCGCAAAACTCACGGATTAAGGTCCTTTTTTGACATTTAATCCATCGATTACCGCGTTTGACGTCACACCTCCCAAGCGCCAAACCACGCGCATCCTGTCCATCAAAATGTAGGCGAGATCCGGCTGGCTGGGGTGTCGTTGGGTGTTTGCAAGCGCTGTCGACGAAAGGAGGTGAGAGCTCAGCGAAGAGGCTACGGCCTCGTTGTAAGAGGGTGGCTGGCTGGCTGGCTCGAGAGACCAAACCTGGGAGGTGCATTCCCTGCTGAGGCGTAAGTACACTTCGTGACCACCTACACGACTGCCAGGCAGAAGTTTGTGGCGCGAAATCGTGCGTGGTACGTGTACCTCCTCCTTTGGCGAATGACAACCCGCACAAGTTTGTCCGTCCGGACGAAGCGTTTTTAAAAATTTTGACAGGTGAATCGGCCAGTGGGGTAGATTGGAGTTCTTATTGGGGCTTGGATAGGTTAGTGGTATGGATTCTGGAAGAGGGTTGTTCGGGTTGGTTGTACCAGGGCCGTGAGTTCCCACCGCGGGTGGACAACGGGTGCCGGTGGAAAGCCTAGATTAGCTTTTTTTTCCTCCGGTAAATCTAAATCTCGGCCAAATACAGTATCAATGCATTGCCATTTTGGGGATCAGGGTCGCCCGGTGAACGGGAGGAAATCGTCATCGTGTCCGAGACCGTTCCCAAAACTGAGATCGGACTGGCCTTGGGGGAGAGTCAAGAGGGAAGAGAGACGAGAACGGGATAGTGAAGTTTCTGTGAGAAGTATCTTCTATTCTTACCCTTTGAATAGTGCGGTACTCGTGGAGCGACCCCTAACATTATGGCGCATGCACGGGCTGAGAACCAAATGACGTCTACTAACACGTAGTGACACATGAGATTCCGCGCTACTAGTCTTAAAATAGTACGTCCCCGTTTTGGCAGAGAGCCTGAACGATGTCAACGGTTTGCTACGGTGCAAATGAACAGCCATGGGCTAGGCCTCATGGGCGCCATAAGTGATATGGTGATACCTTGTTTGAGTTCGACGTGAGAGGATGACATCCGGAGCACGCCCGAGCCCCTAGAGTGCCCCCTCATGCTCCGAAGATGCGGCAGTGCCTCAATTGTTCAATAGCCGGAATGATACCTGCCCCGGCAATAGGATAGTGTTGCCAAAAATAATCAAGTACGCCATATTATCTATGCCCAGCCTCGAGATGGGCGGGGCTATCAATCGGTACAATCTGATACGATACACAATGAAGCGTCGCATCTATACAGCATTCGTTGACTTCTTAATTCGGGAAGTCATTCGTGAATTTACGCGGGATAGGCGGTTACTTTTCGACCGAAGGATGACGTTGGCATGACCGCTATGCGGTCAATATAACATGCAGTCATGACACCTAAAAAGAAGCTTATATCCATAGATTGGATCGCTATCTTTGCCCCTTTGTCTCTCCGTTGATATTGGTTCCCAGGAATGGTAGATAGTCTCACCGATATCCACTAAAGCACGAAAAATTCAATATCATTACATGGAAGCACTCAATTGAGTACATACCTCCTTGGTGTTCGCACATGTGCACTTCCGGTCCCTGCGGCCTGCCCCAATCGGCAACTTGAAAACCCGAATTACTCTAGGCTTCAGGGTGTACCGTATGGGTGAGCCACACTGATGACCACGAGGAATAGAGACCGAGAGAGTTGGACTCTATTCGGATCTCCTCGAAGCGTGGTCTTGTTGAGAATAGCGTGCCTCAAGAGAGTCACATGTCCGCATAGCATAGAAGTCGTATCGCGTGCTATAGATGGCGCCATAGCCCTGAGCACCTGTGCTCGATGGACGACCGCGCCAAGACGCGACTGTATGGGCGTGTTCACGCGTAATAATGGGCAACATGTATTCACTAATATCAAGTATCGCTAAATTCGCGGCATTTTCGTACCAAACGCGTCTACCTAGATTCCCGTCGGCAATTCAAGCGTGTTTGTCACCGCCATTCCATACTACTCCAACAAGTGCATTGACCTGTGATACTATCAACCTAGCAATCAGTGATCTGCTATACTGTTAATTTTCATGCGCCCCTCTTTCACTGATAGTCGCTGGAAGCAGCCCTTACAAAACTGCGCTGTATCGGACCATTCCAGTGTATCGTGGTTGTACAGGGTACTACACAGGTCGGGACGAAGTGAGCTAGTCAGGTGGGATAGCGTTGACTTTGGCCACAATACAAGTCGTGGGGGTCTCGTGTAGACCAACATTTGACGGATGTAAAGGAACCTTTGTGGATTGTATATACAGCAGCCTAGCCCACCGTCACATGTCAGAATAAACACCACCACCACTATCATTTATTCCATGTACACGTCGTCTGTGAAGGGCGCAGATACAATCTTGTGAAGGGTGTATACACAATATTGATTGTGCAGGGGGTGTTCACAATCTATACAGGGTAATGATTTGCACCTTTTCGTGCTTAATATCAGTAGAAATACAGAGAATCAATATCCATAGATCCACAATGGGGACTACAAGAACATAGCCATATTTTAATCCTCTTTGTTATCTTGTCCCACTTTCTCTCGCTCGCTTACTGCCCCCCTGCAGTGGCCATATTCCTCGATCTTTCTAACAATCACCTCGTTGTTCCATTCCAGCGGTAGGGAACTTGCTGGACCCCCTCCCACCACCCAGTTCCATCCCGCACGTACTGAGCAGCTCTGATGCAGGGGATGACAATATCCACTCAGAAACACGTCATATCATTCATCTACTACCAATGGTCCTGATCTCAAGCTTGGTCCATCGGCTCTCGATCACTCTCAGTATCAGTAGTCGAGAAACTTTCCACCCCTCATGCGCCATGAGCTTCCTCGGCATGGACATCGCACGCCGTCAGACTCTTCGCTCTTCAAGGGTTCTTGCCGGCCTCCTGAACCCTAGGAACCTTGCTACACCAAGTATTCATGCTCACAAGCAACCCCAGGGCCGTATGAGAAGCGGACGCACCATGCAGTTTACTCTGGGACTGAGGAGAGTGGTTCTGAAAACACCCACCCTCAGGTTTTGAGCCGTTGCTCATACAGTTGAAAGCTACGACGAGGCCATTGTACAAGAGCATCCCCACACTGCCAGGAGTACTTTTGCAGGGACGAGGAGGTTGAATGAGAGGACTGATGGTCAGCTTCTTTCAGAATGCTAAAGAGAACACAAGACCACTGTATAATTGACGGACAATAAATTAATGGTGTTCGGTTCCGATTCCACTTTGTATGGAGAAGACTGACGTGCACTCTCCCTGTTCACTTTTGGAAATTTGAAACGCCAGCATAAGCACCCACGGCATCAAGTATCTGACAATACTTTTGACATATGTCACGTGTGACATCACATGAAGTTTGTTGACGTTCCGTCAACCTCATCGAGTGTCGTACGACGTACGACTTGTAGAAGAGGATTGCTTCTTTGTTCGTAAAGGTTGTGCTTGCAGAGAGACCCCTGTCCTCGGAGATCGCAAGATGTCGCTGTCGAAGGTGGTCGTCCTTGCTCTACGTCGCGACAAGCTCGCTTCTGTAATACACCCGCTTGTACACTTCTCCGAAGCAAAAACTGGTGCATTGACACTTTATCGAATTACACAAGGGGAAATGGCCCATATTCTGAAAAACATAGCCTTTCCAATCGGGTTAGGTGAGTAACGAAAGGTCTACACTAAATGTCCAATTCAACATCAAACTTTCAAATGTTCAAAATGAGGCGCGGACTAGAGTCGCATGAAGATTGAAGGTCGTACAAGAGGGAGATAACGAACCAAAGCGATTGGCAGTTAGTATCACTGCAGGAAGTTATGGCCCTATTGCCTGTAGTTGTTCTTGGCCTTCTCATCACTCTTGGCCTTATCGTCGCTCTTGGCTTTGTCGTCACTCTTGTTCTTGGTCTTGTCGTCACTCTTGGTCTTATCGTCACTCTTCTTGTCGCCATGATCGTCTTTCTTCTTGTCATGGTCGTCGGTCTTCTTGTCACCATGATCATCCTTCTTCTTGTCACCATGTTCGTCGGTCTTCTTGTCACCATGATCGTCCTTCTTCTTGTCGCCGTGGTCGTCCTTCTTCTTGTCGCCGTGGTCATCCTTCTTCTTGTCGCCGTGGTCGTCCTTCTTCTTGTCGCCATGGTCGTCCTTCTTCTTGTCACCATGGTCGTCCTTCTTCTTGTCACCATGGTCATCCTTCTTCTTGTCACCGTGGTCATCCTTCTTCTTGTCATCTTTACCGCCTTGAGGATGGGCTTTGACAGTGAACTGCGTCCAAAGACGAAGTTAGTTAAGAGGAAAGGGGGAAGACCTCAACGCCATGACTTACGTATACGCAGTCATCGAGGGAGCCGTGTTGAGCAACGGCAACGAGAACAGGTTGGTGATTCTTGCTCGAGTTGATGCTGCACATTCTATAGTAACCAGCGGGCAAGCCAGCAGGGACCTCAGCACACAAGGTGCCATCCTTGGCCGGCTCGTTGAGACTTTTGAAGAACGCGAACACCTCCGGGTCCAAAGGTTCAGTCGAGTCTAGACAAGGAAGTGCCTGAATGACCACGTGGCTGTGGCCTTTAATGAACCCGTCCTTGTCAACGGTCTACAAGCGATGCAACCGTCAGCGAAATCTTGCACCAAGAAGCGAGCAAATGATTTGAAAGGACTACGCACCTGCGGCGCTGAATAGTACTTGACATTGGGATTGACAAAATACCCAGTAACAAGGTTCTTTATCTTCAACTTCACCGTGAAGGGTTGATGCTCCTTCAGGCTCGCGTCGAGGTTTGGTGGAAAGACAAACTTGCACGAAGGCTGCTTGTTCTTGGCAGCGATACGGCCCATCTTTCATGCACATTAGTAAAGGAAAGGTCAGAACGGCTACTTTATTTACTGGGATAGGGTTGCACGACCCTTCGGGTTTTTGCTGGCCGTCAGTCAAGCTGACCTTTTCAGTCAAGCAAAAGTTGATGAAGTTGTTTTTGCTAGTCAACGAGGCGTCCTGGCCGGGATCACCACCCTTTTCCAGGCCAGTGAGCTCGCCGGAGGGTTGAATGACCTTGGGATCAAGGGCTAATGAAGCGAAGAAATCAATACTAGCGCTGGTAGATGCTGAGACTCGTTGAACTTACTCCACGACGACTGGGGATCGCCGCCTTTTTCGCGGCGGTATATATTTCCAGCCAATGCGTCCAAAGGCGCGAGGAGGAGCACAGCAATAGCAACAAGCTTGAAACCGGAGGACATGGTGGTGTGCGTTGCTTGCTTGGAGACTCCAACTGAGTGAGGGAGGTGTCCACTTCTGGTACCTGAGCACCTGATTGAGAGAAGGGAGTTGACGAGAAGGGCTCGTTGAAAAGGTGGAACTAGTCCAAGGTCACTTTAAGTACTGCAGTGGGAAGCCGTTGAAGACCGGGAGTTTGTGAGCGCTCGTTTTGTGTGGCCCCGTGCACGAACGGACAAGTATAAGTTGGCTATGATTTCCAATTGTTGGAGACAATGTGGTACAGCCTCCGGTGCTCCGAACACCGCCATGCCACGGACTACTTATTCCTCAGGCGCCGATGTTTCGAGTGACGAATGCAACGAGGAGTACGTGTGGGCGGTATCCCAATATTTGAACTTCCTTGGACGGTCATAGCCCTATGTGTTCATAATCCGGTTATCTGGTCCTACAGGTATTGATACATGAGGGTCACATGAGAGTTATAAGATGACCTTGCAGGTTATACCCGTTACATATATGCAGGTATGTGACAAATATGAATGGTATAGAGCTGGATGCGTCTCGTGGGAATTATATTACTCAGGGCTGGTTGGGCCGGTTCATATTTGCTGGCCCTTTCCAACTGCCCACACTCCATCGTCTTCCCTGATTGTGTTACAGTAGGAATCTTTATATGAACCACAAATCTGTTTTGTAAACCGGAGGGCTACCCCGCTCTCAATGCCAACTCTCCAGCCCACAACCGCAAAGAATGTAGAGCTTGCCTTCACGCATGGAGAGGTCTTGACCAGCAAATATTACCCCACAACTCCACCCTGGTCAGGTTCGACCATCAATCACACCTCTCAAGCACTCAGATCCGAGCCGTCTATGGCCCTGCCAAGCACAGTAAAGCGCTCAGGTTCGAGATCGCCCCTGCATGTAGGTTGAACTCTACTCGGGTCGCCCTCAGGACACTGGCCTTGCTTGCCGGTCCATCCCGGCCCCGCAGTGCCGCCACTCCCTTATGTACCTTTGACTTGTGCCAGGTGTTTTGCTCAGTAGCGAAGATCTTTATTTGAATACATACACGTTCCCTTCCTTATTGTGCCTTATTGTGCTCACTTGACATGTGAGCGAGATGATCATGGCCACACCTTGCTCATGATGAGCATCAGGATGGGTGATGTGACCCTTCGTGGTACCTTGAGGACAGTTTGGATAGGGGTCCGGTGCTCGGACATGCTCAGGATGCACTGACATCCTGACCGTCATGCTCAGGCACATCACCCGCACTCCCTCAAGATCTATTCACCCCCATGACCTCCTCAGGAATGGCTCTCAGGACCCACCTATCCTCGGGTTCACACCCATGTTCTCAGGATTGGGTGCCGCACTCAGCTGTGCCTCCCGTGGTCATGTTTTCTGAGGTTCTCTCAGTGTGAACGACTAACCCTCAGGATGTGTCCAGACACTCCCTCGAGATTTGGCCTCTTCAAGTTGCCCAGGATTGATGGTACACGGAATTAGAAGAGACCCATGATGATGCTCCCGAGACGAGGAACGTTGAAATAGCCTTGTCCGTGGATCCAAGTACTACGGACCCGGGACCGCGATTAATCACCACCGGTGGAGGTGATGAGCTCGATGGAGCGACTCTAAATCCTTACTGGCGCGATCTCCAGTTGCGAAGACAACAAAAGGCAATAAATAGTTAGTATAGAAATAAATCGATAATCAGGTATACATAATGACACCCATTTTTTCCGCATTCGCCTTCTTGCAATTGGAACACGAGATGGCAGTGACAGAGTCATAGCGAAGAGCACACCAAAATTGGACTGAGGTCCAGCACGATATTGAATACTGATGGTAGAGGGATGGTATATGTACTAGGCCACTGATTCCTATGATCCCAGCGCCCTTGATAGTGTCCTGACGTCGTACTCTTTGAATGGGTCGCGTCGAAGACAAAATAAAGCCCTTGTATCTACTTCTATGATGGGATTATTTATATAGTCACAATAAGCGAGCCATCACACGGAACTGATCGGGGGAAATTGCCGTAACATATATATCGAGTGAATTAAGACCAGATCAGTTGCGTAAATACCAAAATACAGAATCATGATTCCGATTCCCTCTTCTTATCACTTCTTAGGTTCCATATGTGACGGAAAATGAAACTCCCTTCGTCCTCTCTTATTCTATCATATATCTACTTCTACAATGGGATTACTTATATAGTACCAATAGCCGAGCCACATATGAAACTAGTGTCAGAGTGTACGGAAACGGGTCTGCAACCCTGCATATGTCCAATACCCAAGGATCATAGGGAAACCCCAAAACCGTACCTATTATGACGAGAACACTAATATTCCGACAATATGAGCTGACGCTTGATTGAGTCCCTGAATAGCTAATATACTCAAAACCATGGAGTGAGGGCGTGGACAGTGAGGAGGGCGTTCAGTGAGGAGGTGCTTGTCCAAGGCGGCCCAGCCCTCAACTGCCGGACAGGGGTGAGGAGACGCGAGTTAGCACATACACTGCACTGTAGTCACACATAGTAGTAGAAAACCGGTGATCATCAGTTTTGGTACCTTCCTCACCAGGACCTAGCTGGAGCTGGTGGTTATCAGTTCTGGTGACTGCCCCACCAGTGCTTTGGGTCGGATCTTTGGCAGTTCATCCTGAGCTGGTATTTGAAACCACAGAGGTGCAGGCCTCTTGGGTCGCGATATTTTTTGTATGCACTATAGGATAGCCTGAATAAATATACATAATTCATTATATAGATTATGTCTGGGAGAAAATCGCAAGTTGTAGAAGCTGACGGCCGTCAGCTTCAAAACGACATGCTTTCAAATGTCCGGTGACTGGGTTATACGAGCGAGAACGTGGTCATTGAAGCACAGAGTGGCGTCACATGAAGATTGAGGTCTTTGCAGAGGTCAGTCTATTGTAGGTAGTACAAAAGGGAGACGACGAACCAAAACGATTGGCAGCATGGGTGCAGATAGTCGTGGTTCTATTGCCTGCCATTGTTCCTACCATTATTTCCTGTCACTGTTCCTGTTCTTGGTATCCTCCTTAATCTTTTTGTTGCCAGAATCGCCATCGGGCTTGACAGTGAACTGCATCCAGAGGCGAAGTTAGTGTACTCCCAATAAGAGGAAAGAGGGCACGCCTCGACACCAGCGACTTACGTATACGCAGTCATCGAGAGAACCGTGCTGAGCAACGGGGACGAGAACAGGTTGATGATTCGTGCTCGAGTTGATGCTGCACATTCTGTAGAAACCAGCAGCCAAGCCACCCGTGACTTCGGCGGACAAGATGCCATTCTGGGCCGGCGCGTTGAGACCTTTGAAGAACTCGAACACCTCTGGATTCAAAGGCTCTTTCGACTGCAGAGAAGGAATTGACTGAATGACCACGTGGCTGTGGCCTATAATGATGCCTTCGTCGTTGACGGTCTATAAGCGGTCCGACGGTCAGCGAAATCCTGCACTAGGGAGCGAGCAAATGACTTGAAAGGATGACGCACCTGCGGCGCTGAATAGTACTTGAGAACGGGATTGGCAAAAAACCCAGTAACTATGTTCTTGATCGACATTTGCAACGTGAACGTTTCATACTCCTTCAGGCTCGCGTCGAGGTTTGGTGGAAAAGTAAACTTGCACGAAGGCTGCCTGTTCTTGGCAGCGATACGACCCATCTTTTACACACATTAGAAAAGACAAGGTAAAAAGAACGGCTACTTTATTTACCGGAATAGGGTTGCACGATCCATGTGGTTTTTGTTGGCCGTCAGTCAATTCAACGGGTTGAGTCAAGCAAAAGTTGATGAAGTTGTTTTTGCTGGTCAATGAGGCGACCTGGCCGGGATCCCCACCGCCTTCCAGGCCAGTGAGCTCTCCGGAGGGTTGACAGACCTTAGGATCGAGGGCTGACGAACCGAGGAAATCAATACTAGCGCTGGTGGATGCTGAGAGTCGTTGAACTTACTCCACGACGACTGGGGATCGCCGCCTTTTTCGCGGCGGTATATATTTCCAGCCAATGCGTCCAAAGGCGCGAGGAGGAGCACAGCAATAGCAACAAGCTTGAAACCGGAGGACATGGTGAGGTGCGTTGCTTGTTTGGAGGCTTCTACCGAGTGAGGAGGGTGTCCACTTTTGGTAATTGAGCACCTGAGTGAGAGAATGGAGAGTTGAGAATGGAAAGGTGGAACTGGTGCAAGGCAGCTTTAAGTATTTGAAGTGGGAAGCCGTCGAAGATCGGGTTTCGGTGAGGGCTCGTCTGGCTTGGCCGGGTGGCCATACGGATATGCATATGTTGGCTATGCCTTCGGAGTGAAGGTGGTACGGCTTCCGGTACTACGCACACCGCTATGCCACCGCTATGCCACGGACTCTTATTCCTTTCTTCCTTAGACCCCGATGGACATAGCACAGCAAGTGGAAGTAATTATTCTTCCGGGGTAAATAAATAAGAAACACAAAGCCGTGCTGGAAGGGTCGTTGCCTTTTGTTTCTTTATGGTGGAAAATGTGCGGAATAAGACATTCAATTGGTCGTGGAAAAGTCGTGGATTATTATATGTGTATCTACTAGTGGAAGATGTCTTTTCGCGGGCTATTCCGAATTTATTTACCCCCGGAATAGTTACCTCCACCCGTTGTGTAACTGTTACTGTACATCCCGCTCCACCCGACCGCCGGCCTTGACCCAATTGATCCCTCCGCGCTCCATCCCGCCGGCTTGTCGATGAGCCCAGACCTCAAATGTCTCGTATTTGCCCCCGTGCTCGAGCACGATCCTGTAGTCTGAGTTTGCTAGCAACGTACCTTGTTGTCGGGCTTCTGACTGACGTTTGTCCCCTTGGGTTGTCTACTTCATTGGTATTCAACAGACAGCCATTACTAGTAGTCCGGTACCGCTTTGATTTCTATTTCCAACAGTCCTGTAGTATATAACCTATGTACGTTCAATACATACCGGTACTGCAGTCAGAATATCAACTTGGGCAAGCACCCCGCCCGTTCTGCCTCACCTCTCCTCGCATTCCCCTCCGTCCTGTGTCCGTTGGCATCACTCGCCCCGATAGTGATACTGTCGGGAAAGGTCCGTCAAGCCCCTCTGTGCTCCGGCCCTAACAGTAACCATGTTCGAGTGACAAATATACAGTAAGGAGTTGTAGGGGGTGTCCCATTCCTGTACTATTTGAACTTCCATGGACGTTCATAACCCCGTGTATTCATAATCTGGTTATATGGTCTTACAGGTATATATTTCACAAGTGGATACATGAGGGTCATATGAGGGGTAATATAATAAGATATCCTTGTGGATTATAACCGTTACATGCAATTTGCAAGTATGTGACAAAAGGGTTGTAAGAATGGTATAGAGCCGGATGCGTCGGGTAGGAAGACGCTGTGTTTGTTCAAGGCTGGTTGGGTTCATATTTACTGGTCTTCTTCTCACTGATCTCCACTACTCACATCTTCCCTGATTACATTACAGCAGGAATCTCCATATGAGCCACAAATCCGTTTTGTAAACCCGAGGGCGCGCTTCCCCGCTCTCTCCATGCTATAATAACTCTCCAGCGCACAACCGCAAAGAATCTAGAGCTTACCTTCACACGTAGAAAGGGCTTGACCAGTAATAATACACTAGCTCAAGACCAACATACTCCACAACCCAACCATCGTCAGGTCCGACCATCAGTCATACCTCTCCAGCACTCGGATGCAAAGCATAGTACAGGAATGCCACCGCGGGGCCTCCCGTCCAGGTTCAGGAACGCCTCTGCACGTAGGTTGAACGATACCCAGGTCGCCCTCAAGATACTGGCCTAGCCAGTCCATCCAGCCCCGTAGTGTACGTGCCGCCATTCCCTTATGTACCTTTGACTTGTGCCAGGCGATTTACTGAGCGGTGAAGATATTTTATATGAATATATACACGTCCTTCTTAATTGTGCCTGATTGTGCGCAATTGACATGTGAGCGAATGATCATAATTAATTAACCACACCTTTCACCCTGATCGTTCATGATGAGTGACGTGACCCTTTGTGATACCTTGAGGACAATTAGGATAGGGCCGGGACCAGTGCTCAGGACGTGCTCAGGATGCACTTACATTCTGACCGCCATACTCAGGCACATCACCCGTACTCGCTCAAGATATACTCACCTTCACGATCTCCTCAGGAGAGGCCCTCATCAGGATGTACCTGTGCTCAGGCTCACACGGATGTTCTCAGGATT
>Ga0307515_10016113_pt1 | contig 13707 bp, 10 predicted proteins | sample 17_EM_MG_FD_194513 | JGI IMG/M metagenome (GOLD analysis project Ga0307515, IMG submission 194513) | Populus trichocarpa ectomycorrhiza microbial communities from riparian zone in the Pacific Northwest, United States - 17_EM | ecosystem: Host-associated > Plants > Roots > Unclassified | place... | reverse complement strand
TCAATACAAGAGACAGTCACCACCATCCCAAAGAGCATACGATACTATACGTATTTCGTGCCCCGGGATATGACTCAACTGTATCATTAAATTGATACAAACACCTTCTCTTTAGCTTAGTATCCTCGTAATACAGCATTCGTTCAAGCTTCGGTTCAGAGGCATTTGTTCGAGCCGTGACAGGTATTTTCTAGAGAACGTCGTACAATTATATAGGAAAGAATGTTACTTAGACTAGAGAATATTAAAAGAACTAAGTGTTTAAAAAGCTAGTATAGAAGTGGTATTTTAAAAGGGTAGAAACAAACCTCTATATAAGGTAATATTTAGGAAGGCTTCTAAGAATAGTCCTTATAGCTTTAAGTTGCTAATAGGCAACTTCTAACGCTAAGGACGGCAGAAAACGGCAGGGTAGGTGGAAATGAGGTATTACGGGTAAGCTCCGTGACAGCTGTATATATATAGATTAGTATAAATACTTAGGCAAGGGTCTTATTAATAAAATAGCTATGGCTTAACTGTGGCTTAGCTGTGTGGCTTAACGATTATCGCGATTCTACGCACGATTCTTAGCGATTACGATTATTTTATCGATAAGAATCCCGTGATCGTTAAGACCCCTGCTTTAGAGGACGGGTTAATGATCGTAGGTAACTGCTGCTGTTAGGACGCCATAAGTTGCAACACCAAGATTTCTATACAATTAACTTAATTAGGTAACGCGCCAGCTTTAATATTTGGGCACTTATAGTAGGTGGTTAACGCATTATATATGGTAAAAATCGAAAGAATTACCCCTCATACATTGGTGGGGAGCGATGCAGCTCTTTTGACTTGGCGATTTTTACCGATATTTCCGCAACGACAGTATTCCGACGCTAGCTAAAAATCACGTCTAAGCTTGCTGAGGTAAAGCGGTGCGAGCGGGTAGGCCCAAAGGCCTTTCTTAATGAAGGCCTTAGCGATAAATTGGATAATAGTAAGGTAGAAGATAAGCACAAAGCTTGGATAAGGAACCATCCAAAGCGCAATAAAAAGTTTGACAACCCAATTAAGTATTAGTAGAGTCTTCGGTTTAAATATCTACGGCTTATAGGCTTTATAATTAACCTTTTTAGTACGTTAGCGAGAAGCGACGAACTAGAATAAGTAACGTATTCGGTAAGCAAGCTGGCCACGCAAGCATCCGGGCCACCTCAAAACCTACCAAAAATTAGAGAATTTATACTTTAATATCTTAACAACCACTTAATAATAAATTCCAATAATTTGGATTTGGACTTTTATATACGCTTTACAGCCTCTATTAAAGTTGCATCGTAATTAGTTTAGTAGTTTTTAAAATATTATAATTTGGGGGCTAAAATAAAGCTAAACTACTATATGTTAAAAACCACTGAACTAATTACTATATAACTTTAATAGAAGCTGTAAAGCGTATATAAAAGTCCAAATCTAAATTATTAGAATTTATTATTAAGTGGTTGTTAAGATATTAAAGTATAAATTCTCTAATTTTTGAGGTGGCCCGGATGCTTGCGTGGCCAGCTTGCTTACCGAATACGTTATTTAGTTTAACTGGTAATAGAGTACGGCCGAATAAAGCATACCTTAAAGCCGATATTATTGGCGCTGCTATATGCCTAAAGCAATAGGATATAAATAAAGTTATTAATATAGGCAGCTAAAGTCGGTATATAGATATAGAGGCTTTTAATTGATGAGTAGGACACTAATATTTGCATAAAACGACGGCTTAATCCTTTTTTCCTACCTTTAAAGCCTCCACCGAAGCCTCCACCACTACCTTTACCACTGCGCTAGTGACGTTATATATCGCGAGATTTGTATACAAGTGGTAGGGCTATGTAAGAGGACCTTCTACGAGGCCTCTGCGGGCAAGATTATAAAGATTTTAACTAAATCTAGGCTGTAAACCCATGCTAAGATTTTATATATAGCCTTACTAATTAATTTGCTCTAAGTTTATTTAAGTTAGGTAAATCGGGCGCTAAGCAATTTAATTCTAGATAGAGCTCTGCGGAAGGCTTAAAAGGCTTATTAATAGGCCTACTCCTAAGATATAGGCAGCAGTTATTTAGACAGATAAGGCTTCTATTTAAACCGGTAAAGGCTAGATTTTTATTACTAGATGCGCAGAGGAGAAATATAATATTAATTACTATATCCCTCAATTTAGGGGGTATTTAAGCTGGATAATTTATAGTAGTATCTCCCATGGGAATAAGGGGCCTTTAGTTATTTTTAAAAAGGACTAGTTAACCAAGCTTAGTTATAAGAAGAAGATAATAAATAGCGACTTATATTGTACGTATATATACCTTAATATTAAGGCTTTTATATGGGAATTATGGTAAATACTACGACACTAGCCTATTCTTGTAGAGGATAACACCTTAATTTACTTAGTTAAAGCAACCCGCCTTAACTAGGAGTAGAATGGCATGCTTATAATAGAATAGCCGGCGAATTCCCCTAATTTAAACCCGATTAAGAATATCTGGAGGTTGTTAAAGGGGAGAATATAACGCAGGTTTCCTATAACAAAAGAGGAGGCTAGGAGGTATGCAGAGGAGGAATGGGAGAAGCTTGAACCTGAAGATTTTAAGAAGTATACTGGCAATATGAGGGAGCGCTGCCTCGCTGTAATTGCTGCAGATGGGGGCCCTACAAAATACTGAATACAAAATACTAAATAAGCACTAGCAAGAAGCGCTTGCAGGGAGGGCGAGTGACCCGCTCAGGTTAACCCCCTTGTAATATCACTTTAGAGCACTACGTTATTCCGGAATAAGTCAATTAAGCCGGAATTAAGCCAATCAAAGCGATACACGACTCATTCTGGAACAAGGACGACTCGTTCCGGAATCAGGCAGAAATGTTCTGGAACAGCACCGCCTCCACAATACGCAAGCCGTGAGACGTAGGCGCGAACAGTGGGGCGGAGCCAGCCTAACCACATCATCATTAAGATAAGGCCCTATCTTCTTAACGCTTTCATTATAGGCCATAAGCTTGGGATTTTGGTAGTTTTTAATCTATTAATTTCTCAATCACCTTTCGCTATCATCCTTGAGACATGGAATCGGCTGCCATACTGAGCGCCTCAGCTAGCCTGACGGTGAAGTGCGGCAACGTCATTCATGCCTTGTACCAGCTCGCTCAAAGATATAAGCAAGCTGAACTAGCCATATTATCTGTGATCGAAGAATGCCATACTATTCAGCTTGCCTGGACTCGTATCGAGAAATGGGCTACCCAAAACCTCTTTGGATCTGAAGAACATGATGAACTTCTCGAAAGGCTGCAACGGTCACTATACACAGGGCAGTTAGTCATGTGTGCCCTAGAAAAAGACCTTTCCTCAATGCAGAATACACCACAATTTAGTAATTTCAGACGTCGAACCAAGATCGTCTGGAACGAAAGAGTCTTACAAGACCATCAGAATCGCCTCCATGCCCAGATTGGGGCTTTAACGCTTTTACTTGAGGTATTATCACTGTAAGTTACGGTCATCTAACTTAAGGTTTGCTGTTCTGACTAGTGCAAGACCATCTCAATTAGATCGCTCAGAGCTTCTTTCAATTAAAGAGACCGTATTCCACGAAGTCGATGAGAGTGTGCTAAGCATTGTTCCGTCATGCCTGTCGATTTCAGACAGTGATGCGGCCAGCATTGAAAGCTGCGGCAGCGCGGATCTCCGGTACACACCGTTCGCTTTCGAAAACGCTCTGTTTACGTCTTATGTATACAAGCGTAATTTTCGTGCACCAAAAATACGGCGCTTATGGCGAAGACGCGAAGTCGAAATTTCGAACGGTTCTGCTGCTTCTAACACTGATGCTGTTAGCATCTGTGCTACGCCTCAATATATTCTCCAAACTACTGTGACCGAGCAAGATGAACCATCAGTAATTCAGGACGAAATATCAACACAAAATCCAACATTGGATCCCGGTATTCTGCCAGTGAGAGGGGAGCAACAATCCAGCACACTAAGTGCAATTACCTCCTCTTATGAAGGCTCTTTGGGAGAAGCCGCGCGTTTGAATGTCACACAGGAAAACTCCCAGGAAAATAGCGGAGGCTATACTTGCGCGTTGCCTACAGTAGAAAGTTTAACTCCATGCCATACTATCGAGAGCCAGGAGCCTAATATGGCGCACCAGACTAAAGTTGACAATCAAGCAGAGGTAGCAGGTCAGATCATCTCGGAGGCTCAACCGAAATCCTGCGAAGTCCAACAAGGCAATGGAATAGAAGAACCCCAAGCGCTTCCTAGAATCACAAGGAAACCCATTTTTCGCGCAAAGCAGATTACTAGAGTATCAACAAATAGAGGTTATTCCGATTTGTACCTTCCACAAATCACACTTAACCATCCGTCTCCGCTTGTAGCACACTACCTTTCCACTCACACTATCCGTGCCATCAAAGAAGGGAATTATGTTGAATCCATTCAATATCTTCGCCAGGGTATAGATATCATGACCCTTTTCACTCCTGATGCAGGCCTCTCCGAATCGAATGTTTGTTGCATGCTCCAGGAACTGCAAGATCGAGACAGAACGTTTTTCGTTGCAGTCATGCAGAGACTTGCATTTCAACTGGGCAATAGTGGGATCAAAAAATTAGTGGATCGCGTGTCATTAAGTGGGCTTGGGAGAATCGAAGACATTGAGTCAGCGTCATCGGCGGCCGCGGGGACTACCACGAGCGGCCCTCTGAGGGTAATTTTCGAAGATGCAGAGATTGTATTCGCTGCATGTTTTAGGGAGAATGCAGCCAGTTCCGGCATGCCATGCCACTTTCCAACGGTACTACAGCTTGCATGCGTAGCAAGAAAACCTGAGGTAGTGAAATACCTTCTGTCCATGGGCGCCCCTGAGCTACCGATGCATTGGCCTGAGGATCCTTTCATACTTGCTACGAAGCGTCGATGTATACCGATTTTGGAGTTATTTTTCAAGATGGCAGACAAGCACGTGTCCACGCACATTCGGAATTTGTCATTGCTGATGGTCGTAAACAAAGACTGTACCTTATCAGATCATTGGACGGACCCTCTGGCAAACGACCACGTGCGTTGCGCGGAAGACGTTGCTGCCGTATCGATACTTCTTGAAAATGGCGCTTCACCATTGGCGAAATCCTTGCATAGCACACCGGTGCTTCATATTGCAATTCGAGCAGCGGAGACTGGAGATATCCATAGCCTAGAAATAATCAGGCTCCTCATACTGCACGGCGCTGACGTTAATGAAGGCGATCACCGATATGATTTAATGTCTCCTCTGTTTTTGGCCATATCCATGTCTAACCTTGCGCTGGTAGAAATTCTCCTTGAAAACGGAGCGAACATCCTTGAAGCAAGAGATGCGAGGGAGTTTTTGGAGGTGATGAAGAGGCTTAAAGAATCCCTTGATCCCATTGAAGTTGAGATTTCTAAATTACTCAGGGCAAATCCATGGATAGGATCTGATGAAGTTACACAGCTCGACTCTTCTGTCTGGGAATAGTGATCTTTTTGGACTGGAGCCAATATGGAGCTCCAGGATGGACTGAGGCTTGCCCTGGAGTGGATCTAAGCGATTTGATTGGCAGTGATCTTGTTGGATTGGAGTGGAGTGGATTTGGGGGTCAAATCCACTCCAAAGCTCCTGGAGCTCCACGAACGCTAAACCTAAATAGGACTAACGGTTGCCTATAAAGGTTAGTAATCCAGCTCCAGTCCAGTCCAGTCCAAATTGGCTCCAGTCCAACAAGATCACTGTTGATTGGTGGATGGAGTGGATCTAAGGTAGTGGAGCTCTTGGAGCTCCAAACCCTATACCTAATCGGGAGGGAGGAAAGGACATTATATTATCAGTGCGTAGGATTAGCCAATCGGGGGTTTGCGTAATGGCTTAGTGTTCTTAATAGCTAGTATCAGCCACCTAATCTAAAACCCCCAGGCACACCTTAGCCCCTACCGCCGCTATTATCTTTGTCGCCCTTTTTGCCTCCCTCCCTCAGTATCACCACTTGTCCTTTTAGTGTTGTTCCTTACTAACTAATATTCCTCACTAACTAATATAGAACGATTCTTCCCTATCCGTATACCTACCTTAGATAATATCCTTATTACTCCTAAAGAAATTAACCTAAACGGAACCGACGCGTTAAGGAAGGTAGAGGAATTTAAGCTAAATAGTAAGCAATATATTTGGTGTCACGCCCTAATAAAGGGCCCTAAAAATACCAAAATGCGAATATTACCAATATGGCGATAGGGGGAGGATATTTAAGAGGACGGTAATAGGAAGGACTAGTACTACTACTGCTATCTTTATAAGCGATTAAAACGTTAACAAGAGCTTATAATTATCTTAACTAAAAGAACTACTGCCCTAAATTACCTCTATAACGATTATAATATAAATAAAACTATAGGTAAGCTTAACTAAGAAGGTCCTCAATCCTTAAACTAACTAATAATTGCATAATATCCGCATAAAAGGTTGCTTAATTTAAATCGCAATTTCCAGATCTTTAAGGACTTACTTTTTTAATAGATTGTCTGCTACTATATTACCTTCTTTTAAGTTAAAATATTTACTTCTATTAGCTTCTAAACTTCCTATATCCTAGCCTTAATAGATTTTTACCAAATGTTACGCCGGCAGGGTTGCGGAAAATCCAATTTTCCGCGATACGGATCGACGATCCACGATTGATACGATATCTCGTATCGTATCGAAGTATCGTGATATTCCTTGGCATTCCCCATCAAATTTTCTTTTACCAAATCTACTGCTTTTCTACTTTAATATCGTATAAAACATGGCTTTAGAAGCGGATTCATCTCTTCTTAAAAATACTCCTAGCTTAATTAAGAGCTCTAGTATATAATAGGCTTAGCTTTAATCTCTAGTTTATGAATTTACTCGCCTACCGTATAAAAATGAGCTAATATACGATAAAAAGAACCGAAGGCTTATATACTGTAATTAGTGCGAAAGTTACTTAGCACTATTAACTATAAATATAAAAAAACACCTTGCGAAAGACTACGCAATCTCTATTAACTTAAAACAGCCTCGTATAAAGGAGTAAGTACTTAAAAAGCTTTAGGAACTTTAGTGTCACGGAACCCCACCGCAGGGGCCTCTATAGGAGAGCCCCGTGCTCTTGTGTACACCTCGCGTACAGCTTATATCAGCTACGCGTAGGTATATTACCTCCTTACGCCCTCGACCCTTACGATCAATCGCGTAACGTCTTATAGACTCCTCGAATATATACGCTTTATAGCTACTGCCCACGTTCCGTGACATTACGTTACGCGTTTTTACCACTAACGCTCAGCCTATAACTAATTCTACGTCTTTGTAATACTGTAGGCGCTACTAAAAGCAGCATATCTATAAATACCTTACTTTATACTTCTAAGGAACCCATAATAGTAAAATAATATTCCTTACTAGCTACTATATTAAACCCAAAGAATAATCTAATACCTATACTTAACCTATAACGCCAATTAATCCTAGGAGAATTTAATTTATTAGCCTTAACCCTTAAGGAAATAGACACTGATAATATCTTATCTTTTATTAACTATATAACTACAGATAAGTAAATAAAAGGGCTACTACCTATTAAAATTAAAATATAAGACGCCGAGACGTTTATAAAAATAGTAGTATAAAACCCTAATAAATACTACCGCCTTTTATAGAACTACTACCTAAAGCTTATATAAGCTAAGATGCGTACTGCCTAAGATCGCGATATTATCTAAGACCTATAAGCTTGTAAGGCGCTCGCCGATAATACACGTTAAGAAACTAAAGATAACCTCCGCGTGTTTAAACGCAACGTCTAATAGTTAAAGAAAAATAAAATTATACTAATTGCTATAGTTACTAAAAAAGAAGGTATAATTAAATACCTATAATTTTAGTTTAATAAGCATATTTATAATAATACTAGATACCTCTCTACTATATATAACGCCACCTAAGTCTTTACGCCCCTAGTAACTTCACCTACTTAATACTTAATAAAGGGTTAGCGCTAAGTAGCTTTACCTAATAGGAACCCCTACTAAAGCAGTAATAATAAAAGCTATAATAATTAGACCTAAACTGCTATTATAGAATCTAATATACGCTACCCTAATCCCCTAGTCTTTTAAGGAGATCGTAAGGAATACAGCTATTAAAAGATATAAATCTGTAAGAAACTAACTTAGAGCGCCTACCTTTTTCCTATAGAAGATACTAAGATTAGTTATATTATTAGGCGAATAAAGGGTATACTATTTAATAGACTCTTCGCCTAATAGGAGGCTAGTAGCCCCTAAAAGTGGCAGTTTTACTAAGAAGTTCTTAATGATCTTAACCTAATATACCGCGACTATAACCTACTAGCTACTAACTAAGCTAAACTACATACCCTAAAGATAAGCCCTACTAAATTATTTAATAAGTTTTATATTAAATTCTAGAAATATACTAAAGCCCTTACCTAAGATAATACTAAAGACTAGGAGGATTTCCTTAAAAAAGTTACTTATTACCTTAGTTACGCAGCCGCCAGCTATAACTATAACAATGTTTATAAGATAGTAGCAGCCCTATAGAAAATTAGATAACAACTAAATTAGATTACTACTACTAACCTTTACTTAAAGACCTCTTTATAGAAGCCCTTTAGGCCTTATCTTATAAATCAAACCCCTAGGAAGAAATTGCGCCACGGCGTAGCGCTAGCCCTTTAGCGCTACGCTTGTAAACTCCTGTAAACTCCTAAGCTAATTAGATTACCTTACCCTAGTCCTATAGAGTCCTGCAAACTCCTAGACCAATTAGATCGCACTGAGAGGAATTTCTCCCTAAGGGTCTGAGAGCTTATGGGAGCCCTTTGTATATAAACTTAGAATTACTTATTAAGCAACAACTCTTCTATTATAATGCTGTATCTTATACCCTAAATTAACTCTAAAACGGTTATAACTAGATTAAATTAAAAGCTATTTACCTCCTCTATCTAATTAAGAAATAATAGACGTTACTAGTGGGGTATATATGCCCCTATCTAATAATTTGCAAAGCCCTTTATCTAGCTCTTCTCCTAGCCCTCTTCTACCTCCTGATGGACACTATAACGGATACCCTAATGGGTATTTTAACGAACCTAATAGCGATATAGACGACCTTAATAATAAACTTAATAGCAACACTATTAAGGCCCTTTAGCCTTCCTCTAACGAACCTTTCTCTCCTACCCGTGATTGACATAATATAAGCTCTAGAAAACGGCAGTCTACGCAGTTTAAGCTATAATAGGTGGCTAATATACTATGCCGTATTCAATAGAGTTTTAAAACTTTTATACTTACTTAGGCTAGGGTAGAAGCGAGTAAAGAGGTTACAATTAAGTACCGCCGATATAGCCATCTATATTAGCGACGGCGTGCACTAAGGCGTATTATAGACGATTTACGCATAACGGACACCTGCTTACGTCCTTCTCTAGCGGATTCTTTTACCGTAGAGCTTAATAATCTTATCCGTTAGCCCTATTTTACTTAATTTAATTATACTACAGACCTAAAGACGCTAGACTTTAAGCTAGTCTTTAGGACTATCTAGGAAGTTGCCCCTACGTGGTATACTGTTCTTATAAGACTTATAAGTAATTAGCGCGCCCACTAAGCTAGCTATAACGCTACGCCTAAGTCTAATACATTATCTAGGCGATTATTTGCTATTACTAGTATAGTATATTATTCTTGAGCTAAGAAGCGATCTATCTTTCTCGCTTTAATACTAGATATCTATTTAATAGGCTCTAGTGTAAAGCGGCGAGTAATTAAGACTCTATTAGGGCTTGGAATATATTATAGTTATTATTAGGCTAATTGGTTAATAGGTAAGATTGCTATAGAGGCAGAGGTATAATATCTAGCTCCTATAAACTTCTAGGCTAATTAGCTAACTTCCTTAGAGATAGCTCTAGCTTTAAGCGTCTAATAAGCAGGCAGTAATTGTCTACGATAACGTTAATTTTAAGGACAAAAAACGTGACGAGGTTATGGGCTATATAGCTACTATGCGGGCAATAATGACGGCGGCTATTGTTCTTTGCCCTAAGCTACTACCTTTAGGTCTATGTTAATCCATACACGATCTAATACTACTACTTAGGCTTAAAGATATACTAGATGCCCCTAGTATATCTAGTAAAGATGGTGGGGTTAGGGTGAATATTACATGAAGCCTTATATTAGATGCACTTAAGAAAATTTATATAGCTAGTATTAATACTGTATTTAGAGATAGTGATCGCTATCCTAAAATGCCGAGTATATATTGTCTTACTGTAAATAAGACTAAGTTCTGGCAATTTGGAGCTATATTTAAGGACGAGGGTACTATTAAAGGTATATATAGCGTCTATAAAAGCATATTTCTAAACTAGCTTGGTTTATAGGCACTAGAAGACCCCACTAAAGCTAAAGCTGTTTGTAACGACTTCTGTAATTAACTTTAGCTTATCTATAGAGACTAACTTACCGTATACTATATTAGGGCTATTAAAAATAAATAAACCTAGATATGCCGACCGTATAATAAATAGGATTAGCTTTTTAGTGTACCTGCGTGGTTCCATATATAGATAAACCTACTAAATACTATTATCCGTACGCATTGGGCACCCGCTTTTTCTAGAAAGGAGGCTTATTATTACCTACGAGCTAATACTACTATATAGGGTCGCGGTTAATGTAGTTGGGAGAATACTAAATACCACTTAATGGAACTAATTGTCGCGTAGGGCTTTACGGCGCGCGTAGTTGCATTATTTTATACAGTAATGCGATGTAGGGGCTACCTTATTGCCTCTAGTAGAGACTTCTTTAAGCGGATAGACCATATTACCGACGCAATTAGTTCTCTTATATTAGATTAGTTTTTGGAACTTATTAAAGACGTCCGTCTAGCCGCCTTTATATTAGATATATAGAATAGCAATAATCCTAATAAACAGCCGTATAATGATATCGAATTCCGTATAATATATTATATACTTTAGGAGATTAAACTATTTCTAACTGTTTGGCATGCTGTTAAAAATGCTAATATTGGCATGCTAAGGCGCCTTATTAACCCTCTTATTATCTACTTTTTTAGCGCGGCCTAGTATAACTATAGCCGCAAAATATTGTTTTATTAATGGAATCTCTCCCTGGTAAACACTCCTAAATTATAGCATATAATACTATCCTTTAGGCTTATAAACTAGCCTAGTAGGGCTACTATATATAAAGTAATTAACCTTGGGCTTAAGTATCTTAATGGTAGCTATAAGATTAAAATAAAGTGTTATAAGAACTTAACCTATAATGTAGATATTATATTTAACCAAGTATATCTATCTAATACTTAGGTTAGGGTATTACATAAAAAAGTAGAGGCTATATTCGGCGAGTATATACCTAGGACTTATACTACTACTACTATACTACTAGATATGTTTTTACTTGCTTATACTCTCTTTACTTTAGATCTAGCTAAACCACGGAGTATTAAGCAATTAGCTGGTATAAAGTTTTTTAATTCTTATAATATCTTATAAGTAGGTATAGAGGTGCTAGTGGATAAGGTTAATTAATTTAACTAGTAGTACGTCCGATAATTAGATACCATTAGGGGGTTATATCCTTTTAGTGCCCTAGATAATCCTAATAGATTTGCTAATATAGAAGACTATACAGACCAAATTAGGGAGGGGTTAAATGGGGTTATTAATCCGATAATTAACCTTATAATAATTAACACAATTAATCTTATAGGAATTGCAGTAGCTAACTAATCTCTAGACTCCTATAAACTCCTATAAACTCCTACAAACTCCTAGACCAATTAAATGCCTATATTTATTAATACTCTAAACTAGTATACCGGCAATAACTCCCTTAGGCCAAATTTACTTAATCCTTAAACTCCTATAAACTCCTATAAACTCCTAGGCCAATTAGATGCCTATGTTTTTATTTAATTAGGCTAACTAATCTATATAAACTTATGCATTAAACTTTTATATAAACTTTTATACGAACTTTTATATATAAGGTAACGATAGAACCCAATAACTATATTTAACTACTATCTACCTATACTACCTACTGGGTAACTCTAGGGCTTCTATAACGCCTTATAGTTGGGCTTATACCAGACAGTACTGTTATCTAGAATTACCCCTTGGATTAATATAGCTGGATTAAAGCTTACCTATAAAGGATATCTTGCGGTTAAGCCCGTACTAGATAGTATTATTATCTAGGTTTTACCCCTTAGATTAACGCAGCTGGATTAAAGCTTACCTATAAAGAATATACTATAAAAGCCGCCACTTTAGCGCACTAGAGTGCTAGAAAGTAACGCTAACCCCCCCCTCCTCCCTTTACCTTCGCCCCCCTCTTATGCCGTAATGCTACTGCCGCTAGGACCTAGTAGTGGACCACTAGACGGCTTATATGCCGCTAAAGACCTTAGCCTAGGAGGTAGGGGTAAGGGATCTTTAGGGTCCTTGCGCTTACGCTTTAAGAGGCTATACCCGCCGGAACGGGCCGCCACTTAGTAGCGAGCGTAGGTATCTTTAGGCCTTCTCACCTGCTATATACCCTTTTTAGAGTATACCTAATACTCCTCGCCTAAGGCTTGGTAGGTAGTGTATCGGTTACTACCTACTAACTCCACCCCTAACTTTGTCTCTATTATCCGGCTAATATAGCCCCAGTCTCTCTATTTATTCGGCCCTATAGCTACTAACCCCGCCGCCAACTGTGACTACTATTTACCCTAGGCGGTGGGGGCGTATAGGGCAGCTGTTTTGCCGCGGGGGGCCTAAGCCTATGGTAGGCGGACGGGGTTAGCGCGTTAGGTAAAAGTAAACCTGGTGGTAGTAAGGGCGGGGAGGATAAGGGCGGGAAGGGCCAGAGTGGAAGCTGGAGTGGGAGCTAGAGCTAGAGCCGGAGCTAGGGTTAGGGCTAGAGCCGGTAATAGTAATAGTAGTGGTCTATAAATATATATAAGCTAAGTACATACTATACAGTTATTAATACTTACAGCTCCTTTTCTAACTCCCTACCGCCAAACTATTTATCCTCGTTGTTGTTGTCGTTATTATTATCGTCGTTAGCGGCGGCGGAAGGCGGCGGTGGCAGCAGTGCTAGTAGCGGTGGTGGTGGTGGTAATACTGTCGCTGCTGCTGCTGCTGTTGCTATTACTGCTACCGCTACTACTGCTAGGAGGGGAGGGCGGCGGCGAGGGTAAGGGCGCTTATTAAAACCAGTTAGTTATATCTTATAGCTAATAGTTAGAGTTCTAATACTAACTACGTCTTAATATAAATTCTACTAGACTAAAGCTAGCGATAATAAAGGAGGGCCGCAGCCCGTAGTATTCTCTTCTTATTAAGGAGGATGTTAGGGGGGTACGCACGCACCTAGAGAGTAGGAGGAGACATTTTATAAGCATTTTATTTAAAAAAAAAAGCTTTAATAGGAGATAGTTAATAGATATAAGTATAAAGAAGAATTTTAAGGTTAAAGATTTAAACGAAATTAGAATTTTAATTTATATTTACTTTAATATTCTTAATTTTCTAAACTACTTTAAACTCCTAGGCTAA